>Ga0207703_10000015_pt1 | contig 287079 bp, 249 predicted proteins | sample KBSSwiS12_FD_184304 | JGI IMG/M metagenome (GOLD analysis project Ga0207703, IMG submission 184304) | Switchgrass rhizosphere microbial communities from Kellogg Biological Station, Michigan, USA - KBS Switchgrass S1-2 (SPAdes) (version 2) | ecosystem: Host-associated > Plants > Roots >... | reverse complement strand
CAGACGGCTCCCATCTCGCCGACCTACGGGTGGCGGCGACATTCGAGATCCGCGCGGGCCGCATCGCCGCATGGCGCGATTACTACGACCCTTCCACGCTGGTAGCGGCCGTGGCCGCACGGCAAAACGCGACAGCCTGACCGGTCCTCATCGGAGGAGCCGGCGTCGATCACTGGCACAAGCGGTGAGCCGCCGGGGCGGAACAGACGCGGGCCGTAGGCGGTGTCGGTGAGGGTGCGGCCGTCGGCGGAGAGGTGGCGCAGGTCCATCTCCCGCCGGCGGCCAGGCAACCACCGACCCGCGGCGATCACTTTCCGTGGTGTCCGAAACGTCAGGAATGATATAGACGCGCCGAGGACGGGTAGCTGTGGCGCTATTCGCTATTCACCATAAATGCGGCTTTGGAAAAAGAGGCACCCGTCGCCCTGTTGCGTTGCGATGATCGTGGGAAAACCTGGGAAGTGAGTCGGATACAGCACGGGGTGGGGTTGGCAGATGGGCTTCCAGGGAGCGGCAACAAGCCGGGATCCGCTGGTAGCGGTGCGGGTGGAGCTGCTTCATGAGTCGGGGCGGACTCGGGTCGCGCGGCTGGTGGGCCCGTCTGGGAGCGTGATCCGGAAGGAGCCGCTGGGGCCTGACGCACCGGAACGCCTGCGGCATGAGGTGGAGATCCTCGAGCGGCTGTCCGAGGTCGAGGGGGTTGTGCGGCTTGCGGTCGGAATGGCGCCGCCGGCAGGCTCGCTCCTTCTGGTCGATGTGGGCGGTACGGTTCTGTCCGAGCGGGCCAAGCCCGTGGAGCCGGCCGGGTTGGTGAACCTTGCGGGGTCGCTCGCGCGTGCCATCGCGGGGATGCATCACCGGGGTGTGGTGCATCAGAACATCAACCCGGCGAACATCGTGGTGGGGGCCGGCGGAGCGCCCTGCCTGATCGACTTCGCGCTGGCTACGACCTTTGCCGCCGTCCAGCCAGGGTTCGTGCACCACAGTGAGATCGTCGGGACGTTGCCGTATCTGGCGCCGGAGCAGACCGGTCGGACGGGTCGCCGGGTCGATGCGCGGGCCGATCTGTACGCGGTGGGGGCGACGCTCTACGAGCTGGCTACGGGGGCGCCGCCGTTCGGCACGGACGATCCGCTGCGGATTGTTCATGACCATCTCGCGCGGCTGCCGGAGCCGCCGTCGGTGGTGAACCCGACGGTGCCGGACGATCTGTCCGCGATCATCATGCATCTGTTGGAGAAGGAGCCGGACGACCGCTACCAGAGCGCGGACGGACTGGCGCATGATCTCGCGCTGCTGCGCCGAGGCGTGCCGGTGCATCCCGGCGAGCATGATCTTCCGACGCGGGCTCTGGCGCCGTCGCGGCTCGCGGGGCGGGAGGATGAGATCGGCAACCTGGGCACGGCGTTCGCCCAGGCGATGGCGGGCCGATCCACCGGGGTCCTCCTCAGCGGCGCGCCCGGCGTGGGCAAGACGTCCCTGGCCAACGAGCTGCGGCCGATCGTGGCGGGCAGTGACGGCTGGTTCGTGGCCGGCAAGTTCGACCAGTATCGCCGTGACCAGGAGTATGACGCGGTCCGGCAGGCGTTTCGGGCGTTGGGTCGGCTGTTGTTGGCCGAGCCGGAGGATGACCTGGTCAAGTTGCGGGAGCGGATTCGGCAGGTGTTGGGACCCAACGCCGGACTGGCCGCCGCGGTTAACCCCGAGTGGGCGACGCTGCTGAGGGTGCCCCCGGAGCCGGGGGATCCGATGACCGCGCAGGTGCGAGCGCAGCGTCTTGGGGTGGCGATGTTGAGAGCTGTCGCTTCGCGTAAACGGCCGGTGGTGTTCTTCGTTGACGATCTGCAATGGGCGGGGCGGACGGCGCTGGGTTTCGTCGATCTGCTCTTCGGCGGTGAGGAGGAAGTCGAGGGGTTGTTGCCGGTCGGCGCGTATCGGGAGAACGAGGTGGACGCCGCTCATCCGCTGGCGCCGATGCTGGCCCGCTGGGGGCGGCAGCAGCTCGGTCCGTATCACCTGCGGCTGGGCAACCTTTCGCCAGAAGGCCAGGCGGGGATGGTGGCCGATCTGCTCCGCCTGGCCCCGCGGCCCTCGGCCGAGCTGGCTCGGCTGATTGCGCCCTGGACCGGAGGAAATCCGTACGACACGGTGGAGCTGCTCAACTCACTGCGCCAGGACGGCGTTCTGGTCCCCCGCGACGGCGCTTGGCGATGGGACCGGTCCACGTTGTGTCACCGGCTGGAGCACGTGGACGTGACCGGGCTGCTGGCCGCCCGCGCGGCCGCGTTGCCGCCGGCCACCAGGGACGTGCTGGCGGCGATGGCCTGTCTGGCCGGGCACGTGGAGCTGGACCTCCTCGAGGCCGCGACCGGGCTGGCGGCGGACGAGCTGGAGCGCAGGCTCAGTCCCGCGTTCGCCGACGGCCTGCTGGTGCTCGAGTCCGACGGCCGGCCTGGCGTGCGGTTCCACCACGACCGGACGCGGGAGTCCGTCCTGCACGGCCTCAGTGCCCAGGCGCTGCGCGCCGAGCGGTTGCGGCTGGCCCGCCGCCTGGCCGGCCGGGATGAGTACTTCGCTGTAGCGGCGGGGCAGTACCTGCCTGTTGTCGACGCCGTGCATGCCCCGCGGGAGCGGCAGCTGATGATCAGGCTCTTCCGGCAGGCCGCCGACCAGGCACGGGTGCTGAGCAACTACTCGCTGGTGGAGCGGTTCCTGACCGCGGCGGTGACGCTCATCGACCCGACCGACGCCGACCAGTTGATCGCGGTCCGCACCGAGCGGCACGCCGCTTTGTGCAGGCTTGGTCGCCTGGAGGACGCGAACGAGGCATACGAGGCTGTCGTCCGGCTCTGTACCCACCCGGCCCAACGTACGGCCGCCACCGTCGAACAGGTCACCAGCCTCACCAACCAGGGTCGCGCCCGCGAGGCGGTACAGCTCGGCCTCGACCAGCTACGGCTACTCGGTGTCGCCGTCCCGGACCGGGTCCGCCTGGACGCGAAGATCGACCGCCAACTGGGCGCACTCCTTCGGTGGTTCGACCAGACAGACGTCTCAGACGATCTTCGCCGACCGAGGATCACCGACCGCTCGCGGCTCGGAGCCTTCACGCTTGTCAACCGACTCACGCCCGCGGCGTTCTTCTGCGACCAGGCGATGCTGGCCTGGCTGACCCTCCAGGCGCTGGAGATGTGGGAACGGTACGGTCCAGATCCCACCCTGCTCGGGCCGGCCGCCTGTGCCGAGTACGTCACTATCGATCGAAGCAACGATTACCGCGCCGGATACCGGGTGATGCGACGGCTCCTCGCTGTCGGCCAGGCCGGTGGCTATGAATATGAAATGGCGCGGGCGCGGTTCCTGTACGTGATCAGTACCGGCCACTGGTTCGACGTCCTCGAGGACAACGTGTCCCAGTCGCGTCGCGTGCTGGAGGCCTGTATCCGCGGTGGCGAGCTGAGCGAAGCCTGCTGGACCCACTACGTGCTGGCATACAACCTGCTGGACTGCGCGCCATCCCTCGACAGCTTTGTTGCCGAGATCGACGAGGCGCAGGCCATGGCGGCACGCACCGGCAACAGCTATGCGGGCGAGACGTTAAGGACATGCCGCGAGCTGGCCCACGTACTGCGAGGACAGGCCGCCGAGTCGGTCGGCTCGACGGCCGACGAGACGGCCGCGCTGAGCAGTCTGGCCGCTAACCCGCGGGCCGTCGCCCACCTGCATGTCAACCGGGCGCTCGCCGCGGCCATCCTCAATCGTCCGGCTGAGCTGGCCCGCCACACAGCGGCGGTCGTGCCGTTGCTGCCGACGATGGGACCGCTGTATCTGGCAGCGACGGCGCGCCTGCTGCGGGCCATGGCACTGGCGGGACAGGCCCGATCGGTGGACGCCGAGCAGCGCGGCGCCCTGCTGGCCGAGCTGGATGAGCTGGTCGGATGGCTCAACGAGCGGGCGGTCGACGCGCCGGTCAACTTCGGGCACCTGCTGCGCCTGGTGGAGGCGGAACGGGCCTGGGCCACCGGCGACTTCCGCACGGCGGCTTACACCTTCGACGTGGCCCAGCGCGAGGTTTCCACGCGGGCGCGCCCGTGGCACCGGGCACTGATCCTGGAGCGCGCCGCCCGGTTTCACCTGGCCCACGGCATGGAACAGGCCGCCTACGCGCTGCTCTCGGCCGCGCGCCGCCAGTACGCGGACTGGGGCGCGACCGCGAAGGTCCGCCTGCTCGACTGGGCCCACCCGATGCTACGGGCCGAACCCGCCGATATTCCGCCGGCCGCGCAGCCATCGGCGCAGCCGGCCGGCCGCCACGCCGCCGTCACCACGGGCACCCTCGACCTGCTCGGTATCGTCGCCGCCTCCCAGGCACTGAGCTCGGAGACCAGCGTCGAGGGCCTGCGAGCCAGGGTCGTCGGAATCCTGTCGGCGATGACCGGAGCCACCGGCGTCCACCTGCTGCTGCGCGGCGGGGCGCGGCAGGACTGGTCGGTGCCGGCCAGCGACGCCGGCGCCGTCTCGCTCTCCGAGGCCGGCCGACGGCGCCTGCTGTCCCCGTCGGTCGTCCGGTACGCCGAACGCACCCACGAACCCGTCGTCGTCGACGACGCCACCCGCGACGACCGCTTCCGCCGCGACCCGTACTTTCTCGACCTGGACCGCTGCTCCCTGCTCGCCATACCCATCCTGATCCGCGGTGGGCCGCGGGGGATGCTGCTGCTGGAGAACCAGATGATCCGCGGCGCGTTCACCACCGAACGCCTCGAAGGGATCATGCTCATCGCCGGACAGCTCGCGGTCTCCCTCGACAATGCCCAGCTCTACAGCTCCCTGGAACAAAGAGTCACCGAACGAACACAGCAGCTCGCTACCGCCAACCAGCAGCTCGCTACCGCCAACCAGCGACTCGAAACCGCCAACCAGCGACTCGAACAGCTCTCGGTCACCGACCAGCTGACCGGACTGGCCAACCGGCGACGCCTCGACGAGGCCCTCGACGCCGAATGGCACCGGGCGACACGTCAGAAGGAACCCCTCGCCTTCGCGATGATCGACATCGACCACTTCAAGCTCTACAACGACCACTACGGTCACACCGCCGGCGACCGCTGCCTCCAGGAAGTCGCCGCCTGCCTAGCCACCAACATCCGCGCCACCGACCTCGCCGCTCGCTACGGAGGCGAGGAGTTCGCCGTCGTCCTGCCGGACACCGACCTCAACGCCGCCGCCCGACTCGCCCAGCGTCTGTGCGCCGCCGTCGCCGAGCTCGCCGAACCACACCCGCTGAACCCCGGCCGCATCGTCACCGTCAGCATCGGCGTCACCGCGACCACCCCCACGCCCAACGACGATCTGACAGCCCTCGTCGAACTCACCGACACGGCCCTTTACCAGGCCAAGAACAGCGGACGCAACCGCGTTGAAACGGCCCCCTGGACCGCCTCGCCATAGTCGTGGCAGCCGCCGACCGCGCGGAACGCTGGCAGATCGAGCTGAGTTACGAAGCGCTCAAGTCGACGCAGCGTGGCCCGGGCCGGCCGCTGCGCGGCCAGTCTCCGAAGTGGCCGCCGACACCCCCGCACCGCGTACGACATCAGCTCGGCACCTTCACCGCGTGGATGCGGTACGTGCCCCCGGCGGGTGGAACCGCGCTGCCGGGTCCAGCCACTACCCGGTCGGCCCGAACCGCGCGCACGCCTGCCGGGCCGGAAACGTGCCTCACGATAGGCTCTGGCGGTGCCCGAAGCGTCCCGTGAGGCCGGATTGCAGCCAGTGACCCAGGGGCGCGTGATGAAGCCCCGGCGCATCCCGAAGCTCGCCGAGGTCGTCGCCGCCGAACTGCGTGGCCGCATCCTGTCGGGGGAGCTCAAGCCCGGCGAGTCGCTGCTCAGCGAAGCCACCCTCATGGAGCAGTACGAAGTCTCCCGTCCTACCCTGCGCGAGGCCCTGCGCCTGCTCGAGGCGCAGAACCTGGTCACCGTGCGGCGGGGGTCGCACCGCGGTCCGATCGTCAGCCATCCCCGCTCGGACGTGGTGGCCCGCACCGTCGCCATCCAGCTTCAGCTGCGCCGCGCGAGCCTCGCCGACGTCTACGAGTTCCGCATGCTGTACGAGCCCACCGCCGCGCGCTGGGCGGCGGAGAACCGCACGCCGGAAGGTATCGCCGAACTGCGCAAGGTCCTCGACGAGGAGCGGGCCGCGCTCGGCGACTTCACCGCCTTCGCCGAGGCGGCATGGCGCTTCCACTCGGTCCTGACCGAACTCAGCGGCAACGCGACGATGGCCATCGTCACCGAGAGCCTGGAACACATCAGCGCACAGCACGCGGCTCGCAGCATGTCCAAGGCTCCGGACCGGCGCAAGTGGCAGGACGTCAGCCTGAAGGTCCACCGCAAGCTCGTCGACCTGATTGAGAAGGGCTACGGGGCCGCCGCCGCGCGGTTCTGGACCAAGCACCTCACGGCGGTCGCGGAGATCCAGCGTGAGTGGTCCGAAGGTGTGCTCGTCACCGAACTGCCCGACAGTTGACCCGTCGGCCGCGGTTCGCCGCCGCCGGCCTGATCGCGGGGCAGTACGACATTGCCGTGGCCGGCGGTGTTGAGCTGATGAGTGCCGTCCCGATCGGATCGAGCGTGCTGAACCCCGACCTTGGCAACCCCACAAGCAACTCCATCCGGCAGCGCTACGGCGTCGACTTCAATCAGGGCGTCGGCGCCGAGATGATGGCCGCCAAGTGGGGCTTCACCCGCTGGCTCAGGAGCTGGGACTCGCCCCGATCGCCCGCGTGCACACCGCCGTCGTGGCCGGCGACGACCCGGTCATGATGCTCAGCGCCCCGATCCCGGCCACCGCCAAGGTGCTCACGAAGTCTGGACTCTCGATCGTGGTAGTCACGACATAACAGGTATATCAGTTATCGACATCTGGTAGCGAGCTGTCCTACACTGCGAAGATGTCTGCTCTGCGGCTTGACCCGCTGTTCGCCTACCGGCCCGGATACGCGGCAGCCCTGGCGGACGTCTGGGCGGCAGTGTGGGAGCAGGACGTCGTCGACGCCAGCACGCTCGAACTGTGCCGGCTGCGGATCGGCCAGCTGGTGGGCGCGCAGCCGCACGCCGAGCATGTGCCCGCCGAGGTCCTCGACGTCCTGCCGCGCTGGCCCGACCATCCGGGTTTCACGCCCCGCGACCGCGTCGCGCTCGCCTTCGCCGAGCAACTGCTCTTCGACGTCTCCGCCCTGGACGACGAGCAAGCGGCGGACGTGCTCCGCGAGTACGGCGAGGCCGGTTTGCTGGTGCTGGCCTATGCCTGCGGGCTGTTCGAGACGGCGCAGCGGGCCGAGGTCGCCGCGGCGGTGCTGTTCGGATGAGCGCCGACGCCCGCACGTCCCGCACCCTGGCCGACGCCGCACCGGCGCTGGACGCGGCCAAGACCGCCTTCGAGAGGGTCGCCTACCCCGGGCGGGTCGACCTCGTCACGCGTGAGCTCGTCCGCATCACCAGCGGACGGCTGTCGCACTGCCGGCTGTGCCGCAATCTGCGCCTGCGGGCCGCCATCGACCGCGGCTTCGACGAGGCCCTGGTGGAGCACCTGGAGGACGGCGAGCTGACCGACCGGCACTCTGCCGCCGTCCGGCTCGCGCGGCTCGTGCTCACCGATCCGGCCAGTCTGACGGCGGACGACGGCGCCACGCTGCGGGAGCACTTCAGCGACGAGCAACTGGCCGAGCTGCTCCTCGATCTCATCCGGTACCGGCCGGGGTCCCGCCTGACTGTGGCCTCCGGGGCCGACCTCGCCACCGACGAACGGGTCTTGATGTGACGACGACAGAAGAGCAACCAACGTGACGGACGGCTGGCTGGTCCAGGCGGTGATCGAGGCAGCCCGCGCCTCCTCGGCCGGCGCCGGCTGGGTGCCGGTTCGGTTGGGGGAGCAGTGACGTCCGGAAGGTTCGACGGCAGGGTCGTGCTCATCACCGGCGGCGGCGCTGGCATCGGGCGGCACTATGCGCACCGCTTCGCGGCCGAAGGTGCCGCGATCGCCGTCACGGACCTGGACGGGGCGGCGGCGAAGCGGGTAGCGGACGAGGTGACCGCGGCCGGGGGGCAGGCCAGCTTCCACGCCATGGACGTCGCCGACCGCGACGCGGTCGCGCTAGCAGTGACGGCTGCCGCGCAGACATGGGACGGCATCGACGTGCTGGTGAACAACGCCGGCATCCACCTCGGTGAGGCCCAGGTGCCGTACACGCTGGAGTCCCTGGGGCGCTGGCGCGCGGTCTTCGAGGTGAACGTGCTCGGCGCACTCGCGTGTGCGCTCGCCTGCCGGCCGTTCATGCAGGGCCGGGAGAACGCCAGCATCATCAACCACTCGACGATGGCCGCGTACGGGCCGACCGGCGCCTACGGCGCGTCCAAGCTGGCGCTCAACTCGCTGACGCTCAGCCTCTCGACGGAGTTCGGCGCGGACGGCATCCGCGTCAACGGCATCGCTCCCGGGCTGGTCGACTCGGAGTCCGCGATGGCGTGGATGGGCGAGGCTGAACGCGCCGGTCTGCAGGTTTCTCTCGTGGCGGCGCAGGCGATCCGCCGCCCGGGACAGATGGCGGATCTGGCAGACGTCGCGCTCTTCCTCGCCTCACCCCAGGCGAGTTTCGTCACCGGGCAGACGATCCTGGTCGACGGCGGCGCCACCAAGCGCCCCGCGTGACGGCGCCCGCGGCGGTCCCGCCACGGGCGGCGCCCCGCGTGATGGCGCCCGCGGCGGTCCCGCCACGGGCGCCGGTGGCTCACTTCGGGGCGAGCCGCTGCGCGCCGTCGATGCGGATGACCTCGCCGTTGAGGTAGTCGTTCTCGGCGATCTGCCGCACCAGCAGGCCGTACTCGTCGGCGCGTCCCATCCGCTTCGGGTTCGGCACGAGCGTGCCCCACTTCTCCTGCGCCACCGACTCCTCCATGCGGAACGCGGGGGTGAAGAACGTACCGGGCGCGATCGTCATGACGCGCACGCCGAACGGCGCGAGGTCACGCGCCGCCGCCAGGCCCAGGCCGACGACGCCGCCCTTGGCCGCCGAGTAGTCCGACTGCCCGATCTGACCCTCGAACGCGGCGATGCTGGCGGTGTTGACCACGACGCCGCGCTGGCCGCTCTCCAGCGGGTCGTTCTTGGCCATCGCGGCGGCCGCGAGGCGCAGCAGGTTGAACGTGCCGGTCAGGTAGACCTCGACCGTGCGGCGGAACAGGTCAAGCGCGTAAGGGTTTCCCTCGCGGTCCAGGATCCGGCTGACGGCCGTGCGACCACCGTGCGCGGCGACGGCGACGCGCAGTGGCCCGACGCCCACGGCGGTGTCGATCGCGGCCTGCAGGGAGGCGTCGTCCGTCGCGTCCGTCTGGACGAACACGGCCGCCTCGCCCAGCTCGTCGGCCGCGCGCTTGCCGTTCTCCTCGGAGAAGTCGGCGATGACGACCTTCATCCCGGCCGCGGTCAGGCGGCGCGCGGCACCGGCGCCGAGGCCTCCGCCACCACCGGTGATGACGGCACTTGCTCCCTCAAGCTGCATGGATATGGCTCCTGGTCGGTGAGTCGTGTACGTTCACTACAGTTAACTAATATAACCATCTTAAGAGGTTCAATTCCATGCCTGAAGCCGTTGTCGTCAGTGCGGTGCGCACCGCTGTCGGAACCTCGTTCAAAGGCTCGCTCACCGAGACGCTGCCGGAGGAGATGGCCCGTGTCGTGGTCGTCGAGGCGCTGACCCGCTCCGGTCTGGCGCCCGAGCTGATCGACGACGTCGTCCTCGCCGAGGCCATCTACGGCGGCACGGACGTCGCCCGCCACGCCGCCGTCGAGGCCGGCCTGGTCCACGTCCCGGGGGCGGCGATCAACCGGCACTGCGCCGGCAGCCTCACCTCGGCGCAGATCGCGGCCGGCTCGATCCGGGCCGGCATGGACCGCGCCGTCATCGCGGGCGGCGTGCACTCCTTCTCGATGAATCCCCAGATGCGCCAGCGCGTCCCGGGCACCGTCGACGAGTGGTACGAGGCCTGGCAGGCACCGTCGCACCCCGACACCCCGGACGCCCCGAACCGCGACATGACGATCACCGTCGGCTGGAACACGGCTGTCGAGGCCGGCCTCACCAGGCAGGATCTAGACGAGTGGGCGCTGCGGTCGCACCAGCGCGCGGTGGCGGCCATCGACGCCGGGCTCTTCGCCGACGAGATCGTCCCGCTGCGCAACGTGCTCCTCAAGGATGGCAGCCGCACGGACTTCGCCATCGACGAGCACCCGCGCCGGGAGACCTCGATGGAGCGCCTCGCCGCCCTGAAGACGCTGCACCCGGAGATTGAGGGATTCTCGATCACCGCGGGCAACTCCAGCGGCATGAACGATGCCTGCGCGGCCCTCACGCTCGCTTCGGACGAGCTCGCAACCGCTGACGGGCTGGACGTGCTGGCCACCGTCCGCGCCTGGGCGAACGTCGGCGTCGAGCCGGCCCGCAACGGCATGGCCGTCATCCCCGGCATCCAGCGACTGCTCGACCGAGCCGGCCGGACGGTGGACGACATCGCCCTTTGGGAGATCAACGAAGCCTTCGCCTCGGTACCGATCGCGACCGTCCGGGCGCTGGGGATCGACGATGAGCTGGTCAACACCAGCGGCAGCGGGTGCAGCCTCGGCCACCCCATCGCCGCATCCGGCGCCCGCATGCTCACCACGATGATCTACGAGTTGCGCCGCCGCGGCGGTGGCCTCGGCGTCGCCGCGATGTGCGCCGCCGGCGGAATGGCCGGTGCCCTGCTGGTGGAGGTCTGAGCATGCTGGCCACCCGGTTCACCCGCGAGTTCGGCTACGACCACCCGCTGGTCTGCGGCGGGATGACGGCCGTCGGCACCCCGGAGTTGATCGCGGCCGTGGCCAACGCCGGCGCGCTCGGCTTCCTCACCGCGCTGACGACTGGGTCGCCCGAGAACCTGGCCAAGGAGATCGCTCGCACCCGGACGATGACCGACCGCCCGTTCGGGGTGAACCTGACGATCCTGCCGACCATCGAGCCCGTCCCGTACGACGAGTACCGCGAGGCGATCATCGACTCGGGCATCAGGGTCGTCGAGACGGCCGGCAGCGACCCGACGCCGCACCTGCCCGCCTTCCACGCGGCGGGCGTCAAGGTCGTGCACAAGTGCGTCGCCGTCCGGCACGCACTGTCGGCTGAGCGCAAGGGCGTCGACGCGATCAGCATCGACGGATTCGAGTGTGCGGGGCACCCGGGTGAGGACGACATCCCCGGCCTGGTCCTGATCCCGGCCGCGGCCGACAAGGTGGGCCTGCCGCTGATCGCCAGCGGCGGCTTCGCGGACGGCCGCGGCCTGGCCGCCGCCCTCGCCCTCGGGGCGGACGCGATCAACATGGGCACCCGGTTCATGGCCACCGTCGAGGCGCCGATCCACCCGAACGTCAAGCAGCGCCTCGTCGACGCGGACGAGCGGCAGACCGACCTTGTCTACCGCAAGTTCCACAACACCGCCCGCGTGGCCCGCAACGCGGTGTCCCAGGAAATCCTGGCGGTCTCGGCCCGCCCCGAGTCGAAGTTCGCCGACATCGCGCACCTGGCCTCTGGTGCCCGAGGCCGCAAGTCGGTCTACGCCGAGGGCGACGTCGACGGGGGAGTCTGGACCGCGGGCATGTCCCAGGGCCTGATCCGCGACATCCCTACTGTCGCCGCGCTCGTCGAGCGCATCGTGGGCGAGGCGGAGGAGATCATCAAGCACCGCCTCGCGTCGTCCGTCGTCCTCTGATCCCCTTATTCGGAAAGGACATTCCGTGAGCACAGCGCAGTCCGCGCCGGGGCGCGAGGGCGTCCACTACCTCGACGACCTGCACCCCGGGCAGCGGTTCGTCTCCGCTGCCCGCACCGTCACCGAGGCCGACGTTGTCGCCTTCGCGGGCCTGTCCGGCGACTTCAACCCGATCCACACCGACGTCGAGTTCGCCGCCAAGAGCGTCTACGCCAAGCGGGTCGTCTACGGCCTGCTCGGCCTGTCGATCGCCACCGGCCTGCTCGACCGGCTGGGCATCTTCTCCGGCAGCGCGATGGCGATGCTTGGCATCGACGGCTGGAAGTTCACGGTACCGGTGTTCATCGGCGACACCGTGCACCTGGAGCTCGAGATCCTCGACGTCCGCCCCTCGCGGTCCAAGCCGGACCGCGGCGTCGTGGAGCGGAAGTTTGAGCTGGTCAACCAGCACGGTGAGATCTGCCAGACCGGCCGCATCGACGTGCTCGTCCGGCGGTCGCCCGGGTGAGCCCGTACGACAGCTTCGACGCCGAGGAGGCGCCGGCGGGCCTGCCGCGCCTGTGGTGACGCCGGACGACTACGTGATGCCGCCCAGCGCGGCCCGCGCCATGACCGCGTGGAAGGACGGCTCGAGCACGCAGCCCGTCCCGGTCCGCCTGTTCCGGACCGCGACCGTGGCGTCCGAGAGAGCAACGCACCGCCCGTCCTGGAAGATCGCCGACACGTAGTCGAAGCTGGTCCGCCCGACACCGCCGATGGCGATCCCCACGTCCACCTCGCCCGGATAGTGCAGCGGCGCCAGCAGGTCGATACGCACCCGCGCAAGCACGAAGCCGTGATCCGGGTGGTGCGCCTGCGGATGGTCGATGGAGCGCCGCACGAGGTAACGCGCCTCCTCGAAGATGCGCGCTATCGCCTGCGGATCGACCTCGCCGACCGGATCCGCGTCGGAGTTCCGCAGCTGCACCGTGCGGTGCCGGGGATAGTTCCGCGGCACCGCACGCGCCTGATCGACGGCGAGGGTCACTCGATGCTGAACCGCTCGAGCTCGGCCTGCACCACCCCGTCGAGGTCGTCGGCGGGCGGTGTGGGCAACCGCATGGGACCAGCCTCCCGGCTCGGCAGGATGACCGTCGCCGTGCCGGGCGTGGTGACCTCACCCCGCTGGTTGGTGCAGGTCAGCTCGAGGTCCACGACGTGGTGCTCGCCGTCGACGCGCTTGGCGCTCACCGTCCCGTTGATCCACGTCGTGTCGCCGATGTAGTTGAACCTGCGGTGCTCGCACCGCAGCGTCCACAGCCACGCGTCGTCGCCCATCCAGTCGGTGATCGCGTGGGTCAGCCAGATTTCGCGCATCGCCCCGTAGTCGTAGGACGTGGCGAGCCCGAGCTCCTGCGCCCGCTCCGGCTCCCAGTGCAGCCGCTGCACGGTGTCGGGGATGTTCAGGTGGTTCGGCGGGTACAGGCCCGGTGCCTTCTTGCGGGTCCGGTACGAGATGCCGAAGGCACCTGGCGGGGTGAGCTGCATGCCCCAGCCGATGTGCCAGACCACGACGTCGGTGGTCGTCAGCGGTCCCTTCACCCGGGGCTGGATCGCGTCGCCGACGGTGACGTCCTCCCAGTAGCGGGACTGCGCACCCTGCCGGGTCTCGGCCTCGTAGCAGGCGTCGATCTCGGCCAACTGCTCCGGGGTGTAGGGCTCGGGCTTGACCCGCGGCTTCTTCGCGCCGCTGGCCTTGGTCGCCGAGCGCTCGGCGTTGATCCACGTGCCGCGCCGGATGGCCACCGGCTCGCCGTTGCGGTTGGCGTAGAGGAAGTCGCGCGTCAGGTGCGCGGTGCGGCCACCGAAGCGGCTGGGCTTCTCCTGCACACCCACCTCGGTCAGCAGCAGCTTGCAGCTGTCGCCTAGCACCAGCGGCCGGAAGAACTCGAACTCCATCACCGCCTGATACGAGCCCAAGCCGGCGAAGGGATCGCCCTTCAGGATGGCCTTGGTCTCGGCGTCAGGGGTCGGGGCGGCGTCCTCGCCCATGGTATAGCAGAAGCCCGGGGGGGCGATCAGCGTTCCCCAGCGGGTGTTCTTGCCGTAGTCCGGGTCGCAGAACAGGGGGTTGTCGTCGCCGTAGCCGTAGGCGAAGTGGCGCGTGTTGTCACGGCTCACCTCGTGGTTGTGGCTCTTGCGGATCAGGGGTTGCGGGACTCCCAGGCGCCTTCGCGCCCGCGCGAAGGCCTCGTCGGTCAGCCTGCCGAACGATGCGGTCGGGTCCGGCTGCCTGTCCCCGGCGGCGTCCGCCGCCGGGATCTCCGGTTCCGTCGGTGCGTCTTCCCCGGTCGCGAGGTCGGTCACCGTCCACCTCCTGTGGTCCTGCTCTTCGATCGGTTCGCTCGATCAGTCAAATTGGATAACTATTTAAGTCTAATGATGACGTGGCGGCGGGGAAAGCGGGCGGGCCCTTGAGACCTGACACGAGTCGGGCGTCACAGCCGCTCGAAGACGGCGGCCATGCCTTGCCCGCCGCCGATGCACATCGTCTCCAGGCCGTACCGCCCGCCGCTGCGGCCGAGTTCGTGCAGCAGCGTGGTCATGATCCGCACGCCGGTGGCGCCGACCGGATGTCCCAGGGAGATGCCGGATCCGTTGACGTTGAAACGGGATTCGTCGTGCCAGCCCCAGCCCTTGAGGACCGCGAGCACCTGCGTGGCGAAGGCCTCGTTCAGCTCGACCAGATCCATCTCGTCCCAACCCAGCTTGGTGCGATCGAACAACTTCGCCACGGCCGGCACCGGCCCGATGCCCATCGTGGCCGGGTGGCAGCCGACGGCCGCCCAGCCGAGCAGATGCCCCAGTGGCGTCAGGCCGAGGGTGTCCGCCACCTCCTCTGCCACGACCAGGCACGCGGCGGCTGCGTCGTTCTGCTGGCTGGCATTACCCGCGGTGACCGTGCCGCCCGGCGTGATCGTGCGCAGCTTCGCGAGGGTCTGCACGGTGGTGTCGGGACGCACCCCCTCGTCGCGGTCGAACACGACCGGCTCGCCGCGGCGTTGCGCCACCTCGATCGGGACGATCTCGTCGGCGAAGGCACCGCGCTCCCAGGCTGCCGCGGCGCGCTGCTGGCTCGCGGCGGCGTACTCGTCCGCCTGCTCGCGGGTGATGCCGTACTCGGCGCCCAGGTTCTCGGCGGTCTCGATCATCCCCGAGATCACGCCGAAGCGGCTCTCCGGCTGCGAACGCATGCGGCCTCGGTCGAGCCGGTCGTGCAGGGTGATGCCTCCCGACCGGGTCCCCCAGCGCGCGTCCTGCGTGTACAGCTCGATGTTGCTCATGCTCTCGACGCCGCCGGCGACGACGATGTCCGCGGCGCCCGTCTGCACCTGCATAGCGGCGGTGACCACGGCCTGCAGGCCGCCGCCACAGCGCCGGTCGAGCTGAATGCCCGGCACGCTCAGCGGCAGTCCCGCGTTCAGCCCGGCCCACCGGCCGATGCACGGCGCCTCGGAGTTGGCGTACGACTGGGCGAAGACGACGTCGTCGATCCGTTCCGGGTCCACGCCTGTCCGCGCCAGGACCTCCTTGATCACGACGGTCGCGAGTTCCGCCGCGGGGACCGGGCGCAGGGCGCCGCCGAACGCGCCGACGGCTGTCCGTACGGGACTGACGATGACTGCTCTTCTCATGTGACTGGCTTTCCGCTCGGGGATCGGGTGGTGATGGCGGTGCGGCTCTCGCCGGGGCCGGACGGCACGGCAGCGAGCGCGTCGCGGTGGTCGGGGTGCGCGACGGCACAGGCCTGCCCCCAGATGACGGTGTCGCCCGCGCGGATCAGCTTCGACAGGTCGATCGCCGCGGGCGCCGGCAACACTCTCTCGGTCATCCGACTCCGATCCACTACAGTTAACTGAATTGAATGATAAGCTGAACGTCGTGAGCTGGAGGAGAGGTCCGTGGCGGAGCTGACCGCGGAGGAGCAGGAGTACGTCCTGGCCGTACGCGACTGGGTCAGGCGTGAGGTCCTGCCGGTGGTGCGGGAGCTCGAGCACGCCAATGCCCACCCTGAAAAGCTGATCGAGCAGATGAAGCACCTCGGCATCTACGGCCTCGCGGTGCCGGAGGAGTACGGCGGTGCCCCCGTCTCGATGCCGTGCTACGCCAACGTCACGGAGGAAATCGCGCGCGGCTGGATGAGCCTGGCCGGGGCCATGGGCGGGCATACCGTGGTCGCCAAAATCCTGTCGGCCTACGGTACGGACGAGCAGAAAAAGCAGTACCTGCCGCTCATGGCGACCGGAGAGTGCCGCGCAACCATGGCCCTCACCGAACCCGGCGGCGGGTCCGACCTGCAGGCGATCACCACGGTGGCGCGCCGCGACGGCGATGGCTACGTCGTCAACGGTGCGAAGACATGGATTAGCAACGCCCGCCGCTCGGCGCTGCTGGCCGTGCTGGTGAAGACCGACCCCGAAGCCGAACCGCGCCACAAGGGCATGAGTGTGCTGCTCGTCCCGCGTGAGGCACCCGGCGTGACGGTGTCGCGCGACCTGCCCAAGCTCGGCTACAAGGGCGTCGAGAGTTGCGAAGTCGTCTTCGAAGACTGTCGTGTGCCGGCCGAAGCTCTGCTTGGCGGTGTCGAGGGTAAGGGGTTCGGCCAGTTCATGAAGGGCCTGGAGACCGGTCGCATCCAAGTGGCGTCACGCGCGCTTGGCGTCGCCCGCGCGGCCCTCGAGGACTCCATGAAGTACGCGCAGGAGCGCGAGACGTTCGGCAAGCCAATCTGGCAGCATCAGTCGATTGGCAACTACCTTGCGGATATGGCCACCAAGTACAGCGCGGCCCGGCAGCTCGTCCGGTTCGCCGCCGACTTGTATGACCGGGGCGAGCGCGCCGACATGGAGGCCGGCATGGCCAAGCTCTTCGCGAGCGAGATGGCCATGGAGATCGCGCTCAACGGTGTCCGGATCCATGGCGGCTACGGCTACTCTACTGAGTACGACGTCGAGCGCTACTTCCGCGACGCCCCGCTGATGATCGTCGGCGAGGGCACGAACGAGATCCAGCGCAACGTCATTGTCGGCCAGCTGATGAGCCGGGGCCTAACCCTGTGACGCAAGCGCCGACATTACCGTCGCGGAGGGCCCGTGGTTCGAGGATTTCGAGCCGGGCCTGCGTGTCGAGCACGCCCCGTCTGTGACGCTGAACTCCGGACAGGCTGCTCTGCGCCAGGCGATCGTCGGCGACCGGCTGCGTCTTGCGCTGGATGACGAGCTGGCCCGCGCCGTGACCGGCCGCGCGCCGCTGGCGCATCCGGGGCCCGTTTGCGACCTCGCGATCGGCCAGTCGACGCTCGCTAGCCACGACGTGAAGGCGAACCTGTTCTACCGCGGGTTGGTGTTCCGTCGGGACCTCAGGTCAGGTCACGAACCGGCGCTTGAAGGGCGCGAAGACCGGCGGGTGCAGGATGCCGGGAGGCGCGGCCAGCACTTCGGGAATCGCCGGGATGCCGGCGCCGACCATGTTCTCCGGGTAGTACGTCACGCCGTCTTCGGGATCGCTTTCCAGGTGGAGCAGCAGATTCGGCTTGCCGCGCACGTTGACCGTCCACCCCCGCGAGACCGGTACGCCGGGGACGTCGTCGGCGCACGCCCACTGGGTCGATTTCACGACCTGGATCTGGTCCGGGTCCTTCGGCACGCCCGTCCACGTCTGGGTGATGCCGGCGACCGTCCCGGTCGCGACCGTCCGCCCGGCGACCTCGATGTCGCGGTGGGCGGGGGTGGTCCGGCACGTCCACTCGACGCCACTCAGCTCCACGCCGAAAGTGGCGGCCATGTTGTGGATGAGCTGGTCGAAGGCCCGGTTGAACATCTGGCCGAACGCCGAGTCCCCCGACCATTCGCCGACGGGCAGGCCGAACCCCATCGTGTCGAACAGCAGGGCGGCCGTGGAGTTGCTGCAGTCGTAGCTCTCGCTGACGGTCACGGCAGTCACGTCGGCACAGAGCCCGGTGAGCGTCGGTGCCAGGCGCTCGGCGATGAAGCCCGGGTTGACGCCGGTGGCGTGGAAGGTGCTGCCGCCGTCCTGGCAGGCCGCCTGAACCCGCTCGCCGTACCCGTCGGCCCGGGCGGTCGGCATCGAGTCGGCCCCGCTCAGGGAGATGACGTTCTTGCCCGATCGCAGCAGGGCGAGGGCTTCGGCGTCGGTCCCGGACATGTCCGGGGCCATCGCGGGTAAGAAGAGCACGACGTCGGCATCCAGATCGATCAGCGACTGGGCGTCCGTGGTCGCCAGGACACCCAACGGCTCGATGCCGGCAATCACGCCGGCGTCGACCCCGTCCTTGGGATCGGTCCACACCCGGCACCCGACGAGTTCGAGGTCGGGATGGGCCGCGACGGCACGAATCAAGGACTGGCCGTTGAGGCCGGCGCCCCACTGGATAACGCGAATCGGCACGATCGCTCCTGGTGGCTAACTAAGCTGACTGATTAGTTGGCAAGCTAGAGAGTTGGTCCGGTCTGTGTCAACGGCCGTCGTACTACGCTCGCGCGGTGACGCCGCCTTCCGTGCCGGGACGCGATGCCGCCCAGACGCGCGCCCGCCCAGCTGCTTGTGCGCCCGACTGACTCCCGCAGTGGCGCAGAATCAGACGATCAGGTCACACGCCAACGCCAGCTCGAAGCCGCCTCCGAACGCGACGCCCTCCACCGCCGCGATCAGCGGTGTCGAGCGGCGGCGCCGCATGAGCCCGTACTCGCCGCCGCGGGCGTGGGTTCGCCGGACCCGTCGCGCAGGTCGGTGCCGCCGAGAAGACGGTCGACGTGCCGGTCAGGACGCCGGCCCACAGCTCGGCGTCGTCCTCGAGCAGGTTCAACGCGGCATCGAGCCCCGCGGTCGTCTCCGCGTCGATGGCGTTGCGCTTGGCTTCGCGCTGCATGCGGATGACGAGCACCCGGCGGTGCCGCTCGGCGGTCACCGTCATGCCGGTGTGCCGCCGGTCAGTTGAACAGATCGACGATCCGCTTGTTCTTCATGTCGTCGCCGAGCAGGGTGTTCGCCGCCGTCTGCATGTGCTTGAGCCAGTGCTTGTGGGCACCCTCGCGGTCGCCCTCGGCGACGAAGTTGGCCAGCTTGCGGAAGGACAGCAGCACGCGGCGGAAGCGCGCCGGCCGGTTGTTCTCGGCGAACTTCTCCGCGACGGTTGCCTCGTAGTGGGTGGCAACGACCTCCTGCAGCAGGCAGCCCTGCAGAGCCAGCGTCTTGTTGCCGCTGCCCTGCAGGACCAGTTCGTGGAACCGGTACGTGGTGCGCGACCACGAGTGCGGCTCCGGCACGCCCTTGTCGCCGTTGGCGATCAGGGCGGCGACCTCGTCGCAGCACTCCATCAGCAGCCGCAGGTCCTCGGCGTTCTTGCGGGCCGCCATCATCCCGGCGCAGATCGGCTCCAGCGCTGTGCGCGCCTCGTAGACGTCGGCGATCGTGGCCCCCTCGAGCTGCAGCAGCAGCCCCACATAGCGGGCGCCCACGCTGATGTCCGGCGCCAGCACCAGGGCGCCGCCACCGACACCGCGCCGCACGCTGATCAGCGACTCGGTCTCCAGGATGCGGTAGGCCTCGCGCAGGGTCGGACGGGAGACGCCGAGCTGCACCATCAGCTCGCTCTCGGTGGGCAGCGTCATGCCGGGAAGCAGCTCGCGCCGGACGATCTGCCCGCGGATCTGCGCGGCGATCAGTTCGGCGGTCTTGGGCGCTCGGATCTGCCTGGTGAGCGATGTCCGCCCTGCCGTTGTCATATGCAACTCCCACGTATGCTCCGCTCTGAAAAAGTAAGCGTACACATAGTTGCCTGATTTTCCCTTTGGGAACGCTCAACACTGCTCAGAGTGACCAGCGCGACCTCTGGTCGCGGTCGGCCGAGTGAGGTGGGCACGTCCCGACTTCAGCGGGAACACCGCTGGCGGAGGCGCTCGCCATCGAGACCCGTGTCGGCACCGCCCATCCGCCCGAGTACGGCCGGCTCGAAGACCGGCGCCAGGCCGTCATGGCCCGCAACCGCGGGCAGCTGCGCGGCACGGATCACGACCCCGGCACCCGGTAGCGCTCGACCACCTTGCGCTCGGTCTCGCTGAGGTCCTGGCCGGCGCAGCGGTCCTCGTTGCGGCGCGCGTGCGTGGCCCACATCAGCGCAGCGCACTCGCCGTCCTGGAAGAGCGCCGCGACGTTGTCGAACGAACTGCGTCCGCTGGGCCCCATCCCGATCGCGATCTCCACCTGGCCGGGGTAGCTGACCTCGCGCAGGTAGTGCACTTCCAGGCGGGCCAGGACGATCGAGGTGAAGGTGCCGGCCTCGTCCTGCATGGCCAGGCGGTGCAGCGACGAGCGCGCCTCCTCGAACAAGCGGGTGATCGCGACGTTGTTGACGTGCCGCTGGATGTCCATGTCCGAGAACATCAGGTCCAGCACGCGCACGTGCGGGTAGCTCGTCAGCTCGAGCAGTCGCGGGTCGTACCTCATGCCGCTGCCCTGAACCGGCCCAGGACCTCGGCCGCGTAGTGCTCCAAGGCCGCGAGCGCCTCCTCGATGCCGCCGGTGGGCGTGTCCACCACGAACTGGGTCACGCCGACCTCCGCGAGGCGTTCGAGGTGGCCGACATGCTCGGTCAGCGGGCCACCGGTGAGCAGGACACTCGAGGCCGCCGACTCGACCTGGATCTCCAGCGTGTCCGGATCGCGTCCGGCGCCGGCGGTGCGCCGGCGCAGGTCGGCGATCGCCGCGCCGAGGTCCTCGACCGTCTCCAGCGGGGGAGTGCGGGTGGTGGCGGCCTGCGCCGGGCCGTACTGCACCGGGCACCAGCCTGCCCCGAACTCGGCGGCGCGCTGCCGGGCCCGGGCCGAGTTGCCCGCGACCCAGACCGGGACGGGACGGGCCGGCAGGGGCAACTGGCTCTGCGCCAGCGCGGTGAAGTGCCGCCCGGCGTGCTTGATGCCGCGTTCGGTCCACGCCCGGTGGATGACCTCGATCGCCTCGTCGAAGAGTTCGTTGCGCTCCTCGAAGTCGACGCCGAGCGCGGCGAACTCCGAACGCAGGTAGCCCGTGGCGGCAGCCAGCACGGCCCGTCCGCCCGAGACCCGATCTAGCGTCGCCACCTGCTTGGCAGCGAGGAACGGGTTGCGGTACGGCAGCACCATCGCATACGGGATCAGCCTGAGCCGGCTCGTCGCCGCCGCGCAGAACGCGAGGACGGTGGTCGTGTCGAGGCTGTCGTGTCCGCCGGCGTCGATCCACTTCTGCGAGGGCGCCGGGTGCTCGGTAAAGGCGAGCGCGTCGAAGCCCAGGCGCTCGGCGGCAGCGGCGAAGCGGGCCAGGCTGCCGGGCTCGAGCAACTCGGCCGCGTAGCCGTGTGCGGCGTGGACAGGTGCCGGATGGATGGGGTACTGCACCGTGAAGCGCATGCGCCACCGTAGCATGAAATAGATAACTGATTGGGATATGATGCCTCTGGCCGAACCATCAATTCAGTTATAGGTTGAGGTGGTTGGACATCGGAAGGTAGGTCAGCTATGCCGCTGCAGGACGACATGAAGATCATCTCGACGGACGATCACGTCGTCGAGCCCCCGAACGTGTGGCAGGACCGCCTGCCGGAGCGGCTGAAGGAGCGCGGCCCCAAGATCATCGAGGACGAGAAGGGCCACCACGTCTGGCAGTACGACGGCGAGGTCTTCCCGCAGATCGGACTCAATGCCGTCGCGGGTAAGAACCCCAAGGACTACGGCATGGAGCCGGTCCGCTACGACGACATGATCCCCGGCTGCTACGACGCGGTCGAGCGGGTCAAGGACATGGACCTGGACGGCGTGCACGCCGCGATCAGCTTCCCGTCCTTCCCCGGCTTCTCCGGCGGTGTGTTCCAGCGCGCCAAGGACAAGGACCTCGCGCTCGAGTGCGTCAAGGCGTGGAACGACTTCCAGGTCGACGAGTGGTGCGCCGCGGCGCCTGACCGGCTGATCCCGCTGGGCCTGCTACCCACCTGGGACCCGGTGCTGGCCGCCCGCGAGGTCGAGCGCCTCGCGCAGAAGGGCACCAAGGCGATCAGCTTCCCGGACGGGCCCGTTCCGCTCGGCCTGCCCTCGTTCCACCACCCCACGCACTGGGAGCCGCTCTGGGACGCCTTCGAGGCGACCGACCTGCCGATCTGCCTGCACTTCGGCTCCGGCAGCTTCGTGCCCGGCTTCTCGTTCGGCCCGGGCGTCGAAGACCCGCACGCGCCCTTCGCCGTCGCGATCGCGGTCTTCGCCACCAACTCGTGGTGGACCACCGCCGACCTGCTCTTCTCCGGCGTGCCGCAGCGCCACCCGAAGCTGAAGTTCGTGCTCTCCGAGGGTGGCATCGGATGGGTGCCCTACCTGCTCGAGCGCATCGACTACACCTGGGAGCGGCACCGCTGGTACCAGAACATCGACAAGACCACGCGCCCGTCCGACCTGTTCAAGAAGCACTTCTGGGGCTGCTTCATCGACGACTTCCACGGCATCAACAACCGCCACGAGATCGGTGTCGAGAAGATCCTCGTGGAGGTCGACTACCCGCACTCGGACTCCAACTGGCCCAACAGCCGCAAGCGCATCGCCGAGAACCTGATCAACGTTCCGGACGACGAGTGCCGCATGATCGTCGAGACGAACGCGCGCGACCTGCTGAAGTTCTATCTGTGACCGAGGCGGCGGTCGCCGAGGCACAGCACGACGGCCCGCGCGTGCCCGCGGTCACGACGCCGCCACGGGCCGCCACCTCGGTCGTCGAACTGGCCCGGGCATGCGGCCCTCCGAATTGACCTCGGCAGCGACGCCGCCCACCCTGGCGCAGCTACTCGAACTCGACCGGATCGACGACGAGCTGTTCCGGTCCGCCACGACCTACGACGATCCGCTGGGCCTGTACGGCGGGCAGGTCATGGCGCAGGCACTGCGGGCGGCCTCGGGCACGGTCCGCCCTGGGTTCCTGGCCCACTCGCTGCACGGCTACTTCGTCCGTCCCGGCGATCCGAACCAGCCGGTGGTCTACCGCGTGCACAACGACCGCGACGGCCGCTCCTACGCCGGACGCCGCGTGGCCGCGCTGCAGGGCGGGGCCGTGCTGCTGAACCTCTCCTGCTCGTTCCACGTACCCGAGGAGGGCCAGGACCGCCAGCGGAGCCGTCCTCCGGACGCGCCGGCGCCGGACGCCCCGGGCGTCGAACGCGTCCTGACCCGTGCGGTGGGGGTGGAGTTCCGTGACGCCGAGCCCGGCTCGCGGCTGCCGTCACCGACGCGCGTCTGGGTACGCGTCAGCGACCCGTTCCCCGACGACCCGCACCTGCACGCCTGCATGATCACCTACGTCTCGGACATGTGCACCGGGGCGTTCACGCTCGCCGACTTCGACTGGAACATCCAGCTGACCAGCCTGGACCACGCGCTGTGGCTCTACCGCCCCAGGCGACCGGCATGGCTGTTGCTCGACCTGACCGGTGAGTCGGTGGCGCTCGGCCGCGCGCACTACACCGGCCGCATCTTCGACGAGTCCGGCGCCCTCGTCGCCGGCCTCGCCCAGGAGTCCCTGTTCCGCAAGATCCCGAACCGTCGAGCCCACACGATCATCCGCGTCCGGGAGCAGCCGTGAACCCTACCGACCTGATGGCCCGCGCACGCGCGATCCACACCACCGAGCTCAGCCCGCAAGACATCCTGCTCACCGGCAAGGCGGTTGTCGTGACCGCGGGCGGCGGGGGCATCGGCCTGGGGGTGGCCCTGGCCGCGACGAAGTTCGGTGCCGACGTCGCGGTACTGGACGTCGACCCCGACCGCTGCGCCGCTGCCGAGAATGCCCTTGCCGCATATGGCCATCGCGTGCTCGCCATCGTGTGCGACGTGCTCGACACCGAGGCGCTCCGCGCAGCGATCCAGCGATGCGCCGACGTGTTCGGGCGCCTGGACGTGCTGGTGAACAACGCCGGGGGAGTGCGCGGCGGCGCGTTCGTCACCCAGCCGGAGCGGAGCATGCGCAAGCACATCGACATGAACCTGGTGTCGATGCTCGTCGCCTCGCAGGAGGCGGCCAACCTCATGATCGGTTTCGGCAACGGCGGATCGATCGTCAACGTGACCAGCATCGAGGGCATGCGGGCCGCACCGGGCTATGCCGTCTACGCGGCCTGCAAGGCGGGCATGGTCAGCTTCACCCGCACCCTCGCCCTCGAGCTGGCCGAGCACGGCATCCGGGTGAACGGCATAGCCCCCGACCACACCATCACCCCCGGCATGCGGGCGAACATTTCCGGCCCTGTCACGCCGGAGGCATGGGAGGACACCGACGACAGCTGGGGGCTGTTGGTGCCGCTCGGGCGCGAGGGGCTGGTGGACGAGTGCGCGGGTGTCGTGGTCTGGCTCTGCTCACCGATGTCCTCCTACGTCACCGGCGTGACGATCAACGTCGACGGTGGCACCTGGGCCTCCAGCGGCTGGCTGCGCGACGGCAAGGGCGGCTGGACGCTGAACCCCAACGGCTCGGAGGTCCTGATCTGATGGACCTCGGAGTCCGGGACCGTCGCTACCTGATAGTCGGCGGAACGGCAGGCATGGGATTCGCGACGGCCGGGGTCCTGGCGGCCGAGGGCGCGCGCGTCGTGGTCGCGGGGCGCGACGCCGGGCGCGCCGCAGCCGCCGCCGAGCGGCTCGGGAGAGGTGCCGGGGCCGTCGCCGGCGACGTCGGGACTCCCGGCGGGGCGGAGGCCGTGGTCGCCGACGCGGTCGGCCTGCTCGGCGGCCTGGACGGGATTGCGGTCACCACCGGCACCGCGCGCGTAGCGCACAGCGCGTTCGACGCAGCGGACGACGAGGCGTGGACCACCTCGTTCGAGGACGTGCTGATGGGGACGGTCCGCGGCGTTCGAGCCGCGCTGCCACACCTGCGCGCAGCAGGCGGCGGCACGATCGTCACGACCGCGGCATACTCGATCCACGCGTACCACCCGGCTCGGGTGCCCTACGTGACGCTCAAGAGCGGCGTCGCCGCGTTCACCAAGACGATCGCGCGGGAGGCCGGACGGTACAGCGTGCGGGCCAACTGCGTCTGCCCCGGGGCCGTGGAGACCAGGGAGCTGGTCGCGCTGCGCGAGCAGCTGGCCCGCGAGCGTGGGGTTCCGCGGGAGGGACTGCTGGAACAGGTGATGGCCGACGAGTGGCACATGGACGTCGCCCTGGGCCGGCTCGGCGCGCCGCGGGAGATCGGCGAGCTGTACGCGTTCCTGCTGTCGGCACGGGCCGGCTACCTGACCGGTGCCGTGATCAACATCGACGGCGGGACCGACTTCTGAGCTCCGAACCCTTCCTGATCAGCGCATCAGCGCGAAGCAGGCCCGCAGCTCGTCGACGAAGATGTCCGGCTGCTCGAACGCCGCGAAGTGACCCCCGCGCTCGGCCGTGCCCCAGTGCACGATGTTGCGCAGGTAGGGCTCCAGCCAGTGGCGCGGGGGACGGGAGAGTTCTCGGGGGTATGCGGTGAAGCCGGCTGGGAGGTCCAGAACGGGAATGCTCCGCTTGAAGAAGCTCTCCCAGTACAGGCGGGCCGACGAGGTACCTGCGTTGGGCAGCCAATACAGCATGATGTTGTCGAGTAACTCGTCTCGAGTCAGGACGCTCTCCGGATCGCCGCCGCAGTCCGCCCACTCGGCGAGCTTCTCATAGATCCACATCGCCTGACCGGCAGGTGAGTCAGCCAGCCCGTAGCCCAGGGTCTGCGGCCGGGTCGCCTGCTGCGAGCCGTACCCGGACTGCGTGCGCACGTAGTGTCGCGCCGCGTCAATGGCGTCCTGCTCGGCGTCCGTCGGTGGACGATCCAGCTTGGGCAGAGTGATCGGGCACATGTTCAGGTGGATGCCGGCGAGCTCCGCCGGCGCGAGTCCGGCCAGCGCGACCGTTACCAGCGCGCCCCAGTCACCGCCCTGCGCCACGAAGCGGCGGTATCCGAGGCGTCGCATCAGCTCGATCCAGGCCGCCGCGGTCCGGGTCACCGTCCAACCGGTCCGCACCGGCTTGCCCGAGAATCCGTACCCGGGCAGCGACGGCACGATCACGTCGAAGGCGTCGCGCGCCTCACCGCCGTGCGCGACCGGCTCGACGAGCGGGCCGATCACCTTGTGGAATTCGATCAACGAGCCCGGCCAGCCGTGGGTGAGCAGCAGCGGCAGGGCGTCCCGATGCGGTGCAAGTTATTGAGAATCTGGCCAGTGGGGTTGGTCGATCGGACCGTGCGGATTGGACGCCGCGACTCGCTCAGAAACAACGACCCGTCGGCCCGGCCGAACATCGCCCGACGCTGCCGGAGATAGGCGACGAACAACGCCGACGCCGCCGCGCCGAACGCGACCTCCCTCGACCGCCGCGATTTCGTGGTGACCGCCCGTAGCCGGATCAGCGAGTACGCCGGCTCGACGTCGCCGATCTCCAGCGACACGAGTTCCTCGCGGCGCAGCGCACCGTCGTAGGCGAACGCCACCATCAGGCGGTTGCGCGGCGACTCCTGCCGCGCCGCGGCCAGAATTCGCGGCCACTGCGCTTCGGAGGGAATCCGGCCGTAGGCATCGATGGTGTTCGGCGCCCGGCCGATGTTCGCCGTGAACTGCAACCACCGGCGAGTGTGCTCGTGTCCGGCGACCCGTGGGAACCGGTCCCATTCCACCGCCGCCACGGCCTTGGACGGTAGGCGTCCGCCGGCTACACGTCCGCGGCAAACACCCAGGACCTGGAAGCAGCCCACGCCGGGACCCAGCTTCCCCGCCGGCCGCCCGCGCCCCTCGCGCGGCGCCACACGATGCCAGGACGCGAACATCAGCGCGGCCCACGACCGACGCCGACCTCCAGGACAGCCAGCGGAGCCGGGGTCGGGACGGAGAACACCCGACCTTGCATTGACATCCATCGATGCGTGGGCGACCATCACGTTGCGACGAATCCATCGACAGTTTTCGATACGTGAGGTGATCGTGATGGCGCGGGTGCAGTTGGCGTTGAACGTCTCGGATGTGGACGCGGCGGTCGGCTTCTACTCGAAGTTGTTCGGGGTCGAGCCGGCGAAGCGGCGGCCGGGGTACGCGAACTTCGCGGTGGACGTGCCGCCGCTGAAGCTGGTGTTGATCGAAAACCCGGACGCGCGGGGTGCTGGGGTGGCCGGGGCGCTGAATCATCTGGGTGTGGAGGTCGAGACCTCTGATGAGGTCGGGGCCGCGGCGGCTCGGTTGGCGGGCGCGGGATTGGCGACGGCGGTGGAGGAGAACACGGCCTGCTGCTACGCGGTGCAGGACAAGGTGTGGGTCGATGATCCCGACGGCGCTCCGTGGGAGGTCTACACCGTGCTCGCGGACGTCACCGACGCTGCCGCGCCAGTGACCCGGGCGGTGACGCCGGACTCGGGTTCGGTGCCGGGGTCGGCGTGCGCGTGCGGGCCGGGGGTGGATTGCGGGCCGGCTGAGGTGAGCATCGAACCGCTAGCCGGAGTTTCCGGGATAATTTGATCTTGTCTTTCTGGTGGCCGTCTGGTGATCCGTCGTCTGGGTCTGACCTTGGTGTCTGGTACGCCGTCGCTGCCGGAACGCACCCGCCATCTCGCGTTCGGGGGTGTCGCCGCCGTCTGGGAGATGCTGACCCGGCTCGATGTGGTCCCGCGCGGGTGCTGGATCACCGCCGGTTCTGGGACGCGATGCACCTGGTCAGCGAGGCCGACCTGCTCACCATCGAGCGGCGTCTGGCCGAGAAGATGGTCGACCTGTTCGGTCTCGACATCCGCGCGGTAGCGCTCGACATGACGAACTTCGCGACCTACATCGACACCGGCAACGGTCGCGCGCCGATCGCCCAACGCGGCAAGGCCAAGCAGAAACGCTCCGACCTGCGCATCGTCGGCCTCCTCGAGCCTGGCTGATCTGATGAGACTCGCGGGCAGCGTGCCGGTGCCCCGCGGACGGCTGCTCGGTAGGTCCCGAAAACTCGCGGTTGTCGATCCGGCGGCGCGGACGTGGTCGGCTGACCACCCCGGCGCGGAACCGCGGCGATGACCTGGGACGGCACCCACCCAACCCGACCGGCGAGGTCTACATCGCCCGCGGCTACGGACGTCGGATCCGCGTCGACCAGAACCGCGGACCCACATCCGGCGTATGAACCGTGCTGGTGGGTAAGGTCGAATTGGAGTGCCGGGAAGCCTGGTCGGCGTGGAGATCTGACGTCCGTGGTCGCGGTGGTGGCCGTAGGTGGGCGTCGGTCATGACCGGATTTCCGAGGGGATAGAGCATGCCCGCCGCGCCGAACGGCCGTCCCGACCGGAAGGGGCCGGTTCTTGGTGGCCGGTTGTTGGTCCCTCCGTCGTGGCCGCGGCTCCGCCGGGTGACGGCGGTGCTGCGCAGCGAGACGGTTGGCGGGCTGCTGCTGTTCGTCGGGGCCATCGTGGCGATGATCTGGGTGAACTCGCCGTGGCGGGACGCCTACGAAGCCATGACCGATGCCCACCTTGGGCCGGCATCGTTGCGTCTGCGTCTGGACGTGGCGCGGTGGGCGGCGGACGGGCTCCTCGCGGTCTTCTTCTTCGTGGTGGGTCTCGAACTCAAGCGGGAGTTCGTCCTCGGCGAGTTGCGTGCGCCACGGCGGGCGTTGCTGCCGGTGGTCGCGGCGGTTGGTGGGATGGTGGTCCCTGCCGGGGTCTACCTGCTGGTCAACAGTGTGTCCACGGCCGGTGTGCCCCGCGGCTGGGCGGTGCCCACCGCGACCGACATCGCGTTCGCGGTTGCCGTGCTCGCGATCGTCAGCTCACACCTCCCCACCGCGTTGCGCTCGTTCCTCCTCACCCTCGCGGTGGTGGACGATCTTCTGGCTGTCACGGTCATCGCGGTGTTCTTCACCGCATCATTCGATCTTCTGGCGTTGCTTGCCTCGCTGGTGGCGGTCGGGCTGTGGGCCGTTCTCACCCATCGGGGTGTCACCTGCTCGTGGCTGCTGGCCCCGCTCGCCGTTCTTGCCTGGGGGTTCATGCACGCCTCTGGTGTGCACGCGACCATCGCCGGAGTGCTGCTCGGCTTCGCGGTTCCCGCCCGGCCTGGCCAGGGCGGTTCCGACGAGGGGTTGGCGGAGCGGCTCGAGCGCGCCTGGCGTCCGGTGTCCGCCGGCGTAGCCGTGCCGGTCTTCGCGCTGATGGCCGCCGGGGTGCCACTGAGCGGCGGCGGGTTTGGCGCGGCGCTGTGTGATCCGGTGGCAATCGGCGTGGCGGCGGGTCTGGTGGTCGGCAAGCCGGTCGGAGTCCTCGGCTCGACGTTTCTCCTGGCCCGGTTCACTCGCGCCGAGCTGGATCGGGGCCTGTCCTGGTGGGATGTGTCCGGGGTCGCGCTGCTGGCGGGCGTCGGCTTCACCGTCTCGCTGCTCATCGCGGAACTGGCTTTCGGTGAGGGCAGCGAGACGGACGACCATGCCAGACTGGCGATCCTTCTCGGATCGCTGGCCTCGGCGCTACTCGCGGCGGGTGTCCTTCGCGTCCGCGATCGGGCGTACCGGAACATTGAGGAGTCGGCGTCCCTCGACCGGGACGACGATGGGGTTCCGATCATCGGCGGCTGAACCGATCGTCTCGCATGAGTCCGGGAAACGTGGGTTGACACTGTCCGGGCCGACGGTTGTGGGCTTACTGGCCGCGCTGGTCTCATCGTCCCCGCGGCAGCGGTGCGGACGGTGGTCGACAGGTTGGCGATCAGGACTTACGCGCTGGTCTTACCGTGATCTCCGAGATTTCGGCTCTGGCTGGTAGCGCGACGGCGGCGGTCACCAGGTCGGCAACGTCGTGGGGATGTATGAGCAGGTCGGGGCTCCAGGGCCGGCCCTCGTGGCGGAAGATCTGTTCCTGCATCGGCGTCGCCACTCGACCGGGGAAGATGCTGCACACGCGGACTCCCGCGTCGGCGACCTCGGCGCGTAGCGCGTCGGCGACCGCCCGGAGTGCGTGTTTGGTGGCCGCGTACTGACCGACGCCGGCCGTCGCGGACAGGCCCTGGGTGGAGTTGATGAAGACGACGTCGCCGTGCGCCGCGATGAGATCGGGAAGGAACATCTGGGTCAGCGCGTAGGGGGCGCGCACGTTGACCGCGTACTGCTCGTCGAGGTGAGCGATGGATGCGGCGGCGAGCAAATCGCGCCGGTGGACGCCGGCTGAATGCACCAGAATGGACAGGTGACCTACCTCGCGCCGCGCGGCATCCAACAGCCGATCATGATCGGCGTGGTCGGTGAGGTCCGCGCGGAGCGGGCGGATGACGGCACCCAAGCCGTCGGCCTCTATGGTCAGGGATCTGAGGGCGTGCTCGTCGCGTCCGGTCGCGACGACCACGGCGCCGGCCGCGGCGAGCCGCAGTGCTGTGGCTCGACCGATCCCGCGAGACGCGCCCGTGACGAGCGCCCCGCGGCCGCGCAGACCGAGCCTCGCGCGGTTCGCGCCCGCGGTTCCGATGAATGGTTCCGTGACGGAGGTCATGAGGTTGGCGCTTTTCCCGTTGGCCGGCGACAGCGGCGCGGGCTGGCGGACGGCTCCCGCCGGCCTCGCGCCGTGACGACTGTGGTGATGGCTACGTGTATGTGACGGTGAATGTGCTCGGATGTGCGCTGTTCGCTGGCTCCCAGCCTGAGGCCCGCTTCATGGGGTCGGGAGGAGGCGGATGAAGCCCGGGGGCGGTTTCGCCTCCTCGAAGGCGAGATGCCAGCTGGTGGTAGGGGCTTCCTCGCCGCCGCACCGTTCGAAGCCGAGCCGGGGGTAGAGGTCGGCGACAAGGCCGTTTTTCGGGGAGGGATGGTAGGTGCCGCGTAGCGTGCGGGCTCCCCGTTGCCCAGCGGTCTCGACCAGCAGGCCCAGCATCTCCTCCTCGAGGGTCCTCCCGATGACCCGGCAGCTGAGTAGCCAGGTGTCGATGTCGGCTATCGGTCCGCTGATGCGCGCGGCGAGGACACCGACCAGGCCGTGGTCGCCGAAGCGGTCGGTGAGCCGGACGCAGATGGTGAGGATGTCGGGATCGGCGGCGAGCGTCCGGACCTCGGGCTCGCCGCGGCGGCGGCCGGTGAGGTTGAACTGGTTGGTCTTGTTGATCAACTGGGTGACGCGGGGGATGGTGAGCTCGTCGAGTGGGACGACCGTCGCGGTCATGTCGAGGTCGCGGAGGAAGGAGTCCAGGTCGCCCGCGTCGCGGCGGAGTTCGGCGGCCTGGGCGCGGGCCTGGTATTGGGCGGTGCGATCCCGGTCGGCGGCGGTGATCGCGCCGGTCTCGAAGTAGGGGTAGGAGGCGAGGGCCCGGATGTAGTTGTGGGGGTCCGCGGGGAGTTCCAGCACGTCGACGTCGGGGAGCATGCGGCGGACGAGGGCGCGCTCCGCGGGGTTGTCGTCGACGAAGACGAGCGCGTCGAGCCCGATGCTCAGGGATTCGGCGATGTCGCGGATCTGGGTTGGCTTGTCGTCCCAGCCGGCTGACAGGACGGCGATGTCGTCGGTGCGTAGCCGCATGTCGGGGTGGTGGGCGAATGCCTCGAGGACGTCAGCGCGGTTGTTCTTGGAGCAGACGGTGAGGATGATGCCGCGGTCTCGCAGTTCGCCGATGTAGTCCTGGAAGGCGGTGAAGGCCTCCCCGACAGGGCCCGCGCCGAGGGTGATGCCGGTGAGGCCGTCTTCGCCGAGGACGCCTCCCCACAGGGTGTTGTCCAGGTCGAGGACCAGGCATTTGCGGCCGCGGCCGAGCAGCCCGCCGATCACGGCGCCGGTATGGCGGGCGAGCATGGGGACGCATCCCAGCGACACGGCTTGTTTGGCCCGGTGCCAGTAGCGGGCGTCGAACCAGGCTTCGGCGCCGGCCGCGGCGGCGAGGCGTTCGCAGTCGACGACGGCGACGGTATCGCCGGCCGCGCGGCCGAGGGCGGCGTTGAAGCGGCGCAGCATCGCCAAACGGGAGGTGGGGAGCCGGGCGGCCAGGTGCCCGAGGGCGACATCGGGTGGAATCGCGACGGTGTGCTGGACCACCCGGGCCCGGCAGCGGGCCGCCAGCGCAGCCCACAGGCCGCGAAAGCGCTCTACCTCCGCGTTGACGGCGGCGTCGGCGGCGCCAGGGTCCTCCGGCTGGGCGGGCAGTGACACGGCGCCGTCGTGGACGGCGATGACCACGATGTCGGGCTGGAAGCGGTAGAGACCGCTGCTGGGGTCGAGGATCTCGCGCTGGTACTGGTCGTAGTCGGCCTCGTAGACCTCGACGGCGACACCGGTCCGCGCGGCCGCCAGGGGGAGGAGCGCGCTGAGCTGGGTCGTGGTGTAGCTGCCGAGCACGGCGAGGCGGGCCGAACGCGCCAGGTCGGCGACCGGGAGGCAGCGCCGGGCGATCCCGGCCGCGGCCAGCCAGGTGGGGAGGGCGGTGTCGGCGTCGATGGCGTGGAAGGCGAGGCGCAGGGCGCCGGTGGCGTCACCGGCATCGGCGAGGGCGGCGGCGTGTCCCAGGGTCTCGCGGGCCTGGTCACGGGCGGGGGCTGGCCACGGCCTCATGATTCCGGCTCCTTGTCGCGGCGTCCGGGCGATGTCGGGCCAACGTGGTCAGCGGGCGGCTCGGCCGCGGCGACCGGCGGGCGTGGCCGCATGATGCGCGCGGGCTGCGCGAACGCGGTCGACTCGGCCGGAACGTCGACCGTGACGAGTGCGCCTGGCCCGATCTTCGCCCGGTCGCCGACGGTGATCGGGCCGAGCAGGCACGCGCCGGCGCCGATCTCGACGCCCCGTCCGACGTGGGGGACCGCCGTGCGCGCTGAGGTCGATCCGGTGAGTCCGATGGTGACGTTGTGGCGCAGGATGCAGTCGTCGCCGATCACGCTGAACGGCGGTATCTGAACAGCCTGGTGATGCCCGATGAGTACGCGGCGGCCGATGGTGGCTTGGGGGGAGATCTCGGCGCCGTACAGATTGCGGATGAGCAGGTTGTTCGTGACCTTGCACAGTAAGCCGACGACGCGACCGGCAGGGCCGCCGGTGGCCATCGACCAGCGGGTCAGCCGGTAGACCGTCAGGACGTGGAAGCCCGGGTGGGTCAGCGAGCCGTAATGGCGGCCGCGGTCCTCCCGCAGGAGTGTCGCCAGCCCGGCGGAACTCGCCGCGCCGCCGGTCCGGTCCACGACGCGGCCGGCCGCAGGGTCCGCGCCGGGTGACGCTGCGTCACGTCCGGGGGTCGGCGACCTCACGCGCATCCGGGGAAAGGTACGGGCCGTCATGCGGCGTGCGTCCGGGCTTCCAGGAAACGTCGCAGCTCACCGACGTCCCCGAAGCTCGTCAGCTGATCGTCGGTGAAGCGCACGCCGAACTCGGTCTCGACGGAGAACATGAGGTTGATGTGGGCAAGCGAGTCCCAGCCGGCTACGTCGCGCGCGGTCGTGGAGTCGCGGATGACCAAGCGATCATCCATGAAGACCGAACGGAAGATTGTGTGCAGACGTGACTCAACTGTCATTCGTGTACCCCGTCCATGTCCACAGACCTCCGGCGTCTACTCGGTGCTCGAAGCTCGCGCGGGAGCGTCCCGCTCCGCGCGGCGGAGATACTCAACCCTAACGTAAGGGTAGACTGCGGCCGTGCAGCGATCCCTCCCGGCGGGATGTGTTCCACCGGGCCCGCCGTCTCCACCCCGGCAGGCGCGGTGCCAGCGCGGCTCGCGGTACTGATCTGGCTAGGTCCTGGTCGAGTGGCGACGCTTCCCGGTGGGCGGAGGCGGATACCGACACGATCGACCTGTCCGCGGCCCGCCGCGCCGTCCTCGACTCCCCGCGCGCCCGCCACAGATCCGGCCGGCCGCCCAGCCCGGTCGCGGCCGGCGGCGATGTGGCGCGCGGGCCGACGGGTCCGGGGCAACCTGTTCCAGCCGCTCCACCGAGGGAACGTGGCGGGGGCGCGGCCAAGGCCGGGTGGACCATTCTCGATCAAGTGGTGTCCAGCGGCACGAACGCCGTGATCAACTTTGTGATCGCGCGGCGGGTCGGCGCCTCCGAGTTCGGAGCGTTCACGATCGCCTATACGATCTTTGCTCTGGTAGTGGGATTGTCGCGGGCCGCGTCCACCGCTCCGCTGGGTATCAGCTACGCGACCGCGCAGCAACCCGTATTTCGGGCCGCGACGCGCGCCGCGAGCGGTACCGCGCTCGTCATCGGCCTCCTCATCGGGGCGGTGCTCCTCGCCGTCGGCGCGGCGAGTCCCGGTGCCGTGGGCGTGAATCTGGTCGCGATGGGCATGGTGATGCCGGCGCTGCTCGTCCAGGATTCCTGGCGCTACACGTTCTTTGCCCAGGGCCGTCCAGCCGCCGCGGTCGTGAACGATCTCGGATGGGCGGCGGCGATGGCGGCCGGCTTCGCCGTGCTGCCCGACCGTCTCAGCTCGGACGCGGCCAGCCTGGTGCTGGTGTGGGGGGCGGCCGCGGCGACGGCCGCGTTCCTGGGTATCGCCCAGACCGGGACCTGGCCGAATCCGGCGCGCGCGATCCGCTGGTTCTCCGCGCATCGCGAGACGACCGGCTTCATGACCGCGGAGTACGTGACCATGCAGGGCGCCCAGCAGACGTCCACCCTGATCATCGGTGCGCTGGGCTCGTCGTCGCTGGTGGGTGCGCTGCGGGGCATCCAGACACTGCTCGCTCCGACCATGAACCTGGCGGTGGCGTTGACCAGCTTCGCCATCCCGGAGTTCCCGCGCCGCCCGGACATGCCCGCGCGGACCAGGACCCGCCTCGCTTACGCGCTGTCGGCGCTGGTGGTGGCGTCCAGCACGATCTGGGCGCTGGCCTTCCTGGTCCTGCCGGACGGTTTCGGCCGGGCGTTGCTCGGCGACACCTGGCCGCGGACCCGGAGCCTGCTCGGGCTCGCGATCGTCCAGCAGGCGGGACCGGCGCTCGCGGTCGGCCCCGCCGCCGTTCTCTACGCGCTGGGCCGGACCCGGCTCACCTTCCGGATCAATCTGTTGTTCGCGCCGCTCCTGCTCGGCTGTCCGCTCATCGGGCTCCACCTTGGCGGCGCGAAGGGTGTCGTCGTCGGCTACGCAATCGCGTTCTGGTCCACCATACCCGTCTGGATGATCCAGCTGTGGCGCCAGGCTCACCCTCGGTTGAGAAAGGCGAGAGGCCAGTCCGTGGGCCGCGGTTCTGATCCCGTCAGGTGACCGTCTCGACTTCGGCGGCAATCCCGAGGTCGGAGAGCTGGCGGTGGATCTCATCCCGGTAGATCGGGTTGACGACGAACACCGTGCGAACTTTCTCGTCGAGAAGGTCCGGCGGCGCGAGTACACGGTGCCCGGTGCCGGGCACGAAGCTGCCCCTCTTGCGTGGGTTGACGTCGACGGTGCCCAAGCGCCGCCGCGGATCAGACGAGCGTGCCAGGTGGCTCCCCGCGGGGTGGGTTGCCGTACCGCCGACCCTCGTTCTCGCGCGACAGGCAAGGTAAGGACATGGGGCAAACGTACACTTACGTAAGAGTTGAGTACAGCTGACGGCACACCTTGTCCGGCGCTCACCAGAGTGAAGTCGCGCGGGGTCAGGAACTGGTCGCGAACCGGCCCCGCGTCCGGTCGTGCGGCTCGGAGCTCGGCTGGTTCAAGCCGACCCGCTCGACGGTGACGCCGCGCTCGGCGAACTTCGCCTTGACGGTTTCGAGCGCGGCGACCGCCGAGGTGTTCCAGATGTGGGCATCGGTGAGATCGATGGTGACGTCGGGCGTGGGGTCGGTGTAGTCGAAGGCGCGGACGAGCTCGTTGGTCGAGACACAGAACAGTTCCCCGGTGACGGCGTAGACCCGCATGCCCCCCTCCGGGTCGAGCACGCTGGAGACCTCCGCGAGTTGGGCGACCCTGCGCGCGAAGAACACCATGGCGAGGAGCGTCCCCGCCAGCACGCCCAGGGCGAGGTTGCGGGTGGCGACAACGACGGCCACAGTCACGACCATGACCGCCGTCTCGCTCCCGGGGACCCTGGTCAGGGTCCCCGGACTGAGGCTGCGCCAGTCGAAGGTGCCGACCGACACCATGATCATGACCGCGACGAGGGCGGCCATCGGGACTGGTCGCGGACCCAGCTCTGGCTGGCGATCTGGACGGCGTCCCAGGGTGAGCCGAGCGGCGGGGTGTAGGACAGGTCGAGCCCGCTGATCCCCTCGACCGTCATCGAGTGGAAGAGGGCGGTGGCGTAGGTGTCGACGCGCTTGGCGGTTTCGGTCCCGAGGGGGCCGATGAGCTGGGCGCCGAGCAGCCGGCCCGTCGGGACGTCGCCGGTGAGCCGGATCGTGATCGGCTTGGCGCCGGGGTAGTACGCCTTGTGGTCGTCGGGGGTGGCGGTGGTGCTGGCGGGAGTATGCCCGGCGGCGCGGGCTTCGTGCTCCCGCAGGCCGGTGCGGGCAGCGACGAGGCCGAAGACTTTGACGACCTGGGTGCCGAGTGAGCCGGCGTAGCGGGCGTGGCCGCCGAGGGCGTTCTCACCGGCGACCCGGCCCTGCTTGTGGGCGGTGGTCCCGAGCGGGAGGTAGGTGACGCCGAGGAGCCGATGGTGTGTGATCACGCAGTCGCCGGCGGCCCAGACGTGCGGGAGGCCGGTGGCCATGGTCTCGTCGACGACGCCGCGCCCCGGGGCCCGGTGGACGCTCCGGCGGCGACGAGTAAATCGGTGTCGGGTTGGACACCGGCGACGACGAGGACCAGGTCGGCGTCCCAGCCGCGTGGTTCGTTGTCGGGGCCGCTGCCCTCGACGTGGAGGCGCCCCGGCCCGGCCTCGGCGCGGGTGATGCGGGTGACGGTGGTGCTGGTGTGCACATCGACGCCGTGGGCGCTGAGTTCGGCGCGGACGAGGGCGCCGAGTTCAGGGTCGACGGTGGGCAGCACCTCGGCCAGCGTTTCGACCTGAGTGACGTGGATACCGCGCGCGTGAGCCCTTCGGCCATCTCCAGGCCGACGTAACCGGCGCCGACGATCAGCGCGGTCCGGGGGCGGAGGTGCTCGAGGCTGCCGGTGAGGGCGAACGTGTCGCCCATGGAGTGCAGCAGATGCACCCCGTCGGCCGGGCCGAGGGCGTCGGGGCCGGTGAGTCCCTCGATCGGCGGCCGGACGGGAACGGCCCCGGTGCCGACGACCAACTCGTCGTAGTCGAGCCAGGAAAGGACGCCCTGTTCATCGCGGAGCTGGAGGCGCCGGCCGGCGGGGTCGATCGCGGTGGCGGCGGTGTCCAGCCGCGGGCGCATGCCGGTGGCTTCCAGGTCGGCGTGGGTGCGGTGGGCGAGCCGTCGCCAGTGCCCGACCTCGCCGGAGATGTAGTACGGAATGCCACAGATGGAGAAGTTGGGGTAGGCGTGGGCGACGACCACGGTCACCCGCGCGGTGGGGTCGAGTTCACGGGCGCGCAGCGCCGCGCTGATGCCGGCGTCGCTGCCGCCGACCGCGACTACATGCATGAGGAAGCCTTTCCACGCGGGACGAGGGGATGACGCGGGGTAGGGACGGTCAGCGCCGGACGCTGACCCCGTTGACGGCGGGCGCATGCGGGACGATCACGTCATCGGCGCTGTCCGCGGCGTCGGGGTACAGGGCGAGGACAGCGGCGAGGCCGGCGGCCGCGCCGAGGATCTGCATGCCGATGAACGCGGGCGCGGAGGCGGGGGCGATGCCGGCGAACGTGTCGGAGAACATCCGTCCCACGGTGACGGCGGGGTTGGCGAACGAGGTGGAACTGGTGAACCAGTAGGCGGCGCCGATGTAGGCGCCTACGGCGGGCGCGGACAGCACGCCCCGCCGGGTCCGCGCCAACGCAAAGATCAACAAGATGAGGCCGGCGGTCGCGACCACCTCGCCGAGTAGGTGGCCGCCGGTAGCGCGGTGCTTCGTCGACAGGTGCGCGCCGGTCGCGAACATGGCGTCGGCGAGCAACGCGCCGCCGATCCCGCCCGCGCACTGGGCGATCGTGTAGGCGGCGACGTCCCGGACCGGTAGTCCCGTACCGGCGCGCCGCCCGACGATCGCGTCGGCCAGGGACACGGCCGGGTTGAAGTGCGCGCCGGACACCGGTCCGAACATCAGGATGAGAACGGCGAGGCCGAACACGGTCGCGGTGCTGTTCTCCAAAAGCTGCAACCCGATGTCGTGGGGGGACAACTGCTGGGCGGCGATCCCGGACCCGACGACGACAGCGACCAGCAGCGCGGTGCCGAGGAATTCCGCCAACAGCCGCCGCGCCAACGGCGCCTGGCCGACGGCCGCCGCCGGGGCGGGCGGCATCAGCCCACCCGCTTCAGGCCAGCGGCCACAACAGTCCCGACGGCGGGCACGGCGGTGCGGGCTGTCCGACGCGGGGAGATCGCGGTGATGACGGCGAGCGGGCCGGGAGATTCGTCCACGCCGCGTATCTTGACGACCCCATGACACCTCAGTCAACATTGAGGCAATGAACATTGAGGTGAATGACGCGGTGGTGGCGCGGGCCGCGAAGCACGCGGCGCTGGCCGAGCCCGCCCGGCTCGCGATCGTCGACGCCCTCAGCCTCGGTGACGTCTCACCCTCGGACCTGCAAGCCATGCTCGGGATGCCGTCGAACCTGGTCGCGCACCACCTCAAGGTCCTGGAAGGCGAAGGCATCGTGGCCCGGACCCGGTCGGCCGCCGACCGTCGCCGCTCCTACATCCACCTCGTTCCTGGCGCGTTGGATGGTCTCCTGCCCTCCGGCATGCTCACCGCGTCCCGGGTGGTGTTCGTGTGCACGGCGAACTCGGCCCGCTCCCAACTCGCCGTCGCGCTGTGGCGGCGTTCCAGCCCGGTACCCGCCGCCTCCGCCGGCACCGAACCCGCCGAACGGATCGACCCCGGCGCGCTGGCCGCCGCCCGCCGCCACCACCTGCCGATACAGAACACCCGCCCCCGGCATCTCAACGACGTCCTCACCACCGACGACTTTGTGGTCACTGTGTGCGACAACGCCCACGAACACCTCGACCGCCTCGATACCGCCACCGCCGCGCACTGGTCGGTACCCGACCCGGTGCCAGCCGGTACCGACGCCGCGTTCGACGCCGCCCTGGACGAGCTCACCCGGCGGGTCTCCGACCTGGCGCCCCGCCTGTCCGCCTCCTGAACGGAGCACCCCATGCCCGCCGCCGACAGTCCCACCCCCGACAGCCCCGAGCTGGACCTGTCCGACTACGCCATCCGACCCACGATCACCCTGGACCAGCGGATGGCACTGCGCAGCGCGGCAGCCCGGCTCGCCCACGACTTCGACGGGGTGTTCGCGGTCGAGACGATCGACCGGTTCCTGGTGACCTCCTACGACCAGTTCGCCGGCCGGGCCACCTTCGTCAACTTCCTCCCCCTGCTCGCCGAACGCTTCGCCCGCCAACGCCTCCACGCCCTCGCCCGGGTCGAAGGAAAGGAAATCGACGGCAAGCCCGTCGTACTGTTCCTCTGCGTGCACAACGCCGGCCGCTCACAGATGGCCCTGGGGTTCTTCTCCCACTACGCCGGCGACGCCGCGATCGCCTGGTCCGGCGGTTCCGAACCCGGCGAGCAGGTCAACCCCGCCGCGGTGGCGGCAATGGCCGAACGCGGCATCGACATCTCCAGCGAGTACCCCAAGCCCTGGACCGACGAAGTCGTCCAAGCCGCCGACGTCGTCATCACCATGGGCTGCGGCGACGCCTGCCCGATCTTCCCCGGCAAGCGCTACCAGGAATGGGTCCTCGACGACCCCGCCGGCCAGGACACCACCGCCATCCGCCCCATCCGCGACGACATCGAACGCCGCGTCGTCAACCTCCTCACAGAGATCGGCGTACCCGCCCTCACCCACTAGCAGCCCGCCCAAGACGCCGACCGGGCGAGCCCCACCCCGTACCAGTCCGCCGATCCCACCGACAGCGCCACCGGCGGGAACCGGCGGACCGGCCATCGGACATTCCCAACCGACAGCCGCCAAGGCGAGGACCGCCCACCCCACCAACGACGGCGGAAGCCACCAACTCCCCACCCATCGAACCTCGACGTATCGACGAACGTCAATCAGGAGAGCAGACTGGAAGCATGCAGCCCGCGACCCTCCCGCTGATCACGCAAGACCTGGCGGCCTGCTGCTCGCCGGCCACCGGCGGTGTGCTCGACATCGACGCCGCGGAACGCCTTGCCCGCGTTTTCAAAGCCCTCGCCGAGCCCAGCCGAGTCCGGCTCCTCTCGATGATCGCCACCTCGGCTGGCGGTGAGGCGTGTATCTGTGATCTCACCGAACCCGTCGGCCTGACCCAACCCACCGTCTCCCACCACATGAAGATTCTCACCGACGCCCAACTCGTCACCCGCGAACAACGCGGCCGATGGGCCTACTACCGCGTCATCGACGCCACCCTCCGCGCCGCCGCCGAGGCCATCGCCCCCGCCCCTCGGTAACACGCCGCGCACCCATACACCGCGGCCACTGCGGCCCGCGTGATTGAGCGCGCCGAAGCGTCGACGCTCCCGTGATTGCCCGAGCCGAAAGCGCCCGCACCCTCGGACACGCGCTCCCCATCACCACAACGCACCGGTCTTCGACGCCCTCACCGCGCCGCCGACTACCTAGGACCGCGCGCTACCTACCTCCCCGGGGCCGTACCCGCGTAACCGCGTTGCCAGCTCCCGAACCATGCGGCTGAGCGACAGCGCTGAACTATCACAAATGTCGTACCTGTCGGGACATCGGCTGGACCGCGGTTCAGCCGGCGGTGAGCTCGCCGCCGTCGATCGCGAGCGCCTGACCGGTGACGAAGCCGGCGCCCGCCGAGGCGTAGTACGCGATGAACGGGACGAAGTCCTGCTCGATCTGGCCCAGCCGGCCGCCGATGGGGATCGTCCTGGCCAACTGCTCGTCCAGGTCGGCCAGCTGCTCGGGGTCCAGCTCCGAGCGGGTGCGGTCGAACATCGGCGTCCAGATCGCCGGCACCACCGCGTTGACCGTGATGCCGTACTGCCCCCACTCGCGGGCAACGGTTCGGGTCCATGCCAGCACGGCACCCTTGCTGGCCGAGTAGGCCGACTTGCGCGGCAGGCCCTTGACGCCCGCCGCCGAGGAGAAGTTGAGGATCGCCCCGCCGTGCTCGCGCAGGTGGGGGAAGACCGCCTGGTTGGTCAGGAACGTGCTCGTCGCGTTGATGTCCATCACCCGGCGCCACAGGGCCAGCGGCGTGGTCTCGGCCGGCGCGGCCGGTGCCACACCCGCCGCGTGGATCAGGACGTCCACGCCACCGAGGTGCTGCGCCGCCGTATCGATCGCACGCTGGACCTGCGCCTCGTCGGCGAGGTCGGCGGCCAGGAACGGCACGTCCGCCGCGGCCGCGACGGCGGCGCCCTGCTCGGCGGCGACGTCCAGCGACACCAGCCGGGCGCCGAGGGCGGGCAGTCCACGGACCAGACCCGCGCCCATGCCGCTGGCGCCTCCGGTGACGATGATCCGGCGCCCGTCCAGTCGCGTGGTCACGGGTCAGACCGCCGCCGGCTCGTTGCGGGTGATGCGGGCGACGGCCTCGCGGCGCACCAGCTTGCCGGTCTCGGTGCGCGGGAGCTCGCCAGCTCGGCGGTGACGTCCAGCCACTCGTCGAGCGTCATGGCCTGGACGCCGAAGGCGCGCACGCGGTCGAGCTGGCCGGGGTCGGCCACGGTGAGCGCGCCGGGGTGGTGGGCCACCAGCGCGCGTAACTGCTCGTCCCCGAGCCGGTAGTGCAACGGCACCAGGGGAACGCCGGCCCTCGACCATGGCAGCGCCACCGCAGGTGATCTCGATGTCCTCACCGTGGGTGCGCACCACGACGACGGTCGTGGTGTCTGTGGCGCTGGCGAGCACCTGGCCGACTACCGCACGCACTGGGACCTCCTGGCACTTGTGAAAGGTCTGCTCGAAACAGTTTAATCAGTTATCCATAAGACGCCAGCGTGACCTCGGATCCAGCTGTCATTTGGCCTGCCGATTCATCTTACTAAGATAGATAGCAAGTCGATAGGGCAAGCGGATCCAGGCACGGTACTCCCGGAGAGTGGGCCATGGCAGCACAGATCGGCTCCGTCCTCGTCGCCGGCGCGTCCGTCTCCGGACTGCACGTCGCCGAGCAGCTGCGCGCGGCGGGTTACACCGGGACGATCGCGCTGGTCGGAGCGGAGAAGCACCCGCCCTACGACCGCCCGCCGCTGTCCCAGCAGGTGCTGGTCGGGACGAAGGCGGCACCGGACCTTACCGTCCGCGGCCGGGACGAGCTGGACGGGCTCGACGTGGCACTGCACCCCGGCCTGCCCGCCACCGGCTGGGACGGCGCCACGCTGACCCTCGCCGACGGCAGCACGCTGACCGGCGACCGCCTGGTGATCGCGACCGGCGTCCAGCCACGGCTCGCCGGCTGCGCGCTGTTCGCCGCGGCCGGGCTCGTGGGCGTGTTCACCGCGCTTGTCCGGGACAGCGTGGACGAGTCCACCGTGCTCGCAGGACTCGAGGAGCGAAACTGATGCCCGCGGTATCGCTGGAGCAGGCCCTGCGCGACGGCGCCCGGAAGGATCCGGACCGGCCGGCGATCACCGATGCCGGCCGCACCTTCAGCAGGGGCGACGTCGACGCGCTGGTCGACCTGGCAGCGCAGCGGCTGGCCGGCGCGGGTGTCGCGTACGGCGACCTGGTCGCGGTGAGCGGCGAGAACTCGGCAGAACTGCTGATGAGCTTCTTCGCGATCTGGCGCCTCGGCGCGGTGCCGGTACCGCTGCACCCCCGCAAGGGTCGGGACGAGCTGGTGCAGCTGGTCCGCACCTCAGGCGCCGGCGTGGCCCTCGGCTTCCCCGCCGACCATGTCGAGCAGTGGCCAGGCGTCACGGCGATCGGCCTGGACGAGTTGTTTCGCGCGGGCACCTTCGTGGCGCCACTGCCGCGGGCGTCCGTCTCGCCGCGACTGCGCATCGGCTCCAGCGGCGGCAGTACGGGGCCCTCGAAGCTGATCTCGGTCGATGTGCCGGCCATCGTGAACCCCACCCGTCCGTGGCACTACGGCCTGCGGGCCGACGGGACGCACGTCGTCCCGCTCGCGCTCTGCGACGGCACCGGCTTCGTCGCCAGCACCGTCGCACTCGCCATCGGCTGTCATCAGGTGCTGATGCGCGAGTTCGATGCCGAGGAACTGCTACGCCTGATGGCCGAACACCGTGCGGACTGGCTCGCCGCCACCCAGCCCGTCCTCGTCGCGCTCGTCAAGCTGCCGGAGCAGGCTCGCGCGCGCCACGACCTGAGCGCGCTGCGCTGCGTGACCCAGTACTCCGGCGGCATCGCCGAATGGGCCAAGCGCGCGCTCATCGACTGGCTCGGCCCCGAGCGGGTCGCCGAGAGCTACGGCGCCACCGACTCGCGCGGAAGCACCTGGATCAACGGTGAGGAATGGCTCGAGCACCCAGGCTCGGTCGGCAGGGCCGCCGATGGCTGCGAGATCGCGATCTTCGACGCCGCCGGGAACCGACTGGCCCCGGGCGAGGTCGGCCTCGTCTACCTACGCGACCTGACCGGCCGACGCAACTTCCACTACCTCAACGCCGAGACCGAGGCGATCGAGGGCGGCTGGGAGAACTTCGGTGACATGGGCAGCCTGGACGAGGACGGCTACCTCTACCTCATCGACCGCGCCAAGGACATGATCCGCGGGACGGACGGGCTCATCGCCCCCCTGCCCATCGAGGGCGCGATCGAACTGCACCCGGCCGTCCGTTCCGCCGTCGTCATCGGGCTGCCGGCGGGGGACGCCGAGCAGGTCCACGCCATCGTGGACACCGCGGGACGAGACATCTCCGAGGACGACCTGCAGCGGATGCTGGCCGAGTGGTTCCCGACCGTCCGGGTGCCGGACACCTGGGAGTGGGCCGACACGCCACTGCGCGACCTCGCCGGCAAGGCTCAGCGACTCCGACTCCGCGCCGGCCGAACCGGCCGCTAGCGCGTATCCCTGAAGGGCCCCTCGGCACGGGTGCCGGGGGCATTCGCTGTGCACAACGGGTTCGGGGGCTATTGCTCGCCTGTGGTAGACGGTGTATACGTGTCTTAATCAGTGAACTGAATTACCCGAATAGCGGCGCATCGAGCGTGATCGGACGAGACGAAGGCGGCGGATGAAGGACAAGACGGCGATCGTGGGGGTCGGCTCGACGCCCTACTACAAGAGGGGGGAGTCGCTACCCCAGACGCCCATCGAGATGGCGTGCAAGGCCATCCTGGCGGCCTGCGACGACGCGGGCCTCTCGGTCAAGGACGTCGACGGCTTCGCCTACTACTCGGGCGGCTTCGACACCGCCCTGATCGCGCAGATCCTCGGCATCCCCGAGGTCAGGTTCACCGCCACGACCACCGGCGGCGGGGGAGGGGCGGCCGGCAGCGTCGGACTGGCCGCCGCGGCGGTCGTCTCCGGCCACGCAGAGGTGGTCGTCAGCCTGATGACCCTGCAGCAGACGCCGAACGCCCGGCTCGGCGCCGCCTTCGCCAGCAAGAGCCCCGGCGCCTACAGCCGGCCCGCCACCTCCGAGGCCGACTTCGCGGTCCCGTCGGGCCTGTTCGCCCCCGGCCAGATGTTCGCGATGCTGGCCCAGCGGCACATGCACCTCTACGGAACCCGGCGCGAGGCCTTCGCCGAGGTCGCGATCTCCACCCGCGAGAACGCGATCAAGCGACCCACCAGCCGGTTCACCGAGTCGCTGACCCTGGATCAGTACTTCGCCGCGCGGATGGTCTCCGACCCGCTCTGCCTCTACGACTACACGCAGGAGAACGACGGCGCCTGCGCGGTGATCACGATCTCCGCGGAGCGGGCGCGTGACCTGCGTAAGCCGCCCGCCTACATCGTCTCCGGCGGGCACGGCGGTGCCGGCCGCTGGGGCCAGGCCATCAGCTGGATGAACATGCCGGAGGAGTACTTCGCCTCCTCCGGCCACCGGCCGATCGCGCGCGACGTCTACGCGCGGGCCGGGGTGACGCCCGACGACATCGACGTCGCCCTGCTGTACGACCACTTCACCCCGATGGTGATCATGCAGCTGGAGGACTACGGCTTCGCCCCCATTGGCGAGGGCGGTCCCTTCGTAGAGGGCGGCAACATCCGACTCGGCGGCAAGATCCCGGTCAACACACACGGCGGCAACCTCTCCGAGGCCTACATCATCGGCATGACCCACGTCCGCGAGGCCGTCGAGCAACTCCGCGGTGAGGCCGTCAACCAGGTCAAGGACTGCGAGTTCGCGCTGGTCACCGGCGGCCCCGCGTCCATCCCGGTTAGTGCACTCATCCTCCGGAGGGGCTGATATGCCACGTCCTGCAGGCACTCTGCCCACACAGTTCGCCGAACTCGCTCCCGATGCGTGGACGCTGCCTTTCTGGCACGCCGCCCGCGAGCACCGGTTGGTCGCGCCGAAATGTACGTCCTGCGGCACCTTCCGCTTCCCGCCCGGGCCGTTCTGCCATGAATGCCAGCACCAGCAGGTCGACCTGGTCGAACTGCCCGGCACCGGCACCGTCTTCACATACACGGTCGCGCGGCACGCCGTGGTGCCCGAACTCGCCGGCGTCGTGCCGTACGTCATCGCCGCGATCGAGGTCGACGGCGCGCCCGGGGTGCGCATGATCGCGAACGTCGTGGAGTGCGACCCCGACGCGGTCTCGATCGGCTCGCGGGTCTCGGTCCTCTGGGATGACGCTAGCGACGAAGTGACCATTCCCCGGTTCCGGCTCGCTTCCTGAGCGGCGCGTCGCAGAGAGGTAGGAGCATGACGCACGACAAGATCTGGGCCAACTCCGGCGACTCGCACTTCTTGGAGCCGGATGACCTGTGGCAGCAGAACCTCCCGCAGCGACTCGCGGACCTCACGCCGCGGGCGGAGAAGGACGCGGACGGGTTCTGGGAGACCGTACGCGTCGACGGGCAGACCTTCCGCCGGCGGCTGCCGAACATCCAGGCACAGGAGTTCCTCGCGGCATCGAACAAGGCTCCCGGCGCCTACGACCTGGATGCCCGGCTCGCCGACCTGGACCAGGAGGGCATCTGGGCCGAGGTCGTCTTCCCCTCGCTGGGCATGTGGGCCTCCTCGTTCCGCACCCCCGAGGTGCTGCGGGAATGCATGCGGGTCAGCAACGACTGGGCCAGGAGCGAGATCCTGGGCAAGTCCCCCCGCTACGTCCCGACCGCCCAGGTCTCGACGCTCGACATCGGCGACGCGGTCGCCGAACTCCAGCGCGCCGCCGACCTGGGCTTCCTCTGCACCTTCCTGCCCGTCCGCCCGCACCCGGCCCAGCCGGACTACAACTTCGACGACTGGGAGCCGCTCTGGGCCGCCGCCGAGGAGGCGGGGATGGTCATCGCTTTCCACATCGGCACCGAACCGCTCGATCTCGGCGCCGGAGACCGGCAGGGCGTGGCCTACCGCGGCCCCGGCGGGGCAGTCCTCAACTACACCGAGACCACCTTCGGCGGGCAGCGGGCCGTGATGAAGCTCGTCGCCTGCGGCGCGCTGGACCGGCACCCGGAGCTGAAGGTGCTCGTCTCCGAGGGCGGCGCGACCTGGGTGCCGTTCCTCGCCGACCGGATGGAGGAGGGCTACCGGCAGCATTCGATGGCCGTGCGTCCCAAGCTGGCACGCTCGCCGAAAGAGATCATCTACTCGCAGGTGTACGCCTCCTTCCAGCACGACGAGTCGGCCGTCGGCGCCATGACGTCGATGGGCTTCAACAACGTGATGTGGGGCAGCGACTACCCGCACATGGAGGGGACCTTCGGGCACACCCAGCAGACGCTGCACCACCTGTTCGACGACGTCTCCCCCCAGGTCCGGCACCGGATCACGGTGGGCGCCTTCACCGAGCTGTTCCCGAGCGTGGGTGAGCCCCCGCGGCTCGCGGCGTCGGGAGCGCGCTGATGCCGGGCCCGCTCGCCGGCCTTCGGGTGGTCGAGCTCGACAACTCCATGACGGGCGCGCAGGCCGGGCAGCTGCTGGCCGACTTTGGAGCAGAGGTCGTGCTGGTCGAACCGCCGGGGGGCTCGGTGCTGCGCAGCCATCCCTCCTGGCCACTGTGGGGCCGGGGCAAGCTCAGCGTGCTGCTCGACCTGGCGAACAAGCAGGGGCGAGCCGGGGCGCGCAACCTCGCCGCGGGTGCCGACGTCCTGATCGAGACGTTCCGGCCCGGCGTCGCCGACCGGCTGGGCCTGGGCTACGCCGAGCTGGCCGGGGCCAACCCGCGGCTGGTCTACGCGTCGATCACCGGGTGGGGCCGGCAGAGTCGCTACGCGGACGCGCCCGGTTACGAGGGCCTCGTGCTCGCCAAGCTCGGCGAGATGTGGTCCTACCGCATGATGACGCCGAAGAAGGACCCGGCCCGCCTTCATCTCCACGCCGTACGCCTCCATCGCCGCCACCCACGCCGCGCTGCACGGCATCCTGGGCGCGCTCACCGAGCGGGAGCGCAGCGGCGCGGGGCAGTGGGTCGAGACCAACCTGGCACTGGCGGTCGGCGCGCTGGATCCGTGGAACCAGGCACTGCACATGATCACATCGCGGTTCCCCGACGCCTTCAGCCCCGGTTACCCGTACGACGAGGACGGCAACCCGCTCACGTCCTTCGCCTCCGAGCTGCTCGTGGCGATGACGGCCGACGGCTACTGGATGCAGTTCTCCCAGGTACAGGCTCACCTGTTCAAGGCCATGCTCGAGGAGCTCGGCCTGCAAGCGATGCTGGACGACCCGTACTGGCAGGGCATCCCGCGGCTCGAATCGATGCAGAAGCGGATCGAGCTGCTCGAACTGCTGCACCGTGAGGTCCGCGGGAAGACGCTTGCGGAGTGGCAGGCGATCTTCGACCGCAACGACAACGTCTTCGCCGAGCTGTTCCGCGTCGGCACCGAACTGCTGCACCACCCGCAGGTGCAGCACGACGGCAACGCGGTCCTCGTCGAGGATCCCGTGGTCGGCCCGACCCTCCAGCCGGCGCCACCGGTCCGCATCGGCACCGAGCCCGCCGGCGTGACCCGCGGCGCACCGACGCCCGGTCAGCACCAGGGTGTTCTCGGCACCTGGCCGGCGTCCTACGCCGCTTCCAGCGCCAGCGCGTCGGAGCCGCCGCTGGCCGGCGTGACGATCATCGAGCTCGGCTCGTTCTACGCGGCTCCCTACGGCGCGACTGTCCTCACCGACCTCGGTGCCCGGGTGATCAAGATCGAGGACACCCGCGGCGACGTGTTCCGCAACCTCATAGCCTTCCCGGAGGCGGCAGCGATGAAGGTGCTGCAGGGCAAGGAGTCCCTCGCGGTCGACATCGCGACGCCGGAGGGGCGCGCGATCGTCCTGGACCTCGCCCGCGGGGCCGACATCGTGCTCAGCGCCTTCCGCGCCGGCGTCGCCGAGCGGCACGGCCTGGGCGCATCCGACTTCGCGGCCATCAATCCCGGGCTGGTCTACGTCGACTCGCCCGGCTACGGGACCGACGGACCGTACGGTCGGCGACCGGCCTTCGCGCCGACTATCTCCGCGGGCACCGGCATCTCGCGGCGCAACATCGGGCCGCTGCCGCCGCCGGAGCAGATGGCACAGTTGCCGCAGAAGGAACTTCGCCCGCTGGCCCTGCGGCTGACGGTGGCCTCGAACAAGGGCGGCACCCAGCCGGACGGCATCTCCGCGCTCACCGTCGGCACCGCGCTCGCGCTCGCGGCGTACCTGCGCGCGACGGGCCGCGGCGGGCACCACCTGAAGACCTCGATGCTGCTCTCCACCGCCCACGCGCTCTCCGAGACCATGATCGAGTACGAGGGCAAGGCGCAGCCGCCGACGGCCGATCCCGAGGCCTTCGGCTACCACGCGCTCTACCGGCTCTATCCCACCGCGCAGGGCTGGGTCTTCTTGGCGGTGCAGGGTCCGCGGGACTACGAGCGGCTCGTCGCCGCCGTCGGCGACCGGCAGCCCGAGATCGCTGAGGCCGCCTGGCGCGATGCCGCGTACCGCTCCGAGCACGATGCCGAACTGATCACCCTGCTCGAGAAGCTCTTCGTGCAGCAGCGGGCCGACGAGTGGGAACGGCAGTTGCTCGCGGCCGGCGTCGGCTGCGTCGTGGCCGAGGACCGGACGATGGAGTCCAGCCTGATGGGCGAGTTCGGCCAGGCCGCGGGATTCGTCGGCGAGGCCGAGAGCCCGATCTTCGACAGCTACCCGAGGCTGGGCCCGCTGGTGAGGTTCTCGCGGTCCGCCACGCTGTGCCTCGGCGGCTGCACGACCGGCCAGCACACCACCGCGATCCTCACCGAGCTGGGCTACTCGGCCGACCGGATCGCCACGCTCGCCGCCTCGAACGTCATCCGGTAGAGACGGACGACCTCACGACGCCTGCGCTCCCCGGTCAGGCGCCGCCCGCCACGGTCAGCACCTGACCCGGTCCTCCTCAACAGGCCTGCGCCAGCGCGGTGATGTCCTCCAGCGAGCGCAGCGCGTCGTTCAGATGGGTGCAGGTGGAGAGGGCGCGATCGAACTGCACCCGGCCGTCCGTTCCGCCGTCGTCATCGGGCTGCCGGCGGGGGTCGCCGAGCGGGTCCACGCCATCGTGGACACCGCGGGACGAGACATCTCCGAGGACGACCTGCAGCGGATGCTGGCCGAGTGGTTCCCGACCGTCCGGGTGCCGGACACCTGGGAGTGGGCCGACACGCCACTGCGCGACCTCGCCGGCAAGGCTCAGCGACTCCGACTCCGCGCCGGCCGAACCGGCGCACCTTCGACGAGAGCACGCCAGGGTTCTTCCAGGCGCACTTCCTGACCTCCGGGTTCTGCGACGCCCAGACAATCCTGCCGGAGGGCGGCGAAGGCCGCGAGCGGATATGGACGAGGCCGCCCGCGGGCTTTCGCGGGACGTATTACACCGTCACGCCGGCGTTGTCGAACAGGTGGACCCCGGAGAAGTCCGCCCCGGCGAGGATCCGCAGGTCACCCTCCAGCGTCTCGCCGCGCCGCAATGTGTAGGCGTCGACGATCTCGGCGTAGTCGACCTTCGTCACGGCCTCGATGCGGGTCCGCAGGTGTTGCCGGACGACCTCGGGGCGCCGCTCCCCCGCCCGCACCATCTCCACCGCTTCCTCGATCGCGGCATAGAGTACCGGGGCGGCGGCCCGGTCCTCGGGCGAGAGCTTGCGGTTGCGGCTGGACGCGCACAGCCCGTCCTCAAGCCGGACGACCGGGCACGCCACGATCTCGACCCGCGCCGAGAGGTCGTCACGAACCTTGCGCAGCACGGTCAGCGGGACCCAGTCCTTCTCACCCAGGTAGTATCGGCCGGGGCTGAAGATATTCCAATACTTCGTCACGGCGGTCGCGGCCATCTGCACGTAGGCCGGGTCCTCGGCGTTCTCCCACGGTGCCGCGAGATCGTCGTCCGGGGTGACTTTCACCCGCACCGGCAGGCTCGGGTACATCTCCGTGCGCTCGGGCATGAATATCACGTCGACGCCGGCTTCGACCGCCTTGGCCCGGTCGGCTGCGCCGTTGCGCTCGTATCCGGCCGGGAGGTCGAATTCCAGCAGACCAGGTACTGGCATGACCCTGTTCTCGTGCAGTGGAATGATCGTGAGATCGCACTCGCGTACCATCCGCCGGACGATCGTGAGGTGACCCTCGTGCAGGTTGCCGTTGGTGCCGAAGAAGCCGACCGTGCCGCCCGCGGCCCGTGTCGCGTCAGCGATCTCCCGCAGTTCCGCGACGGTGCGCACGATCCGCCCGGAGCCCCGCTCGATCGCCGTCATCAGTCATTCTCCCTCGTGCCGGTGATCATCGGAAGGTCCAGGACCGAGCGTGGCCCGGGTGGGGCCGCGACCAGCGCGGGAATGAAGTTGATCGCGCGAGCCGCGTTGAGCCGCGCGTTCGCCGCCGCGGCCGGCGTCCCGGCCGGCCACGTCATGGTCGCCACGATCGGCGGCTCACCGTCGACCGTCACCGTCCACGCGGCCGCGCAGTCGTCCTGCCGCCAGCCCTCACCCAGTCCCAGCAGACCCGACTGTTCGTTGATCACCGTGAGAAACACCCGGTCACCGCTGTAGGCATCCCAGGTCCAGCGCACGCCCGCAGTCGTGCCTTTCTCGATCACGAGCCCGCTGCCCGGTAGCTTCTCCGTCGTCGGCGCCGCCGCTTTCTCCTTCAACCTGGTGCGCAGCCCGGTGAACCGGAATCCCAGGCCCTCGGCGACCATCCGGGCCGACATGCCGATCAGCCACTCCCAGGTACCGTCGAGTTCGGCGTCCATCCGCGCGGAGTCCGCATCGCCTTCCAGCGGCCGCCCCAGACCGAGCCCCATGGTGAGCTGCACGGCCGAAGGATAATGAGCGACGTCGTTTCGCTGGTGCGCGGTGATGTGCCGGACCGAGCCGCTGAACCCGGACACGAACAGCGGCAACACGTCGCTGATCAGGCCCGGGATGTTCCCGCCCGCGGCGAAACTCGACTCGCCGCGCGCGCACGCGTCGGCGATGAGGTCGTGATCGGGTTGATCTTCGAGGAAGTATCCGCCCAGGCCGGTGTAGACGTTGATACCGGCAGCAAGCAGCTGGGCGAGCTTCTCCGGTTCGTACCCCAGCCCGCTCCAGATCGCCGCGTCCGGCGCCAGTGCGATGACGTCCGCGATCCGGCGCGTGGTGGTGATGCCGATCGGCCCGATGCCGACGAGCTCGCCGACGTCACGGCCGTCCTTGTCCTCGCTGTGCACCAGCACGCCGGCAAGTTCCAACCGCGGATGCGCCGCTAGCGACCGCACGATGTGGGAGCCGACCCCACCCGTGTAACACTGCACAACACGGATACGAGCGTCGTTGTCCAACCGACTTGTCATGCCGGTCCTTTCTCTTTCGCGAGCTTGGGAAATGGATGAGCACGGCGAGGGCATGAGAGAGCCACCGCGTCCGGGATTCACCACACGAGCGGCAGCTTGTCGAGTCCGAATACACCGCCGGTGTGCTCGGTGAAGGGCTGCGTCTGGTCCAGCCGGTAGTCGGGAATACGTCGGTGCCACTCGTCGAGTGCGACCTCGAGCTCCACGCGCGCCAGGTGGGAGCCGAGGCAGCGGTGCGGGCCGGCGCTGAACGAGGTGTGTCGCGTCGTCCCTCGGTCGAGGTCAACCTCCCGCGCGTCGGGGAACTGCGTGTTGTCTCGCCCGGCGGCCGGCTGGGGGAACATCACGATCTCGCCGGCGTTGAGCGGGCAGCCGTGGAAGGTGACGTCCTGCCGCACCTTGCGTCCGGTCATCACCATCGGGTATGCCCGCAGGAATTCCTCGACGGCCTTGTCGTGAATGGCCGGTTCGGTCGCGATGCGACGGCGGTCGGCCTCGTGCGTCGCCAGGTGGTAAAAGCCCCAGCCCAGCTGACTGGCCACCGTGTCCAGACCTGCCATGAACAGCAGCAGCAGACAGTTGAGCAGGTCTTCGTGGCGACACGGCTCGCCATCGATGCGCCAGTTCAGCGCGTTGCTGACGATGTCCTCCGCGTTCGGGTCCGGGTTCTTGCGGCGTTCGTCGAGCAGGTCCGAGAAGAATCCCGTGACCTCGGTCATCGCGGCGTACTGGTCCTGCAATTGCGAACCGTCGGTGTGCAGGATCCGATGCTCCCAGGCGAGGAACTTGGGCAGGTCACCGGCGTCGAGGCCGAGGATCGTGAGAAAGATCGTCGACGGGAACCGCTGAGCGAAGTCCGCCATGAAGTCGCAACCACCCTGGCCGGCCAACGGCTCGATGAGCGTCGCGCACACCTCGCGCATACTCGGCATGAGTCGCTCCACCCTGCCCGGTGAGAAGTAGCCACCGAGCAGCCGGCGCCACGCGTTGTGCTCAGGCGCATCAAGCTGCAGCGGAATCCACTTGTAGGGCGGATCGGGATCGACCACGACGCTGACCGAGCTGGAGAACAGGTCCGGACGCTGTAACCCGTCGAGGATCGCGTCATACCGGGTGAAGACGTAATAGCTGTTGTGCGGATCATCCACGCGGAAGAATTCGTGCTGATCACTCAGTGCGTCCATCTTCCGGTAGGCCGTCATCGGAGCCTGCCCACCCGCGAAGTAATCCCAGTCGCCGACCGGGCACTGGGAAGCCGCCGTCGACCGCGTCGTTGCGTTCGCGCCGGTATCTGACATGTTTACTCCCATCGTCCGGACTGAGATCAGCCCTTGGTCATCGACCACACCAGCTGCTTGTACTGAAGGAATTCCTCCAGCCCCCACCGCCCCCACTCGCGACCCACGCCGCTCTGTTTGAAGCCGCCGAACGGTCCGTGCGGGCTCAACCCGCTGCCTCCGCCGTTCAGCGAGATCATGCCTGCGCGGATTTGCTCGCCAAGGTGGAAGGCCCGCGCGGGGTCACCCGACCAGACTCCGCCGGCCAGCCCATAGTCGCTCTGGTTCGCCAACTGGACGGCCTCGTCGTCTGTCCGGAACGGGATGATCACCGTGACAGGCCCGAAGAACTCGCGTTGCGCGATCGACATGCTGTTGTCGACATTGACGAACACGGTGGGATCGATGAAGAAACCCTTGGCCAGGTGGGTCGGACGGCCGCCGCCGTAGGCGATCTGCGCTCCCTCGTCCAGGCCGGCGCGAATGAGGTTCTCGACCTTGTCGCGCTGTGCCGCACTGATGAGTGGGCCCATAGTTACCGTCGGGTCGGCCGGGTCGCCGACCTTCACATGCTGGAGCGCCCCTTTGATGCCCGCGACGAGGTCGTCAAGCAGCGACTCGTGGACGAGTGTGCGCGTGAGCATGGAGCAGCCCTGACCCGCGTTGATCGTGAAGTTCATCAGCACATCGGGGACGACCTTCGACAGGTCGGCGTCCTCGCACACGATGTTCGCCGACTTGCCGCCCAGCTCGAGGACTACCTTTTTCAGCGTGTCCGACGCCTGGCTCATGATCTTGCGACCCACCGTGTCGGATCCGGTGAAGCTGACGAGGTCGACCTCCGGATGCGTCGTGAGAACCTCCCCGACCTCCGGGCTTCCCGTGACCACATTGAGAACGCCGCGCGGCAGCCCGGCTTCCTCCGCGATCTCGGCAACGACAAAAGCCGACAGCGGCGTGAACGGCGACGGTTTGAGCACGACGGTGCACCCGGCCGCGAGCGCGGGCCCCAGCTTGAGTGCCGCAAGGAAGAACGGGGCGTTGTACGGCGTGACGATCGACGCGACGCCGTAGGGCACACGTCGCACCACACCGGACCCGACACCGAGGCCCGTGACCTGCGGCAGCATCCCCTCGCTGAACGGGAAGGACGGCAGGACACGGTCGGCCATGTCCTCGAAATGGGAGATCGGGACCTCGACGAAGAGGGACTCTGCGAGCATCCTCGCGCGCCCGACCTCGAGCACGTCCAGATCCACGAGCTCCCGCTGGCGCCGCCGCATGACCGCGGCTATCCGGCGCAGCACGCCGGCTCGCTCGACGGGGCTCATCCGGGGCCACGGGCCCTCGTCGAACGCGGTGCGCGCCGCCCGGATCGCCGCGTCGGCGTCGGCCCGCGAGGCCTCCACGACGGTGGCGTAGACCTCTTCAGTCGAAGGGTTGACCACCCTCGACACCTCGTCCGAGGTGGCAGGAACCCAGCGGCCGTCGATGAAAAGCTGGTCGCGAGTAATCACGCCGCCCCCTTGGTGTTGTCAGGGAAACGGAACAGTCTCCGAGCGTTCAGCTCGGCGATCTTGTGCGTCTCGTCGTCGGGCACGTCGGCGAAATGCTCCGCCGCGGCCTTACGCGAATGCGGGAAGTTGCTGTCCGCGTGCGGGTAGTCGCTCTCCCAGGTGATCCGGTCGATCCCGATGGACTCGCGCAGCCCCATGCCATGCCTGTCGTCGATGAAACAGGTCCAGATATTGCGCCGGAACAACTCCGACGGGCGGGTGTCGAAATCGATGTCGTTGTAATGGCGGTGCCGCTGCCAGATGTGGTCGGTCCGCTCCAGCAGCCACGGCACCCAACCGATCCCGCCCTCCGACAACGCGACCTGGAGCTTCGGGAAGCGGTGGAACACCGGCGAGAAGAGCAGGTCGACACAGGTCGCCATCGAGGAGGTATTGGACAGCACGATGGCCGTCGTGAACGGGGCGTCCTTCGATACGCTCGGCATCGACCCCGAGCTACCGAAATGCATACACAGCGGCAGCTCGGTCTCGACCGCGGCAGCGAACACCGAGTCCCAGTGGCCCGTGTGCCAACTCGGGAGTCCGGCAGCGGCCGGGTTCTCGATGAAGGAGATTCCCCGTGCTCCCTTGCCGGCCATCCGGCCGATCTCGGCCACGCTGCGCTCGATGTCCCACACCGGCAGAATCATCAGCGGTATGAAGCGCTCCGGGGCAGCGGCGCACCATTCGTCGATGATGAAGTCGTTCCACGCCTGCACGCACTGCAGCGCCAGCTCACGGTCGCTGCCGTTGAGGAAGAACCGGCCACCGAACCCGGGCAGGCTCGGGAACGTGGTCTGCGCCCAGACGCCTTCGGTGTCCATGTCCTTGACCCGCTCGGCCGGGTCGTAACACCCGGGCCGCATCTCCGAGAACCGGTACGGGTCGATCCCGAAGTCCTCCCACTTCTTGCCCGCCACGGCGTTCAGGCCGATCTGCGGGTAGATGTCACCGTCATAGACCCAGACATCCCGCTCGGGCAGCAACTCCCCGCCCCCGGCCAGTGACTCTCCGCCGGTCGTGCGGACAACGTGCGGGAGCCGGTCGCCGAACGACTTCGGCAGCCGGTCCCGCCACACCTCCGGATGTTCAATGACGTGGTCGTCGACGGACACGAGCTTCATGTGGTCCTGTAAAGGCATGATCGATCCTTTCCGTGATTGCCTCGGCGAGGCGGGTCAGCGACCGGGGCGCAACACGATCTCGGGGTGGCGCTCCTCGACAAGCCAGCGGACGCCGTCCTTCCAGTGCACCTTGCACGGGCCGGCGATCTCCTTGCGGCGCGTGTTGTCGGTGACCCGCGGGTAGGCCCGCGCCTCGGTCGAACTCACGTACTTCGGGGCGATTCCAACGAGTTCACCGATGTAGTCGGCAAGCTCCACATTGGAGATCGCGTCGTCGCCTGCCCAGTTCACGATCGTCCCGCCCACCGTCGCCGCGCCCAGCAGCGGCTCGACGCTCGCGGTCAGGTCGTCCTCGTGGATGGGCGAACCCATGAATTCCCAGTCCGGATGCACCGGAATCGGCGTGCCCGCGACGACCATGTCGACGATGGCACCCGGCATCCCGCCCGTGCCCGCCTTGCCGTAGGACCAGTTCAGGCGCGCGATCACCAACGGCACGTCGTGCACGCGCGACATCGTCCGCGCCACCGCCTCACCGGCGAACTTGCTCGTGCCGTAATGAAAGCGCGTGGTGAGGCGGGTGCTGCCGCCGCAGCGGTCCGTTTCCTTGTATGCATATCGGGCGTCCGGGTGATCCCAGTAGACACCTGTGGTCGAGGTGTAGAACCAGGCCCGTGCCGACCGGAAATGCTGGAACAGCGACCCCGTCCCCTCCGCGTTCTGCCGGATGCCCTCGTCGATGGAAGCCGGATCCACATCAGCCGCCAGGTGCACCACGTAGTCCACGTCCGACGGCACGCCTGTGAAATCCCCTGTGGTGTAGTCGCAGCGCACCGGGATCACACCGTAGGACTCGACCTCCCGCTCGGACCCCGGCCGGGAAAACCGCGCCAGCCCGAACACCTCATTTCCTGGAGCGAGAAGTGCGGCGATCGAACCGCCCACCTGCCCCGTCACGCCCGTCATCGCGATTCGCTTACCCGCCAGCATTCGACTCCTCCCAGCGCAGCCATCCCGGAACGCGCCGCACACGGTCTCAACACATTAATTCTGCGTACTGAAAAACACGTTTGGGCGTCACAGCACCGAGCGACTCGAATGCTGGGGCACACGGCGGCGCGGGCGCGGCGTGACCGCGCGGATACGCGCGGACGCACGCCGGCAATCGCCAATGCCGACAGGAGAATGGATCATCCACCCTCCTCCTTGAAGCCGCGGACGAGCAACCCATTGCGATAGACACCGTGGAGCGCGGCGGCAGGGAGTTGTTCACCTGCCTGTCGCCGAAGCGAAGGGTACTCGCCGACTCGGTTGTCGTCAATACAGTCGTTTCGGCACCGAAACAACCGTATCGGTGCTACATTCGCTCGGGGAACGAATGGAGGACACCGCATGACCCGCTCGTCAACCGTGGACGTCGCCGACCTGACGGCGCGCGCCCGAATCCGGGACGCGGCCCTACGGCTCTACGCGCAGCACGGCACGCTCAAGACCTCGGTCCGGATGGTCGCCGACGAAGCAGGAGTCTCGCCCGGCGCGGTCACCCACCACTTCCGTACGAAGGAGCAGCTCGCAACGGCGGTGCAGCACTTCGTCCTCGACAAGCTCCGCGCGGCTATCACTGGGGTCGGCCTCACGTCAGCGCCGCGGCGCGCAGCGGAGGAACGTCGGAAGGCATTCGACCACTTCCTGGCGACGAACCCCGACATCGAAGGCTACGTCCGGCACGTATCACTCGAAGGCGGACAGGCGGGCGCCGCGCTGTTCGCCGAGTCCCTCGACCTGCTGCGCCACCAGATGGCGCAGCAGATCGACGCCGGAATCGCCCGCGAACTACCCGACCCCGAGGTGGGCCTCGTGCTGTACCACGCGATCACCGTCGCCCACGTCTACTTCCGGCCACTCATCGAAAACGCACTCGGCCTCGACCTTTCCGACCCACGCACACGAACCCGCTTCCGCGCCGCCACGGTCGACCTGCTCAGCCACCCGCTCCTGATCGATCGGCATAGGCAGACCGTTCGCTGATCATCACCTCAGGGCGTGACGTGCGCCCACGCCTTCCGCTTGCTCTAGGCGACGCGCGGGCTCAGGGCGTCGGCGCCAACCAGGACCCGGTCATCGCCGTGATCACCGAGCCGTCCGTGTCGGCCAGCTTCATGGCCACCAGGCGCGAGGAGAGCTTGCAGGTCTGGTGCCGCGGCGTCGCCTGTGGATCGTCGGCGCAGGCCAGCACCACCTGGGCGGTCTCCGTCGGCGGCCGCGGGCGGGCGGTCGAGGCCGCTGTCTCGTAGCGCTGCTCGATGCGGCCGAGTTCCTCGTCGTCGACGGGGGTGAGGTGCAGCGCCCGGGCGTCGTGGTCGGAGTCGATCTTGCCCGGTTCGACGAGGCAGACCCGCACGCATCACGGCGTCACCCGCGGCGGCGAACGCGACGGCGGTCTCGTATCCGACGCCCTGCGAGGCGCCGGTCACGCAGACGACGCGGTTCACTTCGGCTCCCGGGGCAGGCCGAGGACGCGTTCGCCGAGCATGCCGCGCAGCACCTCGTCGGTGCCGCCGGCGATGCGGTAGCCGAGCGCGCCCATCAGCCACTTGTTCCAGTTGAACGTGCCCCACTCGCCGGTGTCGGCGGTGAACCGGGAGCCCAGCAGGTCCAGGGCGAGCTGGCCGATGGCACGCATGTTGTTGACCAGCAGCAGCTTGTCCATGGCGCGCTCGGCACCGGTGAGGACCTCCTCCGGTGTCGCCTGCATCCGCTGCTGCTGGAAACGGGCGGCGCGTACGTTCGTGTAAAGCTTCGCCCAGGCGTCACGGATCAGCGGATCGGTGTCGCGCCCGGACCGGACGGCCAGCTGCCAGAGCAGTTCGGTCGCGCGCGCGACGATCTCGTGCGACCGGTCACCGGTGGCGCGTCGCTCGTGCGCCAGGGTGTCGGTGGCGACCTTCCAGCCGCCGCCGGGCTCGCCCACCCGCAGCGAGTCGGGCACGGCGACGTCGTCCAGGAAGACCTCGCAGAACGAGGCGCCACCGGTCATCTGCCGCAGGGGCCGCACGAGGATGCCCGGGGTGTCCATCGGGACGATGAACATGGTCAGACCCTTGTGCTTGGCGACCTCGGCGTCCGTGCGGACGAGCGCGAGCCCGATGTCGGCGAAGTTGCCGTTGGACGTCCAGACCTTCTGTCCGTCCAGGCGCCAGACCCCCGCGACCCGCCTGCCGCGGGTGCGCACGCCGGCCAGGTCGGAGCCGGCCTCGGGCTCGGAGAACAGCTGGCAGGCGATGCGGTCGCCGCGCATCAGCGAGGCGGCATACTCGCCGATCTGCTCGGCGGTCCCGTGGTAACGGATCGCGGACTGGACGGTGCTCAGGCCGATCCGCAGCGGGCTCATGTCGACGACGTCGAAGGCGCCCTCGAGCATGCGGTACAGCCGGTCGAAGGAGTCCGGCAGGCCTCGGCCGCCGTGCTCGACCGGCCCGGTGATCCAGCCGAAGCCGGCCTCCCACCGGGCCCGCTGCCAGGCGCGGGCGGCCTCGGCCTCGGCCAGCTCCTGTTCGCCTGAGGACTCGTGGAACAACGCCAGCCGCTCCTCGCCCTCGCCCCAGCGGACCGCCTGCTCGGCGCGCCGCGCGGCGTGCGTGGTGAGGAAGGCCAGCGCGTCCGCGGCGAACGCGCGTTGCTCCTGGCCCTCGGCCAGTTCCAGCAGGTCCTTGTCGAAGGCCATGCGGGTCACCGTCCCATCGAGGTCAGCAGCGCGGCGCGGTGCGCGGCGGGGGAGCCCAGGGTGACGGTCCCGGTCACGCCGCGCTTGTAATACAGGTGGGCCGCCGACTCCCAGGTGAAGCCGATGCCGCCGTGGATCTCGATGTTCTCGGTGACGGCGTACAGGTAGGCGTCAGCGGCGAGCCCGAGGGCGAGATGGGCGAGCTGGTCGTACTCGGCGCTGTGCGAGTCGATCGCCGCCGCGGCGGCGGTGACGGTCGAGGTCGCCGCTTCGACGCCGAGCAGGATCTCCACGCAGCGGTGCTTGATCGCCTGGAAGGATCCGATCACCCGCCCGAACTGCTCGCGTACCTTCGCGTACTCGACCGCCATCTCCAGCGCGCGGCGCGCGCCACCGACGTGCTCGGCGGCCAGGGCGACCGAGCTGACCACCAGCGCACGCTCCAGCGCTGCCCGGCCCTGTCCGGGGCTGCCGATCAGTCGGGCGGGCGTCTGCGCGAACTCGACGCTGCCCTGCTTGCGGGTCCCGTCCAGGGTGACCAGCGCGGAGCGGCACACTCCGGGTGCCCTCGCCTCGACGGCGTAGAGCGCTGGTCCGGCGTCGCTGGTCGCGGTGACGAGGAACAGGTCGGCGGCGAGTGCGTCCGGGACGAACGTGCGGCGGCCGGTGAGCGTCACGCCGCCGGGTGTCGCCTCGGCAACGATCTCGAAGACGTCGGAGGAGTCGTACCCGCCGGCCGCGCCCAGCGCCGCCAGGGTCGCGATCCGCGTGCCGTCGGCAATGCCCGGCAGCAGCTCGGCACACGCCTCCGTGTCGTCGGCGGCGAGCAGGGTGTTGGCAGCCAGCACGGCGGAGGAGAGGAAGGGGGCGCACACCAGCGCGCGTCCCATCTCCTCCAGGACGATCTGCAGCTCGCCGACGCCGAAGCCGCTGCCGCCGTACTCGACCGGTAGGGCGAAGCCGGGCAGGCCCAGCTCGTCAGACATCCGGCGCCACAGAGCCGGGTCGTAGCCGAGGTCAGTGGCCATCACCCGCCGCACCTCGGCCTCCGGGGAGTACCTGGCGAAGAACGCGCGCAGGCTCTCACGCAACGCCCGGCGTTCCTCGTAGCTGGCCCCGCTCATCCGTCTCCGTTCCACGTTCCGGCGTTAATTAGTATGCTATATGAACTATTTACCGCGCTGCTGCGTGCGACCGTTCGCGCGACCCTGCCCTCGATTCCCAGGTCCATCGTGCGGCCTCAGTACTGGCTGTTGCCGGCGTCGACGGTCAAGGCGAGAGCGGTCACGTGCCGCGATTCGTCGGAGGCGAGGAACAGCACCGCGTTGCTGATGTCGATCGCCTCGGTGACGTCGATGGGCAGGGAGTTGGTGAACATCGCCCCGACCCTGGGGTTGGCGGCGATCCCCTGCTCGATTCCGCCGCTGCCGTCCCCGGTTCCCATCGGGGTGTCGACGCCGGTCGGGTGCACGCTGTTGACGCGAATGCCGTCCTTGGCCAGTTCGTGCGCGAAAGCCCGGGCCAGCCCGGTGACGCCGTGCTTGCTCGCGACGTACGGGACGAGGAAGGGCAGGCCCTTCAGGCCCGCAACCGAACTGGTGAGGATTATCGAGCCGCCACCGCCGCGGACCAGGTGCGGTGCGGCTGCCATGACGGTGTTCCAGGTGCCGACCAGGTTGACGTCGACGGTGTCGCGGAAGACCTGGGGCGTGACGTCCTGCCACTGGGCGGGGATGCAGATGCCCGCGTTCGCCACCACGACGTCGAGACGGCCGAACTCGCCGGCTCCCCGCTCCACCGCGTCACGCAGCGCGTCCAGGTCCCGGATGTCGAGCTGGAACCGCAATGCCCGCCGTCCGGTCTTCTCCACGAGGCGGACCGTCTCGGCCAGATCCTCCGGAGTGGCCGGCGCGTAGCCGACACCCGGGATCGGCGCGCAGACGTCGACAAGGATGACGTCCGCACCCTCCTCGGCGAGGCGGACGGCGTGCGAACGCCCCTGACCGCGTGCCGCGCCCGTGATGAGCGCGACCTTCCCCTGGACCCGTCCCGTCATTGTGCACTCCCTGTTTCCGATTCGTCCGGTGTCTCGACGGCCCGGGGCGCACGCGGAGCCAGGCCGAATCGCTTCATGAAGACCCCCGCGGTCTCGTGCTGCCGCTCGTACCGTTCGCGCCCGGCGAGCAGCGTGTCGATGTGGGTCTGCTCGACGGCGATCGCCCGCTCGTCCGGCGGTGTCGCGGCACGCAACTGCCGCAGGAGCCGCTGCTCCTCGGCGAGCACCTCGCTGATCCGTGCCACGACCTCGCCGTAGGTCAGCAGGTCGTAGTCGTCGTCCTCGGCGCGCCCGACCGGATCCGGTTCTTCGCTGCTCATCGGCAAACCGCCGTGGAGACCCCGCCCTTCAGGGTTGGGAGGAAACGGCGCGGGGGTACAGACACGGGTGGACCACACCTTTCAGGAGGAAACACCGTAGAATAAAAGGCATGGGACGGGCGAAGAAGGTGAAGCGGGCATACCGCTACCGGTTCTACCCGACCCCCGACCAGGCTCACGAACTCACCCGGACTTTCGGCTGTGTCCGAAAAACCTACAACCTGGCGCTGGAGGAACGCACCCGAGCCTGGCGGGAGGAACAGCGCCGCGTCTCCTACGCGGAGACGTCGGCCATGCTCACCGGATGGAAGAAGACGGAGGAGTTCGGGTTTCTCGCCGAGGTGTCGTCGGTCCCGCTCCAGCAGTCGCTGCGACATCTCCAGGCGGCGTTCGACAACTTCTGGGCGAAGCGGGCGAAGTATCCGGCGTTCAAGTCGAAGCGGAGGTCCCGACCGTCTGCCGAGTACACTCGGTCGGCGTTCCGCTGGCGCGACGGCCGGTTGACGTTGGCGAAGATGTGCGAGCCGTTGGACATCCGCTGGTCCCGTCCCCTGCCCGACGGTGCGCAGCCGTCGACTGTGACGGTGTCCCGCGACCCGGCGGGCCGCTGGCACGTGGCGATCCTGGTCGAGACGACGGTGCGCGAGCGTACCTCTGCCGGTGCGACGGTGGGCCTGGATGCGGGCGTCACGTCGTTGTTGGCCCTCTCCACGGGGGAGAAGATCGTCAACCCGAAGTTCGAGAAGCGGGACCGGCTCCGGTTGGCCCGCGCCCAGCGGGAGCTGTCCCGCAAGGAGAAGAAATCGAAGAACCGGGCGAGGGCCCGGCTGAAGGTGGCCCGTGTCCACGCGAGGATCGCGGACAGGCGCCGCGACTTTCTGCACAAGCTGACCACTCGGCTCGTCCGCGAGAACCAAACGGTCGTGATCGAGGATCTGGCGGTGCGGAATATGGTCCGCAACCGTCCGCTGGCCCGTTCGATCTCGGATGCGGCCTGGGGCGAGCTGCGCCGCCAGTTGGCGTACAAAGCCGGTTGGTATGGCCGCGAACTGGTCGTGATCGACAGATTCTACCCGTCGAGTAGGACCTGTTCGGAATGTGGGCATGTCGTGAAAGAAATGCCGTTGGATGTTCGGGAGTGGGCGTGCCGCTACTGCGACGCGGTTCACGATCGGGATGTGAACGCGGCGATGAACATTTTGGCCGCCGGGCTGGCGGTTGCTGCCTGTGGAGATGGAGTGAGACCGAACCAGCGGTAGCTGGGGACGCATCTGTCGGAACCTCCCTTCGGGAAGAAGAAGCAGGAACCTGGCTCGTGAGCGTCAGGAATCACCTCCCTTCAGGGAGGTGAGGATGTCAACGCCCGATCCTGCTCGTGTCGTCGTCGATCAGTGGCCCGTCCAGACGGGACGGCGCTTCTCGGCGAAGGCACGGGCGCCCTCCTTGGCGTCGTCGGTCTCGAAGACCGGCGCGAAGATCTTCCGCGACTCCGTCCAGGCCTGCTCGTCCATCGTCCAGTCGGTGGCCTTCGCGACGATCTCCCGGCTGGCCGCGACGGCGAGGGGGCCGTTGGCCGTGATGCGCCGCGCGAGGGCGAGGGCGCCGTCCAGCGCGCCGCCCTTCGGTGTCACGGCGTTGATCAGCCCGAAGCGCAGTGCGTCGGGGGCCGAGATCGGGTCACCCGTGAGGGCCAGTTCCATCGCGATCGCCCGCGGGATCCGGCGCGGCAGCCGCAGCAGGCCGCCGCCGCCGGCAACCAGGCCGCGCTTGACTTCCGGGATGCCGAACGAGGCGTCCGCCGCGGCGACGATCAGGTCGCAGGCGAGCGCGATCTCGCAGCCGCCCGCAAGGGCAGGGCCCTCTACTGCCGCGATCAGCGGCTTGCCGGACGGCGTGCGGGTGAAGCCGAGCATGCCGCGCCGCTCGTCCGCTACCTGCTCCCCGGCGAGGAACGCCTTCAGGTCCATGCCGGCGCTGAAGAACCCTCCGGTGCCCGTGATGATGCCGACGACGAGGTCGGGCCGCTCGTCGAGTTCGTCGATCGCCTTCGTGGCCGCCTCCGATACCGCCCAGTTGACCGCGTTGCGTGCCTCGGGGCGGTTGATAGTGATGATCGCGGCACCGTCGCGGTGCTCGACGAGAACGACGTCATCCACGGGGAACTCCTCCGTTGCTAAACGAAGCAAACTTAGTAAGCTAATTACCATGGTAGCTTCCCGACCCTCCCTGGCGGCAGCCCTGGATCTGGAGCGGATCGAGCCATGGGGACACCAGTACTCCACCGTCGCGCTGGAGGACCCCGAGCGGATCCCGACCTTCGGAGAGCTCGCGATGGCCGGGGACGACAGCGCGCGCCGGTGGTGGAGCCGGCCGGCACCGCGCGGGTCTTCGCAGGTCACGCCGCCGACCTGCCGTCCGCCCCGAACCGCCGCGGTACCGACAAGAGAGCGAGTAGTACATGTCCCAGCCGATGAAAGGCGTCAAGATCCTCGAGATCGCGCAGTACACCTTCGTGCCTGCCGCGGCCGCGGTCCTGAGCGACTGGGGCGCCGAAGTCATCAAGGTCGAGCCGGCCGAGACCGGTGACGCGCAGCGCGGGATCGTCTACGTGCTCGGGCTCAACGCCCTGGAGCCGGGCGGCTCGTTCTTCCCAATCATGGAGGGCCCGAACCGGAACAAGCGCTCCATCGGCCTGGACCTGTCCAAGCCCGAGTCGCGCGCGGTGGTCGAGGCCCTGATCCGGGAGGCGGACGTCTTCCTGACCAATTACCTGCCCCGGCTGCGCACCAAGTTCGGGATCGAGCTCGAGGACGTCCGCCGCATCAACCCGGACATCATCTACGTCCGGGGCAGCGGCTTCGGCGCACGTGGCCCGGAGGCCGACAGCGGCGGCTACGACTCCACGGCCTTCTGGGCCAGGGCCGGCAGCGCGGCGCACGTGACGCCGCCCGACTCGGACGCGCTCTGCGCGATGCCCACCGGTGCCTACGGCGACAACCTCGGCGGCATGACGATCGCCGGCGGCATCGCGGCCGCGCTCTACAAGCGGGCCACGACGGGGGAGCCCTCCGTCGTGGACGTCTCACTGTTCGGGGTCGGGGCCTGGGCGATGCAGTTCGCCATCAACCTCTCGATGGTGGTCGGCGGGCCGCTGAACGAGCTCGGCAATCCCCGCGGCGTCGGGTCGAAGAACCCGCTCAGTGCCAGCTACAAGACCTCGGATGACCGCTGGGTGATGCTGACGATGCTGCAGCCCGGCCGCTTCTGGCCCGGCTTCGTCGAACTCATCGGCCGGCCGGAGCTCGCCACCGATGAGCGGTTCGACTCGGCCCAGAAGCTGATGGACAACGCGCCGATCGCGGTGCGGGAGCTGGCGGCGACCATCCGCCAGCAGCCCTACGACCACTGGGTGAAGCTCTTCGAGACGATGGAGGGCCCCTGGGCGCCGGTGCAGGAGGCGTGGGACATCGCCAACGACCCGCAGCTGCGCGCCAACGGCCTGATCGCCACGGTGATCGATGCCGACGGCAAGGAGCGGGAACTCGTCACCAGCCCGGTGCAGTTCGACGAGACGCCGCAGGGCCTCAAGCGTGCTCCGCTGTTCGCCGAGCACACCGACGAGATCCTGGCCGAGATCGGCCTGTCCGAGGAGCAGATCATCGATCTGAAGATCGCGGGCGCGGTGACCTGACAGGCGGCGGCTTCCCTGTGTTTCGGCCGGGCGTCCCGCACACCGCGGGGCGTCCGAGCCGTGCCGTTCTCCCTTGCCGGACAGGCCCTGGCGCCCGGCGCGCCAGTTTTCAACACAGAGCTTGTTGTCTTATTTAGCTAACTGTTCTACTGTGACGTTCGCCTCGGTTGTGACGTGCGCCGTGAAGAGGCCGTCGCGCGCCGCAGCTCATCGCCCAGAAGGGATCCGTCGTGACCGCCGTGTCCGAGTCCGCAGACCTACGTAAAGCCGGTCCGAGCGTGCACTTCGACGAGCTGATGCAGCAGCCGCCCCGCGAGGCCGGCGCACACTTCAAGATGATCAAGGAACTACAGGAACAGGCGCCCGTCCACTTCGGCGAGGCGTCCGGTAACCCGTTCTGGGTCTTCACCCGCATCGAGGACCAGCGCGCGGCGTACCAGAACGCGCAGGTGTTCTCCTCGAGCGCGGTCGTCCCGGACTCGCCGAACCCGCCGTACTTCTGGATCCCGGAGATGCTCGACGCGCCACTGCACAACAAGTGGCGCAAGCTGCTGGGCCCGCTGTTCTCGCCGGGCGCCGTCGAGGCGATGGAGGCCAAGATCCGGGAGCGCTTCACCATCGTCATGGACGCCGTCGCGGCCAAGGGCAGCTGCGAGTTCAACCAGGAGGTCGCCCTCAAGCTGCCGAACCAGGTCTTCATGGACCTGATGGGCCTGCCGGTCGAGGACGCCGACCAGTTCCAGGTGTGGGAGACCCAGATCCTGCACGAGGGCTCCTCGGCCTCGGAGGCCGGCATGCAGGCGGCGATGGCCGTGCACGGCTACTTCGACAAGCTGATCAGCGAGCGCCGCGCCGCGCCGAAGGACGACATCCTCAGCAAGGCGCTGAGCTGGGAGATCGACGGCGAGCCCATCTCGCACGAGGACCTGCTGGCCTTCTGCCTGCTCATGTTCATGGCTGGCCTGGACACGGTCGCGACCCAGCTCTGCTACACGATGTACCACCTGGCCAACAACCCGCGGGACCGGCAGCGGCTGCTCGACGACCCGTCGCTGATCCCCGCCGCGATGGAGGAGTTCCTGCGCTACTACTCGTTCGTCACGCCGGGCCGCAAGGTCCTGCGGGACGTCGAGCTGGCCGGCCAGCAACTCAAGGCGGGCGACATGGTCTTCCTCCCGCTGGTGGCGGCCAACCGCGACCCCGAGGAGTTCCCGGACGCGGACTCGGTCATCATCGACCGCCAGGTCAACCGGCACGTGGCGTTCGGTGCGGGACCGCACCGCTGCCTCGGCGCCCACCTCGCGCGTCTGGAGCTCAACGTCGCGCTGACTCTCTGGCTCGAGCGGGTGCCGGACTTCCGCATCGACACCTCGATCCCGATCCGGGAGCACGGCGGGCAGATCGGGCTGATCAACCTGCCCCTGGTGTGGGACGTCCGGTAGGGCGCGGGCTCCGTCTCGGTCGCCCCTTCTTCAGCGCTACCAGAAAGCAGATCGCCGCATGCTGTCGTATGTCATCATCGGACTCGCCGCGGGATCGATCTACGCCTTAGCCTCCGCCAGCATGGTGGTCACCTATGCGTCCGCGGGCATTCTGAACTTCGCCTTCGGCTCGATGGCCTACTTCGTCGCGCGGTTCTTCTACTGGGCCAACCAGGGCCACCAGTGGAACCTGGCGTTGTCAGCGATCCTAGCTCTGCTAGTCGTGGCGCCGGCCGTCGGCGTCATCCTGTACCTCGGGGTGTTCCGATTCCTGCGGAACAAGGCGACGCTGGTCAAGATCTGCGCCGCCATCGGTGTATCCGTCGCCCTTCCGGCGCTGGCGATCATGCTGTTCGGCGACCCGGCGATCACCGCCGCGCCGGGCCTGGCGCCCATCCCGGTGAAGTCCTGGCGGATCCTCGGCACCGCCATCGACCTCGACACTGTCATCATCTACGCGTTCCTCATCGCCGTCGTGCTCGCGGGCACGGTGGTCATGAAGTTCACCGACGTCGGCCTGAAGGTGCGGGCGGTGGTGAGCAGTGAGGCACTCACCTCGCTGTCGGGCACCAACCCGAACAGGGTGGCGCTGGGCGTCTGGGGCGTCAGCGGCCTGCTCGCCGGAGCGGCCGGCATCATGTCCGGGCCCACCCGCGGTATCGAGATCGGCGCGATGACCTCGCTGATGGCCAGCGCCTTCGCGGCCGTCGTCGCGGCGAAGCTGCGCAACATCGGCGTCGCCGTGATCGTCGCGCTCGGGATGGGGGTGCTCACCTCGCTGCTGCAGTACTGGCTGCCGGAGAACTCCCGCATCAGCACGGCGATCTACCAGTCCGTCCCGCTGTTCATCATCGTCATCTTCCTCGTCTACTTCATGATCCGGGGCACGATCCTGAGCCAGGAGGCGTCCGGTGGCGGGGCGCTGGACGCGGCGATCAAACCCGCCGGCGGCGAGTCGGCCGGCGTTGCCCAGCAGGGCTCCGCGGACAAGCTCAGCCTGCTGTCACCGCGCCAGCTTGTCAGCATGGTGCCGATGGCCTTAATGCTCTTCGTGCCGTTCATCTTCGAGGGAAGCGACTACTGGCTCGGTCTGGCCGCCCGCGGCATCGCCCTGGCGATCATCTTCCTGTCCTTCAGCCTCGTGACCGGCGACGGCGGCATGATCTGGCTCTGCCAGATCACCTTCGCCGGCGGCGGCGGCCTGATCGCGGCCAAGCTCTACACCGACCACGGCTTCCACCCGATCGTAGCCGGGTTGATCGGCGCCGCGCTGATGCTCCCGGTCGGCGTGCTGATCGGTGCGCTGACCATCAGGCTCGGCGACCTGTACGTGGCTCTGGTGACCCTCACCTTCGGTCTGCTCATCGACAAGATCATCTTCGAGGACCCCAAGTACGCGCCCGGCCTGGGCGGTGTGCAGTTCGCGCGGCCAGAGTTCGCCGCCACGAACTTCCGGTTCGCGTATTTCGCGCTGGCGGTCTTCTGCGTGCTCGGCCTGTTCATCTGGAACCTGCGCCGCTCGACGACCGGCCTGGCGATGACCGGCGCGCGGTGGAGCGAGACGTCGGCCCGCATGCTGGGGCTGCGGACCGTCTACCTCAAGCTCCTGCTCGCCGGCATCGCCGCCTTCGTGGCCGGCCTCGGCGGCGCGATGCTCACCATGTACGACAAGAGCAACGACCCGTTCACCTACAGCACCTTCGCCGGCCTGGTCTGGCTGGCCGTGCTCGTCACCAGCGGCGTCAGGTCCATCACCGCGGCACTGCTGGCGGGCTTCGGCTTCACGCTCATGCCCGCCCTGTTCGCCGACCACCTCTCGGGCGCGACGTGGCTGCAGGTGCCGACCCTGCTGTTCGGTCTCGGCGCCATCGGCCTCGCTACGAACCCGGACGGGGTCGTCGCGATGCACGGCCGCCAGTTGATGCACCTGATCTTCGGGGTGCTCTTCAAGGGCGGGGCCACCAGGGTGGACGTCCGCGTGGAGCGGCTCGACGACATCGACACCGACGCGGTGCTCAAGGCGGACGCGGCGCCGCTGCTGGCGCCGGACGTTAGCGCGGCGGCCGCCGATACCGGCGCCCACATGGTCACGGAGGCACGACGATGACGCCCGCGCAGAACACGCTCCCGGTCCTCGAGGCGAAGGGCGTGACGGTCAAGTTCGGCGGCCTAACCGCCGTCAACGACGTCAGCATCGCCGTCCCGGCCGGCAAGATCGTCGGGCTCATCGGCCCGAACGGCGCCGGCAAGAGCACGCTGTTCAGCGTCCTGTCCGGACTACGGCGCCCCAACGCGGGGCAGGTCTTCATCGGCGGCGGCGACGTCACCAAGGCCGCGCCGCAGCAGCGCGCCGGCCTCGGCATGGCGCGGACCTTCCAGCATCCGGAGCTCTTCTCCGGCCTGACCGTCCGAGACCACGTGACGCTGGCGTACCGGATCGCCCGCACGTCCCGCCGGGTCTGGACCGACATGTGGACGGCCGGCGGCTTCCGGCGCCCGTCCAAGGTCGAGACCGAGCGCGTCGACCTCATCATCAACAACCTGAACCTCTCGGCCATCCAGCACCGGCCGGCGATGGGCCTGCCCCTCGGTCTGGCCCGGCTCGTCGAGCTCGCGCGCTCGTTCGCGCGCGAGCCGCGGTTCCTGTTGCTGGACGAGGCCTCCTCGGGCCTGGACCAGACCGAGACCGACGAGCTCGTCGCCGTGCTGAAGCAGACGGTGGCCACCCGCGGCGTGTCGCTGCTGATGGTCGAGCACGACGTCGAGATGGTGCTCGGCATGGCCGACTACGTCTACGTCCTGGACTTCGGCATCCTCATCGCGGAGGGGACGCCGCGGGAGATCCGCGACAATCCCAAGGTGCGGGCGGCGTACCTGGGTGAACACATCGACGAGGTACCCGCATCGGGTACGCCCACCGTGGGAGCGACCGCGTGACCAGCAACGACACGATCCTGCAGGTCAAGGAGGTCGAGGTCCGCTACGGCGTGGCCCTGGCCCTGTCCCGGTTCTCGCTGTCGGTGGGCCGGGGCCGGGTCCTGGCCCTGCTCGGCCCGAACGGTGCCGGCAAGTCGACGGTCGCCCGGACCGTGAGCGGCCTGATCCACGCCAGGAGCGGCTCCATCACCTTCGACGGGCAGGACATCACCCGTAAGCGCCCGGACGACATCCGCCGCCGCGGGCTGCTGCACCTGCCCGAGGGCCGTGGCGTCTTCACCGGGCTAACGGTGTCGGAGAACCTGCGCATGGCGGCGGCGACACTTCCCCGCGCGGAGCGCAACGCCGCCATCGACAAGGGCTACGGGATCTTCCCCGTCCTGGGCCAGCGCCGCCGGCAGCTGGCCGGGACGCTCTCCGGTGGCGAGCAGCAGATAGTCTCGCTGGCTCGCACGCTGATCCTGGACCCCAAGCTCCTCATCGCCGACGAGATGTCGCTCGGCCTGGCGCCACTGATGGTCGACGCCGTCTTCGAGGGGCTGGCCAAGGCGCGCGATGCCGGCGTCGCGATCGTGCTCATCGAGCAGTTCGTGCACCGTGCGCTGGCCTTCGCCGACGACTGCGTCGTCGTCTCCCGCGGCCAGTCGGTGTGGAGCGGCCCGGCCAAGGACGCCAAGGACGAGGTCCTGCGCCGCTACCTCGGCTCGGCTGCCGCGTGACCTCGACGATGCCGTCGCTGGCGGGCCACAAGGTCGGCTTCATCGGCGCCGGCCAGATCGGCCTGCCGATGATCGAGATGCTCGTCCGCGCCGGCGCCGACGTGAGCGCTTATGCGCGCCGCTCCGAGGCGAGGGACGGGATCGAGGCGGTGGGCGCCCGGGCTGTCGGCACGCTCGACGGCCTCGGGGACGAGAACGAGGTCGTGCTCTCCTGCCTGTTCTCCGACGCCCAGTTCGGTGAGGTGCAAAGCGGGCTCTTCGAGATCCTGCGGCCCGGCGCCGTCTTCGCCTCCCACACCACCGGGTCGCCCAACACCCCGCGGCGCTTCGCCGAGAGCTTCGCCGAGGCCGGCAAGGACGTCGGGGTGGTCGACGCCCCGTTCAGCGGCACCCCGGAGCTCATCCGCCGCTCGAGCCTGACGGTGATGCTGGGCGGGGCCAAGGCCGACGTCGACCGGGTGGAGCCGGTGGTGCGTGCCTACGCGAACCCGGTCTTCCGCACCGGTGAGCTGGGTTCGGCCCTGCTGCTCAAGCTCATCAACAACGCCGTCTTCGCCGCGAACGTCCAGATCGCCCTGGAGGTCGCCAACGTCGCCCGCGCCGTGGGCGTGCCGCTGGAGTCGGTCTACGAGGTCCTCGGCGCGTCCAGCGGCGCAACGCGCGCCGTGGCCTACATGGCCGACTTCCCCTCGCCCGAGGCGTTCGGCGAGCAGGTGATCCATTACCTGGTCAAGGACGTGGCCATCTACGAGGAGGTCGCGGGCGAGCTCGGCCTGGACCTTGGACTGATCTCCCGCACCGCCAAGGGCGGCAGCATCGACCTGTCGCGCTAGCAGACACTGTCACAGCAGGCCTCCGAGCTCTCTGATGCGCTGCTCGCAGTCGGCGGCCAGCTGGCGGGTGATCTCGGCGGCCGGCCGGACCGCGTCGAACGAGCCGACGACCTGCCCGACAAAGAACGACTCGAGGCGCAGCGCACCCTCGTGGCCAGCGTCCGCCGCCGCGTCGATGCGCTGCCATGCCTGGTTGACGAGCAGCGGCTGCAGCGGCATGGGCAGCGGCGCCGGGCTGTCCGCCCGCTCCCACTCATCGTGCCAGGCGGTGCGCAGCTGCCTGGCGGGCTTGCCGGTGCGGGTCGGTGAGCGCAGCGTGTCCGAGCTGGCGGCGGCGAGGAACTTGGCCTTGATGGCCTGGTTGGCGACGTCCTCCTCGCTGCACAGCCAGACCGAGCCGCACCAGACGCCGGCCGCGCCGAGCGCTAGCGCGGCGGCCACCTGAGCGCCGGAGGCGATACCGCCGGCGGCCAGGACCGGCCGACCGCCGGCGAGGCTGACGATCTCGGGCGTCAGCACCATGGTCGCGATTGTGCCAGTGTGCCCGCCGGCCTCGGTGCCCTGCGCGATCAGCACGTCCACGCCCGCGTCGAGCTGCCGCCGTGCGTGCTTGGCCCGGCCGACAAGAGCGGCGACGGCGACGCCCGCCGACTTGGCGCGGGCGACAAGCCCGGCGGGCGGGGTACCGAGCGCGTTGGCGATCAGCGAGATTCGGTGGCCGAACGCGACGTCGAGCAACGCCTCGGCCCCCTGGGGATTGAGGCTCGCGGCGATCTCGTCGTGCGATATGTGCCCCGCGGGCGCTTCCGGGATGTCGTACTTGGTCAGTAGACCGTTGACGAAGTCGAGGTGAGCCCGCGGTATTTGCGCGCGCAGGCTACTGATGAGGTTGTCCGGGTCGCCTGGCGCGAACTTCTCCGGCACGAGCAGGTCGACGCCATAGGGCTTGCCGTCCACCCGCTTTTCTATCCAGGTGAGCTGGGCGTCGAGTTCCTCGGGCGTGTAGGCGGAGGCGGCGAGGACGCCGAACCCTCCGGCCTTGGTGACCTCGGCGACCACGCCCGGCGAGCGGTTGAAGCCGACGATCGGGTAGCGCACGCCGAGCAGCTCAGTAAGGGCAGTCCGCATCAGTTTTCCTTCCTCGCCCAGGTGACGACCGCGTCGAGTGCCTCGATCGTCATGCCGTCCACCCGAAGCGGGTTGATTTCCAGTGATTCCAGGTCATCTCCGAGCGCGAGGGCGAGATCGCCGGTGCGGGCGATCACTCGGGCCAGCGTCTCAACATCGGCGGGGGCGGCACCGCGGACACCGTCGAGCACACATCGCTGGCGCTGGCTCCTTCTGGGACGTGGTGGCACTCCGAGTCCCCCGTCAGAGCACACCCCGCCCTCGATCAGGTCGTGGAAGAGCCGACCCTCAGGTTCAACGCAGGCTGAAGCCGACGTATCCCGTCTCCGCTACCTCGTCGATCTCGGTCTGGTAGTAGGCGTTCCCGCCGATGTAGGGCATGAAGACGCGCGGCTTTCCGGGGACGTTGGCTCCCAGGTACCAGGAGTCGGCCCGCGGGTAGAGCGACTCGCTGGCCATATCGGTGACGTGCTGGCCCCAGCGGCACTGCGCGTCCGGGTCCGCCTCGATGCGCTCGGTGCCGTGCGCCCTGAGGTGGCTGAGCAGTTGAGTCAGCCAGTTGACGTGCTGCTCGGCGGAGTTGATCACGTTGCTGAGGACCGAAGGGCTGCCCGGGCCGGTCAGGAAGAAAAAGTTAGGGAACCCGTGCGAGGCGATGCCGAGGTACGTCTGCGGGCCGGCCTCCCACGCGTCACGCAGCCGCGTGCCGCCGGCGCCTTCGATGTTGAGTCCGAAGAGCGGCCCCGTCATCGCGTCGAAGCCGGTGGCGAAGACGATCATGTCGGCCTCCACAAGCTTGCCGCTGGCAAGCAGGACCCCCTCCGGCGTGATGCGCTCGATGGGGTCGGTGCGGATGTCTTCCAGTGTCACGTTCGGCCGGTTGTACATCTCGTAGTACCCGGTGTCGCTGACCTGCCGCTTGGCGCCGATCGGGTAGGAGGGAATCAGCTTCTGGGCGGTGACGGGGTCCTTCACGATGTCCCGGATCTTGCGCTGGACGAATCTCGCGGCTTCGTCGTTGGCGGCTTGATCGGTCATCGTGTCCAGGTAGGCGAAGGGGAAAGCGGGACCGCCCAGCTGCCAGAGCCGCTCGAAGTAGGCTTCGCGCTCCTGCGGGGTGTCGTCGAAGGTGTTCTTGGTGCCGAGCATGCGCCACAGCCGGCGACGGTCCACCGAGGGATCTGACAGCGTCTGCGCCATCTTCATGTAGCGCGCCATCGACTCACCCACGAACCCGGGCGTCAGCTCCACGTTCTGTGCCGGAATCGTGTACTGGGGCGTGCGCTGCAGCACCGTGAGGTGCCCCGCGGTTTCCGCGATCACGGGTGCGGCCTGCGTCCCTGAAGAGCCCGTCCCTATCTGGACCACCCGCTTGCCGGTGAAATCCACCTGGCGATGCGGCCAGCGGCCGGTGTGATACCACTCCCCCAGGAAGCCTTCCAGCCCGGGGATGTCAGGCACCTGTGATTCGGACAGGCAGCCGACGGCGGAGATCAGGAAGCGGCAGCGGACGTGGTCGCCCTGGCTGGTCTCGACCAGCCAGCGCCGGTCCTCTTCGTGCCAGGCTGCCTTAGTGACCTGGGTGTTGAAGCGGATGTCGCGTCGCAGGTCGTAGCGGTCGGCCACATGCCGGATGTACTCGTGGATGGCTGGCTGGGCGGAGTACCGCTCGGGCCATTTGCTCTGGTACTCCTGCCTCAGCTCGGGGTCGAACGAGTAGTTGTACAGCAGGCTTTCCGCGTCGCAGCGAGCACCCGGGTAGGCGTTCCAGTACCACGTCCCGCCAACGTCGGGTGCCCTCTCAAAGGCCACTGCCGACAGGCCAAGTCCCCGCAACCGGTGCAGCATGTACAGGCCGGAGAACCCGGCGCCCACCACCACCGTGTCGTAGACGCCGGGGACGGCGCCCACATCTTCGCTTTCGGTTGCCCCGGCCGTTTCCAGTGTGCTCATCGTCGGCCCCTTTTCCTTACTGCGCGGTGTGCTTGCGGATGAACTCCCCGATGCGGTCGACCGCATCGTGGGCCTCCGGGTAGAGGGGGAACAGCTGGTAGCAGTGGAACAGCCCGTCCTCCGGCTGGTACTCCACCGTGCCGCCGGCCGTCCGCACCTTCTCGGCCAGTCGCTCGGCATCGCTGAGCAGGACCTCCGCCGTGCCGACCTGGACAAGCAGCGGCGGCAGACCGGACAGGTCCGCGTTCACCGGGCTGATCATCGGATCGGCCGGGTCAGCGTCACCGGCATACAGGCCGGCCCACAGGCGCAGGTTCTCCAGGGTGAGCACTGGCTCTTCTACGGCCTTGGTAGTGATCGACTCCCCCGAGTGCGTGAGGTCCGCCCACGGCGACAGGACCACGGCCGCGCCGGGTAGCGGCAGTCCCCGTTCCCTGAGGGCCAACAAGGTCGCCACCGTGAGGCCTCCCCCGGCCGAGTCCCCGGCGATGGTGAGCCGGGACGGCTCCAAGCCGGCATCGAGGAGGAACTGGTATGCGCCCGCCGCGTCCGATACCGCGGCCGGGTAGGGGCTCTCCGGCGCCAGCCGGTAATCGAGCACCAGCACCCGCGCCTTCGCCGCTCGGGCAATACGGGCGGCGAGTTCCTGGTGCGACAGAATGCTCCCCACCACGTACCCGCCCCCGTGCAGGTACAGCACAGCCCGGTCCGGCTCGGAGTCCGGTACCTCGACCCACAGCGCCGGCACTCCCGCCACGGTCAGCCGCTCGGTCTTCGCTTCCGCCGGCATTGGGGCCATCGACGAGATCATCAGCCCCCCTTGCTCACGCTGCTCGGCGTAGCTCAGGTCGGCCGCGCCGGGGTTCGCCTGTTGCGAGCGGAACATCGCAATCGCGGCAACGGCTTCTGGACTGGGCATATCGCCTCCGTTGGTGAGATGCTGTCGACACCACTGGCTGTGTGTCATAGAACTGACACCATGTCAGCGAGTACCGGCTCAGGCTAAAGTGACGTGCGGCACACGTCAAGGTGCGGCGAAGGAGAACCTCATGAGTACGTCCAGTGACAGCGGGTCCTCAGACATGCCGTCGCTGCGCGAGGCCAAACGCCAGCTCGCTCGTAGCCGGTTCGCCGGCGCCGCGACCGCGGCGTTCGCCGCCAAGCCCTACAGCGATGTCACCGTTGACGACATCAGCCGCCGGGCCGGCACCAGCCGGGCGACCTTCTACCTCTATTACCCGGACAAGCTGCACGCTCTGCTCGACTGCCTCGGGGAATACGAAACGGGTAACAGTGAGCTCTGGGAGAAATTCGCGCGGATCGAAAAGAAGACGGTGGCGAGCCTTGAGGACTGGCTGGAGTCCTATATAGAGCTCTACGAGAAACACAAGGTGCTACTCGGCGCTCTCCACCAGGCGGAGGCCGTCGAGCCGGCATTGCTTGACGACGTGGTTGCCCGCGCGAAGAACACTGTCGCCCGGTGGCAGCAACTCGGGGTGGTCAGTCCGGAAGTGGAGCCGGAGGACGACCTAGAGCTCCGGGTGCTGCTCTTCGCGGCGCAGATGCAGCGCTTCCTTTACCTGTGGATCAGCCAGGGACTCTCGGTCAACCGGGAGAAGGCGATCAGAACTCTCGCCGAGCAGTGGTACGACATCATTGCCGGCGCCCGGTCGCCGGCGCGCCATCGCGAATAGCTGCCACCTCTCGGCCAGCGGCAACTACCGGGACCAGGTGGAGGGCGCGGATGCTCATTCCGGCAGGCTGACGGTGACGATCCCCGGCCGACGGTGACGCCTGTCGCGTGCTCGTCATGAGCCGGCCTCCTCGCTGGCCGGGCGGCCGAGGTGGCCGCGGCCGGGCCTGGACCTGAGGCTGTGCTCACCGTGCGGGCGGACGTCGCGCGGGCCGAGAACCTGCTCGGTGCGCGTGACCAGGCGCTGGCCCGCTTCGGCACCTGCACGGTCGCGCTGACCGGTTGACTTGCCACGGGCATGGGACCCCTCCGATCGCGCGGAACGCCGAGCCTGCGCAGTCTACGACTTCATCGCCAACCTAGGTAGATATGAAGTTCAAGAGATGTCGTTGAATCTTGCCCAGGGCGTTGCGGGGGAGTTCGTCGACCTCGCCCACCCACTCCGGCGTCTTGTGCCGGGCGACGCCGGTGGCCGCGAAGTGCGCCCGCACCGTCTCGAGGTCGACGGCCGGCCCACCGGCCGCCCGCACGACGTACGCATGCACCCGCTCGCCGTAGCGCTCGTCCGGGGCGCCGACCACGGCGGCGTCAGCGACGCCCGGGCACCCGACGAGGATGTGCTCCACCTCGAGCACCGAGATGTTCTCGCCGCCGCGGATGATGATGTCCTTCTTGCGTCCGGTGATCGTCAGGCGGCCGTCGGAGAGGCGCCCGAGGTCCCCGGTGTGGAACCAGCCCCCGGCGCTGACACTCTCCGTGCCGGCGTCGAGGTAGCCCAGGAACTGCTCCGGGCCGCGCAGCAGCACCTCGCCGGAGACGCCCTCGGGCACGTCCGTACCGGATTCGTCGACGATCCGCACCTCGGTGCCGCCCGTGGGGCGTCCGTCGGTGTCGGCCCGCTCGGCCAGGCTCTCGAACGACCGGCAGGCGGTGGCGGACGGATGCTCCGTGGAGCCGTACGCGCGGGCCATCCGGATGCCGTACCGCTCCGCCCGCCGCACCAGTTGCGAGCCGACGACACCGCCGCCTGACTGCAGCGTCGCCAGCGACGTGCGGGTCGTGCCACGCCGGTCGAACTCGTCGAAGAGGGTGCTCGCGTAGAAGGGCGTCGAGCCGGAAGCGGTGGCGCCGTAGGCCTCTAGGGCGTCGGCGACGACGGCGGCGTCCCAGGCCGAGATCATGGTCAGGTCGCGGCCCAGGCAGACGCTGACCAGCAGGCCGTCCAGGCCCGCGATGTGCCCGAGCGGGAACGGCTGCAGAACGTGGCCGCCGTCGGCCAGGTCGGTGGTGGTCGACCAGTCGTGCACCTCGGCCATGATCGAGTCGTAGCCGTGCAGCACGCCCTTGGGCACGCCGGTGGTGCCGGAGGTGTAGAGCAGGAAGGCGGCGGCGGGTTGCGCGGCGGGGAACCGGTCGGCGGCCCACGGCTGCGCGGCGGCGGGCAGCCGGATCCTCCCCGGCACCGACGCGCCGTCCCCGAGCAGCGCCACGGCGGGGGAGCCGCCGCTGGCCAGCGCGGCCAGGTGCTCGGTGAGCGGACGCTTCGGGCCGCTGCGCTCGGAGAGCAGCAGCCTGGCTCCGGAGAGCGCCAGCACCTGCTCCACGTCCGCGTCGCCGAGCAGCGAGACGAGCGGGAGGGTGGTGAGGCCGGCGAGCAGCGAGGCCACGACGGCCCGGCTGTACGGCAGGGTGTTGGCGCCCCGGACGGCGACCACGTCGCCGCTGCGCAAACCGTGGGCGCGCAGGGACGCCGCGAGCGCCAGCGCCTGGTCGAGGAACTCGCCGAGCGTGACGTGCTCGGCTGAGCCGTCCAGGCCGACGAAGTGCAGCCGCCGGTCGCGACTGTCGCGACGGCGCCGCAGGATCGCCTCGACCAGGGCGGGGCGTTCGCTCGTCTCCCGCGTCATGGCCGGCAGGCTACCGGCGCCGGCAGGTGATGGTGAGCTCCTCCGGTCCGTAGAGCATCGCGACCGGATTGGTCAGGTCGCCCACGCCGGCGACGTCCACATCGGTGATGCTCGCCGCGAGCAACCCGAGCGCCTCCTGCATCTCCGCGCGGGCGAGCGCGGCGCCGAGGCAGTAGTGGTCGCCGAGGCCGAAGGGCACGTCGTAGGACTCGGCGTGCCGCCCGGTCGAGCGGGGGCAGAACGACTCGGGCGCGCTGAAGTGCTCCGGGTCGCGGGAGGCCGACTTGAAGTTCAGGATGACGCGCCGCCCCTTGGCCACCGCGACGCCCCGGTACTCGAAGTCCTCCTGCGCGATGCGCACCACGAAGTTCACGACGGGTAGGACGCGCAGCGTCTCCTCCGCCACCTCTTCCACGAAATGCTGGTCGCCCGCCATGCGTTCCCACATGCCGTCCTCGGCCACGACCGAGCGCAGCGCGGACGCGAGCTGATAGCGGGTGGTGTCCTGACCTGCGAAGATCAGGTTCACGACGTTCCAGGCCAGCTCGTCGTCGCTGATCCGTCCCTCGGTAACCTGTGCCGTGATCAGGCCGCTGATCAGGTCGTCCCGCGGTTCGGCGGTGCGCTGCTCGACGAGGTCAAGGGCGTAGCGGCGCATGGTCTGCAGCGCCTGCTCGATCTGGGGGAAGCCGGGCTCGATGGGGCTGGCGGCCAGCAGGTGCAGCTTGGTGGCCGCCGCGGTGAAGGCGGGGATGTCCTCGACCGGGATGCCGATCAGCCCGCAGAGCACCTGCATCGGGAACGGGTTCGTGAACGCCTTGACGAAGTCGAAGGGCGTGCCGTCCGCGGGGAACGCGTCGATCAGATTGCGGGCGATCTCGCGCATCATCGGCCTGGCGTCGTTGACCATGCGGGCGCGGAACGAGGCGAGGAAGACCCTGCGGATACGGTCGTGCTTCGCGCCGTGCAGCGCCACGAGCAGGCCGTGCTCGGCGAAGGACGAGAGCATCGGCTGGGCGCCGTACTTGCGGTAGACGTGCGCGTCCTGCGTCTCCAGCCGCGCGTCCGTCAGCAGTTCCTGGACGTCCTCGTGGTGCAGCACCTCGATGCCACGGCGGCTGAAGGCGAAGCGGCCCTGTGCACGGGCCTGCCTCAGCGCCGCGGCCTGGTCGGTGCGGAACAGCTCGGAGTCAACATCCAGCGGCGGAAGGTCCGCTTCGGTGAGCAGGGGCGTGGCGGGCGGCACTGTGGGCATCGTGGCTGTCCTTCCGGCACAGGGGTCGATGGTGGATTGACAGTCCATCTTCCAGTAACTTAGTTAGCTATGACGGCGCGGGCAATGCGAGGTGCGTGAGAAGTGGCCGGTATTGAGCTCAGCCCCGAGCTCGAGCAGTTCCGAACGGCGGTCCGCGAGCACATCGCCGCGCACCATCCGGGCCTGCCGCGGCTCTCCGGCACCCGCAGCCCCGAGCGCGAGACGATGGAGCGCTACCGGGCCTGGTGTGCGTCCCTGTTCGGAGCGGGGCTGCTCGGCAGTGACTGGCCGGTGGAGTGGGGCGGTACCGGAAGCTACGACCCGCTGCGCGAGTACGTCGTCGACCAGGAGCTCGCCGACGCCAACCTGCCGCGGCCGGTCGGCGCGTGGAATCTCGTCTGCGGGGCGCTGTTCAGCCACGGCACCGAGCAACAGAAGGCGCAGTACCTGCCCCGCATCCGTCACTTCGACGACCTGTGGTGCCAGCTGTTCAGCGAGCCCGACGCGGGCAGCGACCTGGCCGCCCTGCGCACCACCGCGGTCCGTGCCGGCGATGGGTGGGTCGTCAACGGCCAGAAGGTGTGGACAACCCACGGGCACGTCGCGGACTTGGGCTTCCTGCTCGCCCGCACCGACCCGGACGTGACCAAGCACGCCGGCATGAGCGCCTTCATCGTGGACATGCGCGCGCCGGGCATCAGCGTGCGGCCCCTCACCGAGATCACGGGGCATGCCGACTTCAACGAGGTCTTCTTCGACGACGTCCGCCTGCCGGCCGACGCGATCATCGGAGCGCCCGGCGAGGGCTGGGCGATCGCCCGCGCGGCGCTTGCGCACGAGCGGGGCCAGTCGCTGCGCGAGGACAGCGTCACGGCGAAGGTGCGGCGCCTGGTCGACGACATGCGGGGCAGGGGCACACAGATCGATGCCGGGGTGGGGCGCGAGCTCGGCCGGCTGCACGCGCGGGCCTCGGTCGTCGAACTGCTAGGCCTGGAGAACGTCCTCAAGGACGCCGCCAGGCAGACGGCCGTAAAGGACGCCCCGGTGGTGAAGGTGCTCTTCAGCGAGACGAACCTGGCGATCACGACCGCCGCGGTGGAGTTCTTCGGCCCGCGGGGCGTGGTGGTCGAGCCCTCCCCGGACGCCGTCGACGGCGGCTACTTCCAGGACGCGTTCCTGTGGGCACGCGGCTTCACCATCTCGGCCGGATCGAACGAGGTCATGCGCAACGTGATCGCCGAGCGTGGATTGGGGCTGCCGAAGTGAGGCTTCCGACCGAGCAGGAACAGGCGCTGAGCGAGGGCTGCCGCACCGTGCTGGCCAAGCAGAGCAGCTCGGCGCGCATCCGCGAGGTGGCCGCGTCCGACTCCGGCTTCGACGCGGCGTTCTGGAAGCTCGCCGCCGACCTCGGCTGGACGCTGCTCGCCCTGCCCGAGCGCCTCGGCGGCCTGGACGGTTCGGTCGGTGACGTCGCCGCGGTGGTCGAGGAGCTCGGCTATGCGGGCCAGCCCAGCCTGCTGCCCCAGACGCTCGCTGTCGCGTGCGTGCTGAGCCGGTTCGACGATTCGGCCCCGGTGGGCGACCTGCTGCGGGCGATCGGCCGCGGTGACGCGATCCTCACCTGGGGCGGCATGGGCCCCGACAGCCCCGACCCGGTCGCGCTTGCGGGCGGCCGCCTCATCGGCACGGTCGAGTTCGTCCCGGACGCCACCGGTGCCACCCACCTCGCCGTACCGGTGCGGCACCAGGGAGAGATCGGCCTGGCCGTCGTCGAGCTCGCGACGGCCAGGATCGACACCGTCCCGACCATGGACCTCACCCGCCGCTACTGCCGGGTGCACCTGGACGACGTCCCGGCGGGCGACATCCGCCTGCCCGCGCGCGCAGTTGGCCTGCTGTTCGACGTCGGCCTCGTGCTGCAGTGCGCCGAGGGCAGCGGGATCGCCCGGCGCCTGCTGGACATGACGATCACGTATGCCGGCCAGCGCGAGCAGTTCGGCAGGCCCATCGGCAGCTTCCAGGCGATCAAGCACCGCATCGCCGACATGCTGATCGAGACCGAGGGGTGCCGGGTCGCCACGCGGGAGGCGGCAGACGCGCTCGACGCCGATGCCGCACCCGGCGGCGAGGCGGTGAGCGTGGCCAAGTCGTGGGTCGGACGGGCCGCCAGCTTCGTGGCCTCGCACGCGCTCCAGATCCACGGGGGCATCGGCTTCAGCTGGGAGCATGACCTGCACCTGTACCTGCGCCGGGCCAAGACCAACGAACTGCTGCTCGGCTCGCCGGCCTGGCACGACGAGCAGCTCTTCCGATCCGTACTCACGGGCGTGACCGAAGGGGACCAGTGATGGCAGCGCGACGGTCGATCGGTCTCTGTGTGCCGAACAACCAGCCCGGGGGTGCCGATACCCTGGACGTCCTGCCCATCCGGGCCGAGGAGTGGGGCTACGAGTCGGTGTGGCTCACCGACCACGTGGTCGGCGTGCGCGCGATGGCCGGCGTGTACGGCGCTTACTGGCTCGAGCCGCTGATCGCCATGACGTGGGTGGCGGCGCGCACCAGCACCATCCGCCTCGGCACCGGCGTGCTCGTCCTGCCGATGCGCGACGCCGTCCTCACCGCCAAGATGGTCGCCACCATCGACGTCTTCAGCGGCGGCCGCGTCGACCTCGGTATCGGCACCGGCTGGAGCCGCGTCGAGTTCCGCGCGGTCGGCATGGCCGAGCGGTACGAACCCCGCGGCAAGGTCACCAACGAGGCCATCGAGGTCTTCCGCGAGTGCTGGAAGGGCGGCGAGGTCGAGTACCACGGCGACTACTTCGACTTCCGGCACATCGAGTTCGAGCCGATCCCGGTCCAGCGGCCATTGCCGATCTGGGTGGGCGGCAACGTCGGGCCCGCGCTCCGGCGGGCAGCCAAGTACGCCGATGTGTGGCACCCGCACGACATCTCGCTCGAGGAGATGACCACCGCCTCCGCGCGGATCGACGAACTGGCGGGACGCCACGTACCGACCTCGATGCGACTGGCGCTGGAGGAGAAGGACCTGGACGGCCTGGCCGACCGGGTCGACTCGTACCTGGATGCCGGCTGCCTGACCGTCGTGCTGGACTTCCGCTCGATCGAGGCCGGCGAGATCTCCGGCCTGGCCGAGCGGGCCGCCACCCAGCTGCTCTGAGCCCGTCCGGGCAGGGCGTCGTGCGGGCCGTCGCGCAGCCGCTCGCCGCGCGGGGGGCCGACGTCGCCGGTCTCGTCGCATACCTGGCCGGCCCCGCCGCCGGATGGATCATCGGGCAGACCTATCCGATCAACGGCGGCTACAGCCATAACCGGTGCCGGCGTGCGTCCGCTCAGACGCGCTCGGCGGTGAGCAGCATCGAGCCGGCGATGGGTCCACCACCGTTACCGATCGCCGCAACCTTCGGATTCGCCAACTGCCGTCCCTCGGCCTCGCCGCGCAGCTGCAGGACGGCCTCGTGAATGAACCCGAAACCGTGCGTGCGCCCCGCCGAGAGCTGGCCGCCATGGGTGTTCAGCGGCAGCTCACCGTCCAGGGCGATGCGCTGCCCGCCCTCCAGGAACCCGCCGGCCTCGCCCTTCTTGCAGAAGCCGAGCGCCTCGAGCCACGCGAGCGCCAGGATGCTGAACCCGTCGTACAGCTCGACGAAGTCCACGTCAGCAGGCGTGAGTGAGGTGCGCGTCCACATGTGCTCTGCGGCGCCGGTGGCCGCCATGGCGGTGAGATCCACCTGCTGGTCCCAGGAGAAGCGCTGGGTCAGCGCCGAGCCGATCGCCTCGATGTAGACGGGCTTCTTCGGCGCGTCCCCGGCGCGGTCGGCGGTGGAGAGGACGAAGGCGATGGAGCCGTCCGCCGGCACGTCGCAGTCGAACAGGCACAGTGGCGAGGTGATGATGCGCGCCGCCAGGTAGTCCCGCATCGTCAGCGGATCGCGGTAGATCGCCTTCGGGTTGCGGCCCGCGTTCGTGCGGCAGGTGATCGGGATCTGCCCGAGCTGTTCGCGGGTGGTGCCGTACTCGTGCATGTGCCGCGACGCGAGCATGGCCAGCCAGTTCGCCGCCGACGGTGCGCCGAACGGCGTCTGGAAGCCACCCATGTGCAACGCCGCGTAGCCGTCGGGGTCGTAGGTGGCGCCGCGGCCGCCGCTGCCCTGGGCGGAGGCCTCGGTGACCGTGCGGTAGACGAGGACGTGCTTCGCCAGTCCGGCGGAGATCGCCATGACGGCCTGGGTGAGCGCGCCGAGCTGGCCGGGCAGCTCGGCCGAACCGGAGTACCAGGTCGTGTTGAGCCGCAGGCCGTCGATGACGAGGTACGGGGACGGGCCGCCGTAACCCATCGTGGCGGCGGAATCCCCGCCCGGGTAGGACGTGACACCGTCGATGTCCGCGCGGGTCAGGCCCGCGTCGGCGATCGCCTGTAGAGACGCCTCGATCGTCAGGTCCAGGGCGGAGCGGCCGAGCCGGCGGCCGATCCGGGACTGGCCGATGCCGGTGATGATGCTGTCGTGCTCGTACCGACGCTCGGCCATCAGAGTGCCTCGACCTTCCGGAACAGCGGGTAGTAGTAGCCGTGGCGGTGCAGGAACGCCACCTGCACACGATCGCCGATCCGTACCGACCACGGGTCGCCGTCGACCACGTTGGTGGTCAGCCGCAGATCGTCCTGCTCGTCGATGCCGACGATCGCGATGCAGTACGGCTCCTGACCCGCGTTCCACTGCTGGACGTTGACGGTCACGGCCAACACCGTCGCGGCACCGGAGACCGGCCGCGGCGCCACGTCGGTGCTCAGGCAGCGGGCGCAGATCGAGCCGGCCGGGTGGCTGCGATAACCGCAGTCGCCACAGGTGAGGAAGCGGAGCCGGCCATCGGCGCCGCTCTGCCAGAAGAACTCGGTCAGCGGGTCAGGAGCGGGTTTCATCCTGTGCAGGAGGGGGTCCGCGGTCACCGGGTCTGCCGTTGCGGGGTTGATGGTACGCCTCCGGGTCGTCGATCCGGTGCTGGCCGGACGCTGTCAACGTGGCTAAACTCGCTTACTAAATTAGTTATGACGTCGCACGGTGTCGACCCCCTGATTCGTGGAGGACCGCAATGGAGTTCGGATGGACGGAGGCCGAACTCGCCTTCCGCGCGGAGCTGAGCGGGTTCATCGCCGAGGCGCTGCCCGAGGAGTGGGCCACCCTCATCCCCGGCGAGCACGCGGACACGTCGTTCACGCGGCGCTTCTCGCGCGCGCTCGCGGAGCGGGGGATGTTCGTGTCGCACTGGCCGTCGGAGTACGGCGGAGCGGACGCATCGCCTTGGCGGTTCATCATCTCCGGCGAGGAACTCTGGGCCGCGGGCGAGCCGCGCGGATCGCAGTACATGAACGTGAACTGGATCGGCCCGGCGATCTTCAGCTCGGGCTCTGCCGCGCAGAAGGAGGAGCACCTCAAGCGGATCGCCACCGGTGACGTCACCTGGTGCCAGGGCTTCTCGGAGCCCGGTGCCGGTACGGACCTCGCCGCCCTCAACACCTCCGCCGTCCGCGATGGCGACGATTACATCATCAACGGCGAGAAGATCTGGACCTCGTACGCCCAGGTGGCCGAGTTCTGCTTCATCCTGGCCCGTACCGACCCCGACTCGGTCGGCACGAAGGGAATCTCGATCTTCCTGGTCCCGACGACCACGCCGGGCTACAAGGCCGAGGTGATCCCGTCCGTCCTGGACATCCACGAGTACAACCGGCTGACCTTCACCGACATGCGGGTGCCGTCCTCCTGCCGGCTCGGCGAGGAGAACGAGGGTTGGGAGGTGATCCGCCGGGCACTCGCACACGAGCGCATCGGCGGTCCGCGGTACGCCCGGGCCGCGCTCGTCTGCGAGCGCATCGCGGCGCGGGCGGAGGCGAAGGGCTGGTGGCAGCTGGACGGCTTCGCCAGCCGGCTCGCTTCGGCGCGCGCCGCCTGCGCCGCGGCGCGGATCCTGGTCTACCAAGCCCTCGACGACCGGGTGAAGGCCCGCCCGGACGACCTGTCGGTGAGCCTGTCGCGCGTGGCGATCGTGCGCTGTGAACGGCTCGTCGCCGAACTCGCCCTCGACCTGGACGGTGAGGAGTCGCTGGTCGTGGGTTCGATCGGGCACGGCCAGATCAAGACCTCGATGATCGCCGGCCTGGGCGGCGGCAGCGCCGAGGTCCAGCTGAACCTGATCTCCCGGATCCTGCTCGGATCGGCTCGATAGGACACCACATGGACTTCGACCTCAACGATGACCAGGCCGCACTGCTCGCCCGCATCGACACGGTCGTCGCGGACCACGGCGTGCAGCGGGCCTTCGATGTCTCGCGGACGGGCGGCTACGACGCCGATCTCGACACCAGGCTGTACGCCACCGTCGACCCCGCACAGCCCTTCGACCTGCTCGACCGCGTTCTAGTGGCCGACCGGCTGGCCGAGTCGGGAACGGCGACCACGCACGCGATGGGGCTCGCGCTCGGCCTGGCCGCGCCCGACGTGATGATCACCGGTCCGGTCACCGCGGTCGGCCCCACCGGCCTGGCGCGGTTCGGGGCGCAGGCCCGGTTCGCGGTCGTCGGGCAGGGGGACGAGTTGCGCGTGGTCGACCTGACCGCCGCGACCGTCGAGCCGGTGCGTTCCGGCTTCGTCTACCCGTACGCCCGGATCGACGCGGCAGGGGCCCGGACGGTGGGAGCGGTGGACGAGCAGGAGTGGGACCGCGCCATCGCGCTCGTCCGTTCCGCCGAGGTCGCCGGCCTGGCCGCCGCCGCCATCGCCCGCACCGCCGAGCACTTGAAGAACCGCGTCCAGTTCGGCCGGCCGCTCGCGACGCTGCAGGCGCTGCGCCACCGCATGTCCGAGCTGGCGGTGAGCGCCGAGGCGACCCGCTGGCTCGTGCGGGAGGCCGCGTACACCGGCACGCCGCGGGCGATCGCCGTCGCCGCGCAGTACGCCCAGCAGACCGCCGCCACGATCGTCCCCGAAGTGGTGCAGATCGGTGGCGCCCGCAGCTTCGCCCACGAGTTCGGCCAGCACGTCGGCGCCTTCCGGCTCGAGGCCCTGCGCCTGGAGCTGGGCCGGCCGGACGTGCTGGCGCGGAAGCTGAACGCCTCGCCGCTGCCCGCCGGGGCCAGTAATGGGAAGTGAGCCAGCGCGTGACGGCATCGACGCTACGCGCGCGCTCGTCGCGCAGACTGTCGTCGGCCGCGAGCGCGAACTCGACCTGATCCTTGCCGCCGTGTACGGCCCGCTGGCGACCGCCATGCGCAGGGGCGGCTTCCTCTACATCGAGGAGTTCAACCGCGCCCCGGAGGACACGCTCAACACACTGCTCACGGCCATGGCCGAACGTGAGGTGACGATCCCGCGTGCCGGCGTGATCAGGGCGCTCGGGACGTTCCGCGTCATTGCGTCGATGAACCCGTACGACAACGTCGGAACGGCACGGCTGTCCACCAGCGTGCACGACCGGATGTGCCGGCTGGCCGTGGGCTACCAGGACGCGGACGCGGAGTTGGAGATCGTGCGCAGACGCGCGGGCCTGGACGGCCGGGCCGCCGACCTGGCCGACCAGCTCCGGGCGGACGCGGTCGCGCTCACCCGCGCCACCCGCGAGCACCCGGCGATCCGTCAGGGCAGCAGCGTGCGCGGCGCGATCGACCCTCGAGCGCCGGGGCGGGCGGCCCGACGACGTCGGGACGCAGACCGGCGCCGGTGCCAGGTCGCTCCGGCGGCGGCGCGACGGAGTTCACGAACCACGACGGTGCCCTGGCCGGCGGTGCGACCGGCGACGTCGAGGTCGATCCACAGGTTCTGCCGCGGGCGCGGCAGATCGCCGAGCGCCTCGCCATCCCGCGACCGCGGCGGGACCACCGCCGGCGCGGCAGCGGCGAGATCGCCACCGTCCCGTACCGCGGTGGCTCCGACGAGCTGGACGTGGACGCCACCCTGGATTCGCTTGCCCAGCACCCCGTGCCCGGACACGCGTTGCTGTACGTCCGGGAACGGGTGCGCAGGAAGCGGTCGGTCGTGCTGCTCGTCGACGTCTCCGGCTCCATGCGCGGAGAGCGCATCCGCACCGCGGCGGCGACGGTCGGCGCACTCACCGCGGAGTTCTCGCGGGACGACGTGGGTGTCGTCGCGTTCTGGTCCGACGCCGCGGTCGTGCAGCCGCTGGGCCTGCCCCACGCTCCGGGCCGGATCTTCGACACCCTGCTCCGGATCCCTGCGCGCGGACTGACGAATGTCGCCTTCCCGCTCCAGGTGGCCCAGCGCCAGCTCGCCCAGGCGCGGCCCCGTGAGGCCCGGGTGCTGCTTCTGTCGGACTGCGTACACAACGCCGGCCCTGACCCCCGGCCGGACGCCGCGCGGCTGCCCCGGCTCGACATCCTGCTGGACACCTCGGGGGAGCACGACGCGGAGCTGGCGCGCGATCTCGCCCGGTTCGGACGCGGTCGCCTGGCGCCGGTGCACAGCTACCGCGACGTCGCACCCGCTCTGGCCGCGCTCTTCGCACCGTGACGGCCGCTGCCGCGGAAGGTAGTGACACTATGGACGTGGACTGATACGTAGTTAACTTATTAAACCATTTTGCTTCTGTGCAGAACTGGTGAGGCCGCTCATGGGGATGTCAGAGATGTCGGTTCTAGAGGAGACGCCGGCAGGCACCGTGCTCCTCGGTGACCTGCGGGTCCAGCGGCTGGGCTTCGGCACCCTGAACCTGGCCACCGCTCGCAACGCCGAAGGCACACGCGACCCGGAGCTTGCCAAGCAGCTCGTCCGGCACGCGGTCAATCGGGGGGTCAACTTCATCGACACGGCGAACATCTATGGCCTGGGCAGGTCCGAACAGCTCATCGCCGATGCCCTGCGCCCGTACCCGTCCGAGGTCGTCATCGCCACCAAGGCCGGCTACGAGACGAGGCGGCTCAACCCGGGGGAGAAGCGGCTGCCGGCGAGCGCGCATCCGGACGAGCTGCGCTCCGAGTGCGCGAGAAGCCTGACCCGGTTGGGCGTGGAGACGATCGACCTTTACCAGCTGCACACGCCCGATCCGAACGTGCCGTTCCTGGACAGCGTCGGCGCGCTCGTCGACCTGCGACGCGAAGGCAAGATCCGGCACATCGGCCTGTCGAACGTCACCGCCGCGCAACTCGCCGAAGCCCTCACCGTCACACCCGTCGTCTCGGTGCAGAACCGCTACAACGCCGGCGACCGGGACAACGAGTCGGTGCTGCGGGCCTGTGAGGAACGGGGGATCGCCTTCCTGCCCTGGCATCCGATCCCGCGGGATGAGGCCCGGATGCGCATCGCCGCGGGGATCGCGGCACGGCACCACGTCTCCGTGCAGCAGGTGTCCCTGGCCTGGCTGTTGCGGCGCTCGCCGGTGATGCTCCCCATCCCTGGAACCACGAGCCTGGCCCATCTCGATGCCAACATCGACGCGGCCTGGATCGAGCTGTCCGACGTGGACTTGGCGCGACTCGGCGGTGCCGTGGCGCCGGCCGAGCACTGACTCGGCCAGCCGCATGGAGGAACCGCCGCTGCCGCGCCACGACGCCGACGGGATGACGCTCACCGAGGGGCTGGCCCACGAGATCTACCGCGTCCCGGCCCGGGTCGGACCGGAGTTCCTGGAGCGCGCCGCGGACCGGTTCGGCCTGACCGACCATGCCGGCGGGAAGGAGAGCCCGTGATCCAGCGCAACACCATCGCCGAGCGAGTGCTGGGGTTGCCCCGCGAGACCCGAGGGGCAGACTGAGGACTATGTCGGTATCGCGCAGCCTGGTGAAGGTCGACAACGCCCGCGTCGACCTGGTCGGTGACGAGTGGACGCCCCTCGAATCGCGCGGCAGCATCGTGCTGCTGCACGGCGGCGGGCAGACCCGCCACTCGTGGCGCGCCACGGGGGAGAAGCTCGCCGCGACGGGGTGGCGCTCAGTGTCCTTCGACCTGCGCGGGCATGGGGACAGCTCGTGGTCACCGGACGGTGACTACTCGATGGACGCGCACATCAGCGACGTCACCACGATCTGCGCGCGGTACCCCGACCCGATCCTGGTGGGGGCGTCGCTCGGCGGCCTCATCTCGCTGCTCGCGGTGGGCGAGGGGCACGCCACTGCCCAGGGACTGGTGCTGGTCGACGTCGCGCCACGGATCGAGGTCGAGGGCACCCGGCGCATCGGCGAGTTCATGCGCGAACACGCCGACACCGGCTTCGGCACGCTTGAGGAGGTTGCCGACGCGATCGCGGCCTACAACCCGCACCGCCCCCGCCCGACCAACCTCGACGGCCTGAGCAAGAACGTCCGCCGGCGAGCGGACGGGCGCTGGTACTGGCACTGGGACCCCCGCATGCTGCTGCGGGTCCCTGCCGACGAGGAGACCCGTCAGGTCGCCGCGAGCCGCTTCACCGCCGCCGCCGAACGGGTGACGATCCCGACGCTGCTCGTCCGCGGCGCGCAGTCGGACGTGCTCAGCCCGGCCGGCGTCGAGCACTTCCTGGCGCTGGTGCCGCACGCCAGATTCGTCGACGTCGGGGGTGCCGGGCACATGGTGGCCGGCGACGACAACAACGTCTTCACCGGCGCGGTCGGGACGTTCCTCGCCGCCCTCTGACGCCGTTCCCGGTCGTCACAGGGCCGCGACGTCGGCCATGTCGGGAACACGGCAGGCCTGCACGTACTCGGCGCGCAGCCCGCGGACCAGCTCTGCCACACCGGGCACGTCGTCGATGAGGTCGATGCCCTGTCCCGCCGACCACACGGTCTTCCAGGGGCGGGCTGTCCGGGGCAGATGGCCGTAGGAGTGGCCGTGGCCGGCCGGCGTGGGCAGGTTCTCCGGGTCCAGACCCGCCAGGCGCATCGACTCGACCATCCAGTTCGCCGCGACTCCGGCGATATCGCGGGTGAAGCGCAGATCCGCGGACGTGTTCTCGACGATCAGCCGCTTGTATGCGTCGGCAGCACGCGACTCCCTGGTCGCGATGAAGCGAGTCCCCATGTAGGCCAGGTCGGCGCCGAGAATCTCGGCGGCCCGGATAGCGGCTCCTGTCGAGATCGAGCCGGCCATCGTCAGTGTGCCGTCGAACATGCGGCGGATCTTCGGCACGAGCACGAGATGCCCGATCGGGCCCGAGTGCCCGCCGCCACCCGCCCCGATGCAGGTCAGCCCGTCCGCCCCGGCGGCGATGGCCTTCTCGGCGAACCGCTGGGTCGTGACGTCGTGCCAGATCAGCATGCCGTGGTCGTGGACCCGGGCAGCCATCGCGCTCGGATCGCCCCCCGCCGTGATGATGATGCGCACCCCGTGCCGCTCGCAGAGCTTCAGGTTCGTCTCGAGCACGTCGGCGGGCAGCTGCATGCGCATGTTCACCGCCAGCGGCGCGATCCGCCTGCCAGGCTCCCGCTCTGCCACCGCGGCCAGGGCGTCGTCGATCTCGGCGAGCCAGCCGGCGAACGTCGCGTCGTCGCCGGCATTGCTGTACGGCAGCGCGCCGAGCACGCCGTTCGCGCACGCCTCCCGGACGAGTTCGGGGCCGGACACGGTGTACATCGGGGCGCACACCGCGGGCAGGACGAGGCCGCCGCGGATCGCCCGGTCGAGGCTCATGATCTCATCCTACATTCAGTTGTCTATTTAGAAGCAGCGAGCAAAGCTGTATGACTGAGTTAACCTTGCTGCACCTTCCCAGTCCTTGGAGTAGCGATGGCGTCACCGGTCCCGCCGACCGAGCCGGCGAGCGAACGTCGCGTCGCACCACCGCTCAAGCGGCACCGCACGCCCAAACTCGCCGAGGTAATCGCCGCCGACCTCCGCGCGCGAATCCTCGGCGGTGAGCTGAAGCCCGGCGAGTCGCTGCTCGGTGAGGCGATGCTGATGGAGCAGTTCGACGTCTCGCGTCCCACCCTGCGCGAGGCGCTGCGCCTGCTGGAGGCCCAGAACCTCATCGTGGTGCGGCGCGGTTCGCACCGTGGTCCGGTCGTCAGCCGCCCCGACGTATGGGTGGCCGCGGGCGCGGTGGCGATCCAGCTGCAGTTGCGCGGCGCGACCTACGCGGACGTCTACCGGTTCCGCATGGTCTACGAGCCGGTGGCAGCCCGCCTCGCGGCCGAGAACGTGACGGAGGTCGGCGTCGCCAGGCTCCGGGCGATCATCGAGCAGGAACAGGCGCAGGTCGGCGACTCGCGCGGCTTCGCCGAGGCGGCGTGGAGCTTCCACTCCGTGCTGGTGGACCTGGGCGGCAACGCGACCATGGCGGTCGTCACCGAGAGCCTGCAGTGCATCACCGGCCGGGCGTTCGGCCGGGCGACGCAGAGTGCCCAGGACCCGGTCGACTGGCAGCAGCGCAGCGTCAAGGCGCACCGGCGGCTCGTCGACCTGATCGCCAAGGGGGACGGCCGAGGCGCCGAGGCCTACTGGTCGCGGCACATGGCCTCGATCGGCGAGATGGAGATCGGCTCACTGGCCTCGCAGCTCGTCACCGAGCTGGGGGAGTGATGGCGCTGAACACGATGCAGGCCTGGCGGGTGGAGTCCCTGGGCGACCCGGAGCAGGCGCTGGTGCCGCGCGAGCTGCCCGTCCCCGAACCCGGCCCGGGAGAGGTGCTGCTCAGGGTGCGCACGGCTTCGCTCGGCTTCCCGCCGCCGGGGGCGCCATGGGCCGCACCGTCGTCGATGTCTGGCAGTAGGCCGGCCTACTGCTCGAAGACCAGGTCCAGGCGGTCCAGGCCCCAGACGTTGCCGTTGGTGTGCCAGTGCGGCTTGGCGCCCGGCGCCAGCCGGAACGGCGGCAACTCGGTCAGGAACTGCTCCAGGACGATCGAGAGCTCCTGCCGGGCCAGGTGCATGCCGAGGCAGCGGTGCGGGCCGAGGCCGAACGCCGCGGTCCAGTTGGAGGTGCGGTCCAGGCGGAACTCGGCCGGTGCCTCGAAGGCGGCCGCGTCGCGGCTGGCGGTGCTGGAACAGAGAAGCAGCCGGTCGCCCGCCTTCACCTGCACGCCGCCCAGCGTGTGGTCCGTGACGGCGTTGCGGACGGGCGGGACGATGTTGTAGAGCCGCAGCAGTTCCTCCAACGCCTGGGCACGCCCCTGTTCGCTCGCCCGGGCCCGTGCCTGGTCCTCCGAGCGGGTGGCCAGGTGGTGGAAGAACGTGCCGAGCTGGCTGGCGACGGTGTCGCCGCCCGCGATGAACAGCAGGAACGCGATGTCCAGGCACTCCTCGTCCGACAGCGGCTCACCCTGGACCGTCGTGGTCACCAGCTGGCTGATCATGTCGGACCGCGGGGCGGCCCGTCGCTGCCCGATGAGATCGATGAGGAAGCCGACCAGCAGCCCGCCGGTCTCGGCGCTGAGCCGCGGGTCGTTGGAGTGCAGGATGTTGTTCGTCCAGGTTGTAAACACGTCCGCCTGTTCAAGGGGCAGCCCGAACAGCTCCTGGAAGACCGCCTGCGGCAGCGGCCTGCCCAGCTCGGCGACGAAATCGCAGCCCTCGGCAGGATCGATGGCGGCGATCAGCCGCTTGCACCGGGCTCGGACGGCGTCGGTAAGCGGGCGGATCGCGCCGGGGTTGAAGAACGGCGCCAGCAGCCGGCGCACGCGGGTGTGGGCGTCGCCGTCGAGTTCCTGCGGCGACAGCTTGCGCGGCCAGAACCCCTGCATCGACGGCAGGCCGGTCGGGTAGCTGCTGAACACGTCCGCCCGCTGGTAGGCCTCGCGGACCTCCTCCGCGCCCAGGACGAGCCAGTACCCGCCGTGCCGCGGCGACCAGAGCATCGTCGACTGCGCGCGCAGGCGGTCGAGAGCCAGCCAGGGATCGGCCAGCACCTCCTCATCGTTGATGACGTCGATCTCGCGGATCAGTGCCGCGGGGACGTGTTCCGGTGCTGCCGTCGCTGCCATGACTCATAGTTACATAAGTTCACTACATTGCCAATAGTTCACGCGAAACCTTGCCGCCTTCCTCAAGTCTTACTACGTTGGATGGGGCACAGGTTCAGTCGCAGGGAAGGTGCTGGAGAGTTGAAGATCTTCGTCGAACAGAGCAAGTGTTCCGGTCACGCCCGGTGCTTCGCCACGGCGCCGGAGGTCTTCTCGATCGACGACGACGGCTATACCGCGCTGGACGGTGAGGTCGAGGTGCCCGATGAACTGGCACAGAAGGCGCGCTTCGCCGTCGCCGCGTGCCCGGAGAGGGCACTGCGGGTCCTGGAGGACTGATCGTCATGGGAAGCTGGACGGCAAGGTCGCCCTCATCACCGGTGCTGCCCGCGGTCAGGGCCGGTCGCACGCCCAGCTGCTCGCCAGTGAGGGCGCCGAGGATCCTGCGTCCCTCGCCGGCGGCTCCGGGCCATGGACGACTTCGCAGCCAAGCTGTCCTGACGGCGTTGATGCGTAGCTTTGCCGCTTGACCTGCGTTCGTCCGAAACAGTTAACTAAGTGTGTGATGGATGCGCGGGACGTCTTCAACATGTCGGGCAAGGTCGTCGCCGTGACGGGCGGCAGCCGCGGCATGGGCGAGCAGATGGTGCGCGCCTTCGCGGCCAACGGCGCTGACGTCGTCGTGGCCTCGCGCAAGTTCGACAACTGCGTGGCGGTGGCCAGGGACATCGAGGCGACCACCGGGCGCCGGGCGATGCCGTACCAGCTGCACGCCGCCCACTGGGACGAGGCCGAACCCTTCGTGGACGCGGTCTACGCCGAGTTCGGCAAGTGCGATGTGTTCGTCAACAACGCCGGCATGTCGATCCTCTACGACAAGCTGACCGATGTCACCGAGGAGATGTTCGACAAGGTCATCGGCCTGAACTTCAAGGGACCGTTCCGGCTGGCATCGCTGTTCGGTGAGCGGATGAAGGCCGCCGGCAGCGGCGCGATCATCAACGTCAGTTCCACCGGGTCGCTGCGCGCCGCGCTCAACGCGATCCCGTACTCCGGCGCGAAGGCGGCCCTCAACATGATGACCGAGGGCATGGCACAGGTCCTCGGGCCGGAGGTGCGCGTCAACACGCTCATGCCCGGCATGACCAACACGGACATCGCCAAGGCGTGGGACCCGGTCGACTCGGAGGCCCTCGCCAAGAACTACGCCCTGCGGCGCATCGGCGAACCGCGCGAGATCGTCGGCGCCGCCCTGCTGCTCGCCTCCGACGCCGGTAGCTACATCAGTAGCTCCTACGTGCGCGTCGACGGTGGCATTCCGTAACTGGGCCCCTCGAAAGGACACCCACGTGGGATTCGACTTCAGCGTCGACCCGGACTTCCAGGATCTGCTGGACTGGACCCGGGACTTCGTCACCACCAACGTTTATCCGCTCGACGTCCTCTGGCCGCACGAGAACTACGCCCCGCTGGACCGGGAGCGCAAGGCCATCGTCGACAACCTCAAGCAGCAGGTGCGCGACAAGGGACTCTGGGCCTGCCACCTCGGGGCCGAACTCGGCGGGCAGGGCTATGGCCAGCTCAAGCTCGCCCTGCTGAACGAGATCCTCGGCACCTCGGTGTGGGCGCCGCGCATCTTCGGCACGCAGGCCCCGGACACCGGCAATGCCGAGATCATCGCCCACTTCGGCACTCCCGAGCAGAAGGAGCGGTTCCTCGCCCCGCTGCTCGAGGGCGACATCGTCTCCTGTTACTCGATGACCGAACCGCAGGGCGGCGCCGACCCCGACGTCTTCGAGACCAGCGCCGTTCAGGACGGCGAGGACTGGGTCATCAACGGCAGCAAGTTCTTCTCCTCGAACGCCCGCTGGGCCTCGTTCTTCATCGTCATGACGGTCACCGATCCGGGCAAGCCGCTGCTGGAGCGGATGTCGATGTTCCTGGTACCGGGGGACACGCCCGGCATCGAGATCGAATACAACCTGGCGCACGTGATGGAACCGCTTGGCGAGGGCAGCGAGGCGCTCATCCACTACCGCGACGTGCGGGTGCCGGCGAGCGCGATGCTCGGCGGGCGGGGTGAGGCCTTCGTCGTTGCGCAGACGCGCCTCGGTGGCGGCCGCGTGCACCACGCGATGCGCTCGATCGGCGGGGCGCAGCGCTGCCTGGACGCGATGGCCGAACGGGCGCTGTCGCGCTCCACCAAGGGTGAGTGGCTCTCCGAGAAGCAGCTCGTGCAGCAGATGATCGCGGAGTCCTACATCGACATCCAGCAGTTCCGCCTGCTGGTGCTCTACACGGCCTGGCAGATCGACAAGTACAACGACTACAAGCGGGTGCGCAAGGACATCGCGGCGATCAAGGTGCTCACCCCGCGCGTCCTCGAAGGCGTCGCCCGCCGGGCAATCCAGGTCCACGGGGCGCTCGGCACCACACATGAGATGCCGTTCGTGCACTTCCACGGTCACGGCATGACCCTCGCGCTCGCCGACGGCCCGACCGAGGTCCACCAGGTGACCGTCGCCAAGCAGGTGCTGCGCGGCTACCAGCCCTACGAGGGCCTGTGGCCCCGCGAGTACCTCCCGGCGCGGCTCGAGGCCGCACAGAGCTGGCTCAAGGAACAGCAGGCGGCGGTGCGGACGTGAGCGGCACCGCGACCGAGGCACCGACGCTCGACACCACCGCGCTGGGTCCCTGGATGGACGCGCAGGGGCTCGCGGCCGGCGAGCCGATCGAGGTCACCTACATCGCCGGCGGCAGCCAGAACGAGATCTTCGAGATCCGCCGCGGTGGGCTGCGGCTCGCGCTGCGCAAGCCGCCGCGCAACGCGGTCCCCGGTCGCGACGACGGCATCTACCGCGAGTGGCAGATCATCCAGGCCCTCACCGGGTCGGACGTGCCGCACGCGCCTGCCTACGCCCACTGCGCCGACGCCGGAGTGCTGGGCCGGCCGTTCTACCTGATGGGCTTCATCGACGGCTGGTCGCCGATGGCGTTCCCGAAGCAGGGCGGGTACGCCGAACCGTTCGCGTCCGACACCGACGCCCGCGCCGAGATGGCCTATGCCCTGGTGGACGGCGCAGCCCGGCTCGGCAGCGTCGACTGGCGGGCGGCGGGCCTGGGCGACTTCGGCCGGCCGGACGGCTTCCACGACCGGCAGGTCGACCGGTGGCTCCGCTTCTGGGAGAAGTGCAACGGCCGTCCCGACGTGGCCGGCATGGCCACCGCGACGGAATGGCTGCGCACCCACCGTCCGATCGACTTCGTTCCCGGGATCATGCACGGCGACTACCAGTTCGCGAATGTGATGTTCGCGCACGGCAGACCCGGGCGGCTGGCCGCGATCGTCGACTGGGAGATGGCCACCATCGGCGACCCGAAGCTGGACCTCGCGTGGTGCCTGCGCGACTGGCCGGCCGAGTGGCAGACGGTCTCCAACAGCACGAACTACATGGACCTGTCGGCCATGCCCTCGCGCGACAAGCTGCTCGCCCACTACGCCGAGGTCTCGGGGCGCCAGGTCGACGATGTCGACTATTACCTGGTGCTCGCTCGCTGGAAGCTGGCCGTCGTCCTCGAGCAGGGCTTCCAGAACGCCGGTGACAACGAACTGCTGCAGTCCTTCGGCGGGACGGTCGACACGTTGATGGCCTCGGCGGCCGAGCTGACCGAGTCCACCGGCTACGACGTCACGGCTTGATCGGCCTGATCGGCCTGATCGGCCTCGGCCACCAGCCGCCGGGCGCGCAGGCCCTCAACCATGCCCGCCAACCGTTACTCACCGCGGCACGATCAAGCTGGTGAATGCTTACTATCAGTAAGCTATTTACAAAAGCTATAACTAGGTTTACCTTGAGCCCCCTGTAGTGACTCAGCTCACAAGGATAGGATCACATGCGCAGAAGGACAGCAGTCTCCTCGCTGCTCGTCGCCGGGGCCCTGGCCCTCGCGGCGTGCAGCTCCAGTGGGAGCAACTCGGGGGGCGGCTCGACCAGCGCGTCCGGTAGCAAGCCGATCAGGATCGGTGGCCTGGCCTCGCTCACCGGAGTTGCCGCCTCCAGCAACGTGAACTGCGCGTTAGGCATCAAGGCGCGCATCGGCGTCGAGAACGACAAGGGTGGCATCAACGGCCACAAGCTCGAGTACGTCATGGCCGACGACAAGTCGGAGGGTCCGGGCGTGGTCGCGGCGATCACCAAGCTCGTGGAACAGGAGCACGTGTTCGGCATCGTCACGCCGTCCTCGTACTTCGCTGCCGGGGCCGCCAAGGCGGCGGAGCTGGGTGTGCCCGTCGCCGGCGTGAGCTACGCCTCCGGTGACTACTGGTTCAAGCCGGACAAGTACCCGAGCATCTTCGACGCCTATGGCTACGGCCAGTTCAGCCTGGTGGCCACCACGTGGGGCAAGTACTTCAAGTCCATCGGCGCCACCAAGGTGGGCGCGATCGGGTACGGCGCCAGCCCCAGCTCGTCGCTGGCCGCCGAAGAGTCGGTCGAGAGTGCCAAGGCTGTCGGGCTGCAGGCCGGTTACCTGGACACCTCGCTGGCGTTCGGTACCACCGACGTCGGCGCGATCGTCCAGAAGATCAAGGCCTCGGGCACGGATGCGCTGTACGTCCCGGTCGTCCCGTCTACCGGCTACGCGCTGGTGAAGGCGCTGCGGCAGGCGGGCGTCCAGCTGAAGTCGGTGGTCCTCGCCACCGGGTACGGGCAGACTGTGCTCGACGACCCGGCGACGCGTGAGGCATCCAAGGGCATCGACTTCTACACGGTGACCGCACCGATCGAGTCCAAGAACCCGAGGATCCTGGAACTGCAGTCGGCGCTGGCGAAGTACTCCGGCGCCAAGGCCAATGCGATTCCGACGTTCGACGAGACGGTGTGCTGGCTGACGACGGACCTCTTCATCACCGGGCTCAAGCTGCCGGGCGCGGATGCCAGCAAGGAAGCCTTCGTCACGGAGCTGCGCAAGGCCACCTGGGACGGCGCGGGCATCACCACGCCCACCAACTTCGCGGACATCAAGCCCGCGGCGGGCGGCCACATCCAGGGCAACTGCTTCTTTGTCACCCGCTTTGACGGCAACAAGTTCGTCCCCCAGGACGGGGCTGGCCCGGTCTGCGGTGAGATCGTCCCGGGTGTGACGCTCAAGACCTGAGGCCGTACCGCCGCGGGACGGGGCCCCGACCGGACATCCGGTCGGGGCCCCGTGTGGTTGTCCCGAGCCGTTCAGAGTCCGGCGGCTGACGCCACGGCGCGCAGGGTGCCGAGCTTCTCCTCGACCGTGCGGCCGGAGGGGGCGATGGAGAAGATGTCGATCCCGGCCGCGCGGTAGGCGGCAAGGCGCTGCGCGACCCGCGCCTCGTCGCCGACCAGCCCGATCCCGTCGATGAGCTCGGCAGGGGTGAGCGCCCCGGCCTCCTTGACGCGGCCGGCCAGGTAGAGCTCGGTGATCTCCCGCGCGATCTCGCCGTAGCCGTACTCGGTGACCAGGTCGCGGTAGAAGTTCTGCTCCCGCGTGCCCATGCCGCCGATCAGCAGCGTGATGTACGGGCGGTACACGTTGCGCGCGGTCTCGAGGTCGTCGTTGATGACGGCGCCGGTCGAGGCGGCGATGACGACATCGTCCCGCTTGCGTCCCGCGGCCTCCAGAGCGGAGGTGAACCGCTCGCGGATCGGGCCGAACCGCTCCGGCAGGACGATGGCCGGCAGCCACCCGTCGCAGATCTGCGCGGCCAGTCGGATGTTCCGTGGCCCGATCGCCGCCAGCAGGATCGGGACGTGCACCTCGTTGCGCAGCACGAGCTTGATCGGCCGGTAGTCCTGCCGCCCGGGGAGCTTGAGGTGCTTGCCGTCGTAGCGCACCCGCTCTCGGCTCATCGCCAGCCTGACCACCTCGATGTACTCGCGAGTTCGCCCGTGCGGGTCCTGCCACGGGGTGCCGTACCAGCCCTCGGACACCTGCGGGCCGGAGACGCCCAGGCCCAGGACTATGCGGTCGCCGTAGAGCGCGACGAGCGTGGCAGCCGTCATCGCCGTAGTGGTGGCAGAGCGCGCCGGGATCTGCATCACCGCGGATCCGATCCGGATCGTGCTCGTGTTCGCGGCGAGCCAGGACATCACGGTGGGTGCGTCGGCGCCGTAGAGCTCGGGCACCCAGGCGATCGAGTAGCCGAGCCGCTCTGCCTCCCGCACGGTCGCGAGGATCTCGTCGGCGTCCTTGCGGCTGCCGTTCCAGGTTCCGAGGATGACACCCAGGTCCATCAGTTGCGTCCTACTTCCTGTGCGTGGTCCCTGGTGCGGGCGGCGACCAGGGCGCCGCGGCGCACCTTGCCGGCCTCGTCGCGGAGGGGACCCTCGACGAACTCGAACGTGCGTGGGGTCTTGTAGCGCAGTAGTCGATCCTTGAGGTGGGCCCGCAGCGTGTCCTCGTCCACGACCGCCCCGGCGGCCGGTTCGATCACGGCATGCACCCGCTGGCCGAGGTCGTCGTCTGGCAGTCCGATGACGGCGGCGGCCCGCACGTCGGGATGCGCCTCCAGCGCGGCCTCGACCTCGGCGGGATAGATGTTCGCCCCGCCACTGAGGATCATGTCGGTGCGGCGGTCGAGGATGTAGACGTAGCCGTCGGCATCCACCCAGCCGATGTCGCCGAGCGACTCCCAGGCCCCGTGCGCCTTCGCCTCTGCCCCGACGTACTCGTACGCCTTCGGCGTCCCGGCGGGCGGCCGCATGAAGATCTCCCCGACCTCGCCGGGTGGCAGTTCGCCGCCGTCCTGCCCGAAGGCGCGCATCTCGGCGCCGCCCACGGGGCGCCCCACCGAACCCGGGTGTTCCAGCCACTGGTCGCCGCGGATCCAGGTGGTCGCCTGCCCCTCGGTGCCGGCGTACAGCTCCAGGATGGTGCGGGCGCCGAGCCAGTCGATCCACTCGCGCTTGAGGTCCGGCGGGCAGCTCGAGCCCAGGTGCAGCACGCTGCGCAGGGACGAGACGTCGTAGCCGTCCCGCACCTGCTTGGGCAGCTTGGAGATCCGGTTCATCATCGTCGGGACGAGCAGCATGTAGTCGGCCCGGATCTGCTGCACCAGGTGCAGGGCTGCCTCCGCGTCGAACCTCGGCAGCAGGCCGACGTGCTTGCCGCGCATCAGACCGAACGTCATGAACATGAACGGCGCGCCGTGGTAGAGCGGCCCCGGCACCGCGACCGCGCCCCCGGGGCCGAGGTGCAGGGTCACCTCGTCGGAGTCCGCGCTGCCCGGGCGGGTGGAGTAGATGAGCTTGGGGCGCCCCGTGCTCCCGCCCGAGGTCGAGGCCCGCCAGTTCGGCGGTATCGCGTCCGGCAGCGGCGAGGCGTCCTCGTCCAGCCAGGCATCGCTGTGCCGGTCCACGAGCAGAGCGGGCGAGCCGAGCCGCAGGACCGGGTCACGCTCGGCGGCCGGCATCGCGTAGGAGAGCACGAGGGGGACGGCGCCGAGCTTCCACGTCGCCACGACGGCCTCGACCAGTTCGACAGAGTTGGGCAGTTGCACCGCGACGAGCGCACTCTGCGTGACACCGCACGCGGCGTACAGCCGCGCGCGCCGGTTCGTACGGGCGTCCAATTCCGCCCGGGTGAGCGTTACGTCGCCGCACGTGACCGCCGGCGCGGCCGGCTCGGCGGCTGCCAGATCGGAAATAAGTGCACCGAATGACTTCACGTTCCCCATATATGAGAAGGTACATTGAGTCAGCTAATTTCGGCGGTGCTGTGGTTTCACGATGAGGCGAGCAGAGTCATGGACCTGTCCTACGGGGCGCAGTACGAGCAGTTCCGCACGGAGGTGCGGGCCTTCCTGGACGAGAACTGGAACGCGGCGCGGGCCAAGGACCGTGGGTACGTCGGAGATTTCCGCGCCCGGGCCGTCCGGGCCGGGCTGATCTACCGCACGGTCCCGGTCGAGTTCGGCGGGGCCGGGCAGGAACCCGATGCGATGCGCGCCCAGGTGGTGCGCGAGGAGTTCGGCCGGGCGAAGGCGCCGCGGGAGCTCGGCGGCATCGGCATCGCGCTGGCCGTCCCGACCCTGCTGCGCTGGGGCACCGCGGCGCAGAAGGAGCGCTTCATCCCGCCGACCATGGCCGGGACGCTGCGCTGGTGCCAGGGCTACAGCGAGCCGGAGGCCGGCAGCGACCTCGAATCGCTGCGCACCACCGCGGTGCTCGAGGGCGACGAGTGGGTGATCAACGGCCAGAAGGTCTGGACGTCCGAGGCCTCCGGAGCGCATTGGATGCTGCTGCTGGCCCGCACCGAGCCGGACACGCCGCGGCGGGCCGGTCTTTCCTACCTGCTGATGGACATGAGCCAGCCGGGGGTGGAGGTGCGACCCCTGCGTCAGATCACCGGCTCGTCCGAGTTCAGCGAGGTCTTCCTCACCGGCGCGCGGACTCCCGCCGACCTGCTGGTTGGTGAGCGGGGGCAGGGCTGGACGGTCTCCCGGACGACGCTGGCCGCGGAGCGGACGACGCTCGCCGCGCCCGAGACGTCCGTGCAGCTGTTCGCCTCGCTGGTCAAACTGGCCCGTCGCTCCGAGCGGTCCGGCGGGCGCGGCCTGTCGGACATCCGGATCCGCGGCGAGCTGATGAAGCTGCGGGGCTGGATCGAGGCCCAGCGCTACTCCGCGCTGATCCAGGCCTCCCGCGACACCGGGGACGCGCCCGACCTGCCGCGGCTGCTGAACAAGCTGGTGCACACCGAGGTGGCCATGCGGGTCTCGCGCATCGCCCTGGAGGTGCTCGGCCCCGCCGGCTACCTCGATCCCCAGCTCTCGACGCCGCCGGGGGACGAGCGGTGGCTCAACCAGTTCTTCGGCTCGCTGGGCGTGGCCATCGCGGGCGGAACCTCCAACATCCAGCGCAACATCATCGCCGAGCGCGGCCTGGGACTGCCGCGCGACGAGGCAGGGGCCACGGCATGAACTTCGACCTCAGCCCGGAGCAGTATCTGCTGGAGGAGACCGTGCGCGGCTACCTGCGGAAGGAGCAGCCGGTCGGACGCACGCTGGCCGCCGCCGAGGCCGCCGGCTCCGAGCCCGGTTGGGACGGGCCGGCCTGGAAGGGGCTCGCGGAACTCGGCCTGGGCGGCATCCTCGTCCCGGAGGAGCACGGCGGCCTCGGCCTCGGCCTGCTCGACGCGGCTGTCGCCGCCCAGGCGCTCGGCTACGGCGCCGCCCCCGGCCCGTGGATCGCGCACTGGCTCGCCACTGCCGCGATCATGCATGGTGGGTCGCGGCAGCAGCGTTCCCGCTGGCTGCCCGGGCTGGCCGACGGCTCGCTGCGGGCCTCGCTGATCTGGGACCAGCGGGGCACACCGGTGCTGGGCGGCCGGTCGGCGGACGTCATGGTGCTCCGTCGCGGCGACGCACTGGCCCTGCTGACCCCGGACGGCGTGGCGGCACAAGCCCTTCCGGGCATCGACTACACCCGGCCGATCGACGAGGTCACGGTCACCGGAACGCCCGAGCCGCTCGACGGCGCCGACGCCGAGCTGGTCCGGTCGGTGCGCGGCGCCGGCCACACCCTCGTCGCCGCCGACAGCTTCGGCGGGTCGCTGCGGGTGTTGGAGGCGACGGTGGCCTACGTGAAGGTCCGGCAGCAGTTCGGCCAGCTGATCGGCGCGTTCCAAGCTGTCAAGCACCAGGTCGCCGACCTGGCCTTCCTCGTCGAGCCGTGCCGCGGTCTGTACTGGTACGCCGCCTATGCCTACGACGAGGGGCGGCCCGACGCGGCCGCGGCCGCCGCGCTCGCGAAGGCCCACCTGGGCGATGCGTATGTGCAGGCCGCCCGCGACGCGATCGAGCTGCACGGCGGCATCGGCTACACCTGGGAGTGCGACCTGCACATCTATCTGAAGCGCGCGCTGCTCAACCGCGAGTACCTCGGTGACCCCGAATCGCTGCGGCAGGAGCTCGCGACCCTGGAGTTCGGCGCACCCGTCGGAGGTGCCACATGATCGACCTCGCCGAGGGCGACGATCAGCTTACCGTCGGCAAGACCGCGGCGCGGCTGCTGTCCGAGCAGGACACCACGCCCGGCGCGGCCGCCGCGCTCTGGCGGCAGTGCGCCGACCTGGGGTGGCTGGCCCTGGCCCTGCCCGAGGAGGCTGGCGGCGTCGGGTACGGCGTCTGCATGCAGATCATGCTGTTCCGCGAGATCGGCCGTGCCCTGGCGGTGGGGCCGTTCCTCGCCAACTCGCTGGCCGCCCATGCCGTCCTGGAGTCGGGGCGCACAGACCTGCTGGACGGGCTGGTCACCGGCTCGCTGCGGGCGGCCCTCGCCGAGGCCGGCCCGGACGGGCGGCTGCGGTACTTCCGGGACGCCGAGCCGGCGGGCATCCTGCTCGTCCGCTCCGCCGACGGCGAACTCCACCTCGTTGACGTTGCCCTTACCGCCGACGAGCAGGGCCTGCCGACTGTGGACCCGGCGTTCCACCTGATCATCGCGGCGGCCGACCTGACGGACGCGCCGGCCCTGCCCACGCCGGCCCGCGACCATGTCCTGGGCGCCTGGCAGGTCCTCACCGCCGCGCAGGCGGCCGGTATCGCCGAGTGCACCCGCGACATGTCCGTCCAGTACGGCATCGACCGCGTGCAGTACGGCAGGCAGATCGGGTCGTTCCAGGCCGTCAAGCACCGGTGCGCCGATATGGCCGTCCGCGCCGAGGCGGCCTGGGCCGCCACCGCGCTGGCCGCCGTCGGGCTGGACGAGGGGCTGCCGCAGGCAGGCTTCGACGCCATGGCTGCCTTCGCCGTCGCCTCCGGTGCCGCGCTGGTCAACAGCCGCGACAACATCCAGAACCACGGCGCCATCGGGTTCACCGAGGAGCACCGTGCCCAGCGGTACGTGAAAAGGGCGCAGGTGCTCGCCGCGTCGTTCGGGACGACCGCCTCGCGACGCGACGGGCTCAAGGACGCGCCGAGCCCATGGTGACCCCGAAGACCGTTCGCCGCCGAGGAGTGCCGCGATGCAGTTGAGTGACGTTGGGACCGACGCCGAGTTCCGTGCCAAGGTGCGCGACTGGCTCGCCGACAACGTCCCGAGTGAGCCCCGTCCCACCGACCGGAAGGCCGGACGGCAGTTCGACCTGGACTGGCAGCGGGCGCAGTACGACGGCGGCTATGCCGGCGTCTCCTGGCCGGCCGAGTACGGCGGCGTCGGCATGGGCCTGGGCGAACAGCTGATCTGGTTCGAGGAGTACGTCCGGGCGAACGCGCCCGACATCGGCTGCGGCTTCGTCGGTATCAACCACGCCGGGCCGACCCTGATCGCCCGTGCCGACGACGCGCAGAAGGCCTTCCACCTGCCGCGGATCCTGCGCGGCGAGTCGGTGTGGTGCCAGGGCTTCTCCGAACCCGGCGCCGGTTCCGATCTCGCGTCCCTGCGTACCCGGGGGGTCGTGGACGGCGAGCACCTGGTCGTCACCGGCCAGAAGATCTGGACGAGCGAGGCCGACCTCGCCGACCACCAGGAACTGCTGGTCCGCACCGATCCCGATTCGCGGCGCCACCACGGCCTCACCTGGATCATCTGCGACATGACCCTGCCGGGCGTGCAGGTGCGCCCGATCATGACGATGGCGGGCACCACGGAGTTCAGCGAGGTCTTCTACGACGAGGTCCGCATCCCGTTGGCTAACGTGGTCGGGGGGCTGGGCAACGGCTGGTCGGTCGCCATGGCGACCCTCGGCTTCGAGCGTGGGACCGGTTTTCTGCGCGAGCAGCTGGAGCTGGCCCGCTACGTCGAGCAGCGGCTCGCCGAGCGCGGCCGGCGCGACGACGCGGTGACGTTCGGCCTCGTCCAGGCGCGCGCCGAGGCGCGGGCGATGTACGCGATGACCCTGCGGATGGTCTCGCGCAGCGCGCACGGCCAGGACCTCGGCACGGCGGCGTCGATGATCCGGCTGTACTACTCGGAGCTGCGGCAGAAGGTCGACCGCATCGTGGTCGACGGTGCCGACGCCGACGGCATCGTCTACGGCGCCGACGCCGCGATCCTGGAGCGGCACCTGGACGGCTACAAGGTCACGATCGGCGCGGGTACCAAGGACGTCCAGCGCAACATCATCGGCGAGCGCGGCCTGGGCCTGCCCAAGTCCTGACCGTGCCCGCTGCGCCGGTCGGTGCTGACGAACCCGCCCCGCCCCGATCGCCGGGGCACATCGCGGCCATCGCCGGTCCTTCCCTGGATCCTAGGTCCGACGATCGGCAACTGATATAACTATTTATGCTTCTCAGACTCCGACGGCGGGACAGACGACATGAGCCAACTCGACATCCTCCAGGCCAAGATCGACATCCAGGACCTGGCGGCCAGATACGGCCACCACTGCGATCACCCGGGCTGGGACGGCGTGCTGGACCTCTACACCGAGGACGGTGTCTTCGACGCCGAGAAGGTGTATGGCACGGTCTACCGCGGCAAGGACGAGCTGCGCGGCTTCTACGAGAACGCCCCCGACGCCGTCGCACACCACCCTGCCGGCCAGTTCACCACGGTGGGCGAGGACGCCACGACCGCGACGTCCACGGCGAAGTTCATCGTCTTCTTCCACCGGCAGGTCTTCTCGGTCGACTACACCTGGGACCTGGTCAAGGTCGGCAGCGAGTGGAAGATCAAGAAGCAGCTCATCGAGGTCGTCGGCAAGGCCAGGTTCGGCGCGGATTCGACCAAGGTCTGACGCTCGCCACATCGCAAGGGACGCACTCAGTGGACACAACTTCTCCGGCGCGGGCCGTCGACGTGGAGCGCCTGGCTGCCCGGGTTGGCGCCGGATCGCTCGCCGGCCTGCTGGCCTGGCGGGCGGTCGAGGCGCCCGGGCACGGGTTCCTGTTCGTCGAGGAGGAACCGGCGTTCACCTTCGGCGAGCTCGCCTTCGCGGCGGCGGACCTGGACGCCGCACTGGCGGCTGCCGGTGTGGGGCATGGCTCGCGTGTCCTGATCCGTGTCGGCAACGACGAACGGTTCCTGCCGGCGCTGGTCGCGGCGTGGCTCAGGGGCGGTGCCGCCCTGCCGATGCACCCGGCCGCCCCGGTGCGGGAGGTCGTCCGGGTGGTCGACACGCTCGGTGCCACCGCCATCGTCTGCGACCCGGAGGACAAGGTCATCGAGGCGGGCCTGCCCGTCCCCGCCCTGCCGTTCGCCCGGCTGCAACGGGGCGGCGCGGCGGAGCCCGTCGTGCTGCCCGTACCGCAAGACGTCCCCGGCAGTGACCCCGCGCTGGTGCTGCTCACTTCCGGTTCGACGGGTGCGCCCAAGGGTGTGCCGCTGACCCACGACAACGCCTGGGCGAACCTGCGCTCGACCGTCTCGGCGTTCCGCTCCGACACTGGCCCGAGCCCCCTGCCGGACGCAGCGAAGCCGCCGAACCTGATTGCCAACCCGCTGTCGCACACCGCGGGCATGGTGCGCCTGCTGTTCGCGCAGTACGTGGGCCGGGACGTCGTGCTGCTGCGCAAGTTCAGTGGCGCCCTGGCCAAGCGCCTGGTGGACGAGCACGGCATCGACCACCTCACGCTGAACCCGGCGATGCTGCGCATGCTGTTGGACGAGACCCAGCCCGGCGACCGCCTCGGCAGGGTCCGCTACGTGTCGTCGGGTACCGCTCCGCTGACGCCGGCGCTGCGCGAGGCCTTCGAGGAACGGTTCGGCGTGCCAGTCCTGCAGGCCTACGGCCAGACCGAGGCCTTCGGCGGGATCGCGATCGAGAGCGTCAAGGACGTGCTTTCGGGCAACCGCCGCCCCGGTTCGGTCGGCCGCCCGCTGCCGGGCGTGGAGCTGCGCCTCGTCGGGGCGGACGGTCTGGACGTGCCGCGGGGTGATTCCGGCGAGATCTGGGTGCGGTCCAGGTCCGCGATGCGGGGCTATCTCGCCGCGGCGGGCGACGCGCCCGCACGGGCCGTCGAGTGGCTTCGCACGGGCGATCTCGGACGCCTCGACGAGGACGGCTACCTCTACATCACGGGCAGGCTCAAGAACATCATCATCTGCGGTGGGTTCAACATCACGCCCGAGGAGGTCGAGGCGGCGCTCGAGAACGACGAGCGCGTTGTCGAGGCCGTGGTCGTCTCGTGGCCGGACGAGCGGCTCGGGGAAATCCCGGTGGCCGTGGTCGAGTCGGAGGCCGGTGAGGCCGAGATCCTCGCCGAGGTCGCCGGACGGCTGACCGCGTACAAGCGCCCGCGCACACTGCTGCGGGTGGACAGGCTGCCGCGCGTCCCCAATGGCAAGGTCGACCGGCCCGCGGTGAACCGCCTCGTGGCCGCCCGGCTCGGAGGAGACTCATGACATCCGCCAGGACCGTCCCCGTCGACGAGACCACCGCGCGCGGCATGCTGCCGCCGGCGGCCGTGTACATCGACGGCGAGTTCGTGCCGAACGCCACCGGCGAGCTGCACGAGCACCTGCACCCCGGCGACGGTACGCCGCTCGGCACGTGGAACCTCGCCGGTGCCGCCGACATCGACCGCGCCGTCGTCTTGGCGCAGGTAGCCCAGAAACAGTGGATGCGCCTCACCCCGGCCCAGCGGCGCGACATCCTGACCGACGTCGCGAGCGCGCTGCACGAACGGCACCTGGAGCTCGCCGCGGTCGGCACCCTGGAGATGGGCATGCCGATCCGCACGTCGGTCCTCGGAACGCTCGGCGCGATCGAGTGGTTCTCGTACTACGCCGGCTGGGCCGACAAGATCGAGGGTCTGGTGGCACCGGTGCCCGGCACCCACGACTACGGCGTCTACCAGCCCTACGGCGTCGTCGGCGGCATCATCCCCTGGAACGGCCCCGCACTCGGCCTGGCCGTGAAGGTCCCCGCCGCCCTGGCCGCCGGGAACGCGATCGTCCTGAAGCCGTCGGACTTCGCGCCGCTCTCCAGCGGGATGTTCGCGCGGATCGCCACCGAGGCCGGCCTGCCGCCGGGCCTGTTCAACGTGGTCCCGGGCGGACCGGACACCGGACAGGCGCTGTGCCGGCACCCCGGCGTGGGGTTGATCAGCTTCACGGGGGGCAACGTCGCGGCGCGCTCGATCGGTGCGGTCGCCGCCGAGCGGCAGGTGCCCACGGTCTTCGAGCTCGGGGGCAAGTCCGCCTCCCTGATCTTCGACGACGCCGACGTGCCACGCGCGGCGAAGCTCGCGGCCATCCTCGCCGTCGCCCAGAACAGCGGCCAGGGCTGCTTCCTGCCCACCCGCCTGCTCGTGCAGCGCGGCGTCTACGACCAGGTTCTGGAGACGCTGAACAAGACCGCATCCGGCTTCACCGTCGGGCGCCCCTTCGGGGAGCAGACCACCATGGGACCCGTCGCGAACCGGCAGTCCTTCGAGCGGATTCTGGGCATCATGGCCCGCATCGCGTCCGACCACGACGGCAGCCTGCTCACCGGCGGCGAGGCGGTCGGCGGAGATCTCGCCGACGGCTACTACCTGCGCCCCACCGTCTACTACGACGTCGACCCCGCCAGCCGGCTGGCCCGCGAGGAGGTCTTCGGCCCGGTCCTCAGCGTCATCCCGTTCGACGACGAGGAGCAGGCCGTCGCCATCGCGAACGACAACGACTTCGGCCTGGCCGGCTACGTCTGGACCGAGAGCCTGCGGCGCGCACACCGTGTCGCGGCGGCACTGGACGCCGGGTACGTCTCGGTGAACAGCCTGGCCGGGCTGCCCCCGGCCGCGCCGTTCGGCGGCTGGAAGGCCAGCGGCCACGGCAAGGAGGGCGGCCGTGAGGGGCTGCTGGAACTGATGCGCCTCAAGAACGTGCACATCGCGCTGTGAAGGAAGACCGCGTGAGCGATTACCAGACCGTCCTGTTCGATGTCACCGACCACGTCGCGACGATCACGCTGAACCGGCCGGAGGTGATGAACGCCTTCAACCAGGAGATGCTCGACGAGTTCATCGCGATCTGGAAGCGGTGCCGGATCGACGACGACATCCACGTCGTGGTCCTCCGGGCGGCAGGAGAACGAGCGTTCTGCACGGGCGTCGACCGGAAGGCCGGCCGCTTCCGGCACGAGAACCCGTTCAGTGCCGAGGACCCCGGGCTCTCCCTGGGCGCGAAGCAGAACCGGGTGTGGAAGCCGCTGATCGTCGCCGTGCACGGCATGTGCGCCGGTGGCGCGATGTACTGGCTGAACGAGGCCGACGTGATCATCTGCTCGGAGGAGGCCACGTTCTTCGACCCGCACACCACCTACGGGATGGTCTCGGCGCTGGAGCCGGTGGGGTTGATGCGCCGCATCCCGATCGGTGAGGCGATGCGCTGGGCCCTCTTCGGGCTCGACGAGCGGATGGGTGCGCAGCGGGCCTACAACATCGGCCTGGTCAGCGAGGTCGTCCCACGCGAGGAGCTGTGGGCGCGCGCGGACGTCCTGGCCCGGCGCCTGGCCACCAAGCCGCCGCTGGCCGTGCAGGGAACGGTCAAGGCGATGTGGGACTCGTTCTCGATGTCGCCGGGTGCCGGCCGCGAGGTGCCGCTGCACTACACGCAGCTGGGCAACCCCGGCAGCGAGCTCGACATGGGCACGGTCGAGAAACCGAAGCCGGAGGTGCGGTGATGGGCCTGTTGGACGGCCGGACGGCCGTGGTGACAGGTGGGGCGCAGGGCATCGGTCTGGAGATCGCGCGGCTGTTCGTCGAGCACGGGGCACGCGTCGTCCTGGGTGACGTCGACGGCAACGCGATCGCGAGGGCCGTCGCCGATCTCGGTGGCGACACCGTCGCCACCGGCGCCGTCTGCGACGTGCGGCGCAGCGCGGACCTCGAGGCGCTGCTCGACCTCGTCGGCACGCCCGACGTCGTAGTCAACAACGCGGGAATCACCCGCGACGCCACCATGCGCACCATGACCGAGGTGCAGTTCGACGCCGTCATCGAGGTGAACCTCAAGGGCGTCTGGCTCGGCACCAAGATCGCCTCGGCGCGGATGCGCGAGGTCAAACGCGGCTCGATCGTCAACATCTCCTCGCTCTCCGGCAAGGTCGGCATGGCGGGCCAGACGAACTACTCCGCGGCCAAGGCCGGGGTGGTCGGGCTGACCAAGGCCGCCGCCAAGGAGCTGGCCCACCTCGGTGTCCGCGTGAACGCCGTTCAACCCGGGCTCATCCGCACGCCGATGACTGAAGCCATGCCGCGGAAGGCGTGGGACCAGAAGATGAGCGAGATCCCGATGGGGCGCCCGGGCGAGCCCCGCGAGGTAGCCGGGGCCGTGCTCTTCCTGGCCTCGGACCTGTCCAGCTACATGACCGGCACCGTGCACGAGGTCACCGGCGGCAGGTTCATGTGAAGCGGACGATCCTCGAGCCAGAGCATCTGGCTCTGCGCCAGGCCGCCATCGACTTCCTCGAGAAGTTCGCCGTGCCGCACCGGGCCGAGTGGGAGGAGCAGGGGCACGTCGGCCGGGAGATCTGGCGGCAGTCGGCCGCCCAGGGCCTGCTCGGCATTGAGATCCCGGAGCAGTACGGCGGCATCGGCATCGGCGACTACCGCTTCAACGCGATGATCATCGAGGCCAGTACCCGGACCCGCTCCGGGGTGGCGCTCATCCTGCAGAACGAGATCGTGGCCCCGTACATCGTGCACCTCGGCACCGAGGAGCAGCGGCAGCGCTGGCTGCCCGGCATGGCCGCCGGCGACGTGCTCGGCGCCATCGCGATGTCCGAGCCCGGCGCCGGGTCCGACCTGGCGGGCATCCGCACCAGCGCTGTGCGTGACGGCAGTGGGGGTACCCCCGCCAGTGCCAACCTGCCGCCCTCCGCGACCGGGGGCTCCGCCCATTTTCCCGGTCGCTTCGGGCGAGTGGCCAACCTGCCGCCCTCCGCGACCGGGGGCTCCGCCCATTCTCCCGGTCGCTTCGGGCGAGTGGCCAACCTGCCGCCCTCCGCGACCGGGGGCTCCGCCCATTCTCCCGGTCGCTTCGGGCGAGTGGCGGCCGGCGGGGGAGAGTGGGTCATCAACGGCAGCAAGACCTTCATCAGCGGCGGCTTCCTCGCCGACTTCGTCATCGTCGTCGCGCGCACCGACCCCGAGGCTGGGCACAAGGGCTTCACGCTGTTTGTCGTCGAGACCGACCGTCCCGGCTTCACGCGAGGCAAGAAGCTGGACAAGATCGGCCAGCGCACGTCCGACACGATGGAGCTGTTCTTCAGCGACGTGCGCGTCCCCGACAGCAACCGGCTGGGCGAGGAGGGCCGCGGCTTCTACGCGCTGATGCGGAACCTGCCGCGGGAGCGCCTGGGCATCGCCATCGGCGGCCTCACCGGCGCCGAGCACGCCTTCGACCTCACCATGGCGTACGCGCGGGACCGGCACGCCTTCGGCCAGCCGATCGGCACGTTCCAGGTCAACCGCCACGCGCTGTCGGAGATGCACACCAAGCTGCAGGTCGCCCGCACGTATCTCGATCAGTGCATCCTCGGCGTGGTCGACAAGACCCTGAGCGCCGAGGACGCCGCCGGCGCGAAGTGGTGGATCACGGAGCTCGAGTGGGAGATTGTCGACCGCTGTATGCAGATGTTCGGCGGCTACGGCTACATCAACGAGTACGAGATCGCCCAGATCTGGAAGGACGCCCGCATCCAGCGGCTCTACGGCGGCACCACCGAGATCCTCAAGGACCTCAACGGCCGCAAGCTCGGCTTCTGACACACGACACCGCAGGGACATCCGCTACATGATCAGCAACAGGCTGGCCGGCAAGGTCGCATTCGTCACCGGTGCCGCCCGAGGGCAGGGCCGCAGTCACGCCGTGCGGCTGGCCGCGGAGGGCGCCGACATCATCGCCGTCGACATCTGTGAGCAGCTCGACTCGGTCGGCTACCCCATGTCGAGCAAGGCCGACCTGGACGAGACGGTCGCGCAGGTCCAGGCGCTGGACCGCCGGATCGTCGCCCGGCAGGCCGACGTCCAGGACCTGGCCGCCCTGACCGCCGCGGTCGACGAGGGCATCGCCGAGTTCGGCCGCCTCGACGTTGTCGTGGCCAACGCCGGCATCGCGTCCTACCGGCCGGCGCTCGAGCTGAGCGAGCTGGACTGGGACGAGATGATCAGCGTCAACCTCAGCGGTGTCTGGCGGACGATCCGCGCGTCCGTCCCGCACGTCAAGGCCCACGGCGAGGGCGGGTCTGTGATCATCACCAGCTCGACGTCCGGCCTGCGCGGCATCCCCAACGCGGCGCACTACGCGGCCGCCAAGCACGGCCTGGTCGGCCTGATGAAGGTGCTCGCGCTCGAGCTCGGACGCGACCGCATCCGGGTCAACACCATCCATCCCACCACCGTCGACACCCCGATGGTGCAGAACCAGGAGACCCTGGAGCTGTTCCTGCCCGGCCAGCAGGACCAGTCGCGGGAGGCCTTCGCCCGGGTCGCCAAACGCCTGAACGTCCTGCCGGTGCCGTGGATCCAGTCCGAGGACGTGAGTGATCTGGTCGTCTTCCTCGCGTCGGACGAGGCCAAGTACATCACCGGCTCGGCGCTACCCGTCGACGCCGGCATGATCTCGCGGTGGTGAGCGGTATGCGGCCCGCCGAGTTCGAGACCGTCGCTTACACCGTCACCGACAACGTCGCCACCGTGATGCTCGACCGCCCCGAGCGGCGCAACGGCTGGAACGGGCGGATGGCCCTGGAGTACCGCTGGGCCCTGCACACCGCCGACACTGACCCGGATGTGGGCGCGATCGTCGTCACCGGCGCGGGGGACTACTTCTGCGTGGGCGCGGACATGCAAATCCTGTCTGACATGGACTCGCGGGGCGGGTCCTACCAGCGCGCGGCGGTCGACCTTCCGCCGTTCCCGGACGACGCCCCGCCGGCACTGCGGCACAACCACACATACCCGCTGGCGCTCGGCAAGCCGGTCGTGGCCGCGCTGAACGGCCCCTGCGCCGGTGCCGGTTTCGTCCTGGCCTGCTTCGCCGACTTCCGGGTCTCGGTCGAGGAGAACAAGATCACGTCCTCGTTCGCTGGCCTCGGCCTGCCCGCCGAGTACGGCCTGGCGTGGACCCTGGTGCGGATCGTGGGCCTGCAGAACGCCCTGGAGATCCTGCTGGCCAACCCCGTCATGTCCGGTAGGGACGCCAGGGAACTCGGCTTCGTGCGGCGCAGCTGGGACGCCGATACCTTCCGCGAGCAGACCCAGGAGTTCGCGCGTGGCATGGCGCGGCACTCCTCGCCCAGCGCGCTGCGCGTCATGAAGCGGCAGGTCTACCGCGACGCATGGGGTGACCTCAGCGACCTCGATACCGCGTATGTGCGGTCTGTCGAGGACATGGACCGGATGGCCGGCGAGCCCGACTTCCGCACCGGCCTGCGGGCCGTCCGCGACCGCGAGCAGGTGCGGTACCTGCCGCGGCCAGAGGCCCGCTAGCAGGAAGCCGGACAACCCCGGCCGCTCGGCGGCCGGAACGACGAAAGGCATTACATGGGTCGGCTCGACGGCAAGGTGGCGCTCATCTCCGGCGGTGCGAAGGGGATGGGCGAGATGCACAGCCGTGCCTTCGTCGCCGAGGGCGCGCGGGTGGTGCTGGGCGACATCCTGGACGACCGCGGCAAGGCCGTCGCCGACGAGCTCGGCGATGCCGCGGTGTACGTGCACCTGGACGTCACCCGGCGCGAGGACTGGGACGCGGCCGTAGCCGCCGCCGAGGCGAGCTTCGGGTCGCTGAACGTGCTGGTCAACAACGCCGGCATCATGATCCCCGCCGGCCTCGAGGCCACGAGCGAGGCCGACTTCATGCGGCAGTTCTCGATCAACCAGCTGGGGCCGTTCCACGGCATGCAGGCCGCGGTTGCGGCGATGAAGCGCGCCGACGGCGGCTCGATCATCAACATCTCCTCCGAGTCGGGCATGGTCGGCAAGGGCGGGCTGTTCGCGTACTCGATGACCAAGTGGGCGCTGCGCGGCATGACCAAGTCCGCCGCGCGGGATCTGGGCAGGCACAACATCCGGGTCAACTCCGTGCACCCGGGGGGAGTGCTCACCGACTTCGTCCTGAGCGAGGCCACCACCGACATCGACCCGGCGACGATCTTCGGCCGCCAGCCCATCCCGCGCATCGGCCGCCGGCGCGAGATCAGCCCGTTCGTGGTCTACCTGGCCTCGGACGAGAGCAGCTACGCGACCGCCAGCGAGTTCGTCATCGACGGCGGCATGATCTCCGGCAACGACCTGAACTGACCGGACCGACAGTGAGGACCTGCCATGGGGCGCGTAGAAGACAAGGTCGTACTCATCACCGGCGCGGCCCGCGGTCAGGGTCGCAACCACGCGATCGAGCTGGCGCGCCAGGGAGCCGACATCGTCGCGATCGACCTGTGCGAGGACATCCCGACGGTCGACTACCCGCTGGCGAGTGAGGACGACCTGCGGCAGACGGTGAAGGCGGTCGAGGCGCTCGACCGCCGCTGCCTGGCGATCAAGGCCGACGTCCGCGGCCCCGAGGCGATGAAGGCCGCCGCGCAGCGGGCGGTCGTGGAGCTCGGCCGGCTCGACGTCGTCGTCGCCAACGCGGCCGTGTCCGCGCTCGGCGCCCAGTACGACAGCCAGGCCTGGATCGACACCGTCGACATCAACCTGCTGGGGGCGATCAACGTCATCCAGGCCGCGTACCCGCACCTGAAGGCAGGCGCCTCGATCATCGCGATCGGCTCGCTGGTGTCGGTGCGGCCGCGGCGCGCGTACGACGACGCCGGACCCGGCTCGGCCGGCTACAAGTACGCCAAGCGCGCGCTGGCGAACTACATCCACGAGCTGGCCACCACGCTCGCGCCCGAGTACATCCGCGCCAACGTGATCCACCCCGGCAACGTCAACAGCCCGATGCTGCAGAACGACATGACCTACCAGCAGTTCCGCCGCGACCTGGAGCACCCCACCCGCGAGGACGCCGAACCCGGATTCCCCGTGCTGCACGCGATTCCGGTGCCGTACGTCGAGCCGGACGACATCACCGCCCTGGTCGTGTACCTGGCCTCGGACGAGTCGCGGTACATGACCGGGAACCAGCTGCGGGTCGACGCCGGTGGCTACCTCAAGGTCAACGAGTTCCGGGTCTGAGGCGATCATGGCCGTCGAGATCTCCGCCCACGAACACATCCGCCAGCTGGCCTGCCGTTACGCCCAGGCCGTCGACTCGCGCGACCTGGATGCGCTCATGGAGTGCTTCCCGCGGGACGTCCAGGTCGGACGGGACCGGTTCGGGCGCGACGCGCTGCGGGCGTGGTTCGACGAGGTGCTGCGCAGCTTCGGCATGAGCATGCACATGATCGGCAACCACCGCATCGACGTGCAGGACGAGGACCACGCCACGGGCATCGTCTACTGCCGCGCCGAGCACGCACTGGACGGCGAGTGGCTCGTGATGATGATCCAGTACTGGGACACCTACCAGCGCATCGACGGGCAGTGGTACTTCCGCCGGCGCAAGGAGAAGGTCTGGTACGGCCAGACCCAGTCGCCCTCGCCAGGTGGCCCGTTCGCCGCCCGCTGGCCGGGCCGGGAGCCCAAGCAGGGCAACCTGCCGTACGAATGGCCCAGCTGGACCGCGTTCTGGGGGGACGCGCGCGCGCCGCTGGGCTGACCCGAGACAGGGGCTTGCCAATTCGGCCCGCTATTAGTTGGATAAGTTGTCTGATTATGAGCGGGCCCTCAGCGACCCCGAACTTGGAGGATCCCCATGGCAGGTCGTCTCGAAGGCAAGGTCGCCTTCATCACCGGCATCGGGCGCGGGCAGGGCCGAAGCCACGCGATCCGGTTCGCCGAGGAGGGTGCCGACATCATCGGCGTCGACATCTGTGCCGACATGCCCGGGCTGGTGCCCTACGAGCTCTCCTCGAAGGCAGACCTGGAGGAGACGGTCCGCGCGGTGGAGGCGCTGGACCGCCGCATCGTCGCGCACGTCGCCGACGTCGGCGACCGCGCGGCACTCAAGGCCGCCGTCGACGACGGCGTGTCAAAGCTGGGCAAGCTGGATATCGTCTTCGCCAACGCCGGTATCTGCGCGCTGGGCGACTCCCCGATCGAGACGTTCTTCCAGCACTTCGACACCCTGCTGGTCGGAGTCCAGAACGCGTTCTGGGCCGCGTACCCGCACCTGCCCGACGGCGCGTCGATGATCGCCACCGGTTCGGTGGCCTCGCTGATCGAAGACGCCGTGGAGGGACCGTCGACCGGTCCCGGCGGCCGCGGCTACGGCCTGGCCAAGCGCACCATCGCGCAGTACGTGAAGTCGCTCGCCCTCGTCATGGCGCCGCGGATGATCCGCGTCAACGCCGTGCACCCGACCAACGTCAACACGCGACTGCTGCACAACGACCCGATGTACCAGCTGTTCCGGCCCGACGTGGAAGGCCGCATCCCGACCCGCGAGGAGTTTGAGCAGGCGGCGCCGGTCATGCAGGCTCTCCCCATCCCGTACGTCGAGCCCGTGGACATCAGCAATGCCGCGGTCTTCCTCGCCTCGGACGAGTCGCGCTATGTCACCGGCCTGCAGCTGCGGGTCGACGCCGGCTCGGTCATCAAGCAGCCTGCCCTGGTCGACCTCTGACCCGAGCCGGCACACCTGGCCGATCGGCGGCGCTGGTACGACGTCGGGTTGTACCAGCGCGGCGCCGATCTCGGCCGCATCATCACGGCGTCGCTGCGTGGAGGATGTGCGAGTAGACCCGGTGGTACCAGCCGCCGGGGGTGTAGCTGTCGACCCGGGCCCGCCGGTGCTTGATCAGCCACCGGTCGCCGGCCTTGACGTAGGCGTCGCGGTAGCGCCCCCAGTGGTCCGGTCCGTCGGGGGTATAGACCGCGAAGTACGCCACACCCTTCGCCTCGGTGGGGGTGACCTCGGTGGTCAGGATGTTCGACGTGTGGTGGCGGATGAAGAACGGCGCGGAGGGGTCCGCGGGCGCACCGTGCTCGGCATGACTGTTGAGCATGTCGACGATGGCCGCGCGGCCCTGGGCGTGTGCCCCGTCGGGGACCTCGAGCACCCCGTCCTCGGCGAACTGGGCGGCGAGTTCCTCGACCCGCCCCGAGTCGCCGGCGACGTTGTAGGACCAGCAGGTGAAGCGGATCTGTTCGCGGGCCTCGAGCTCCCACAACTCCATCAGTCGACCACCCGGATGGCCCGCTCCGGGCAGGCCTGGGCGCCCTTGGCCGCGGCCGTCTCGAGACCGGGCGGCACGTCCAGCTCGGTGATGATGCAGAAGCCGGCGTCGTCGAGCAGGTAGATCTCCGGGGCCGCGTCGGCGCACCGGGCGTGGCCGGAGCAGAGCGCCGTGTTGACCTCGATCTTCATGTGTTCTCCAGGGGTGGCGGGATCGGTCAGGCGGGGTTGCCGGCCGGCCAGATGATGGACTTGGTCTGCAGGTACTCCTCCAGGCCGGCCTCGCCCCACTCGCGGCCCAGGCCGCTCTGCTTCCAGCCGCCGAAGGGGGTCCACGGGCTCAGGTCCGCGCCGCCGCCGTTGATCGTCACCTGGCCGGTGCGCAGTTGCCGCGCGATGCCCAGCGCGCGCACCGGGTCCTTGGCCCAGACGCCACCGCCGAGGCCGAAGTCGCTGTGGTTCGCGATCCGGACTGCCTCCGCGTCGTCCTTGAACGGGATGATCGTGCTGATAGGGCCGAAGGCCTCCTTCTGCGCGACCGTCTTGGCGTTGTCGGTGGTGACGAACACCGTCGGCTCGACGAAGAAGCCCTTCTCCAGGCCCGCGGGACGGCCGCCGCCGTAGATCAGCTCGGCGCCCTCGTCCCTCCCTGCCTTGATGATCCCCTCGACGTGCGCGCGCTGCTTCTCGCTAATCAGCGGGCCCATCCCCACGCTCGGGTCGGCCGGATCGCCGATCTTGACGTGGTCCAGCGCGGCCTTGATCGCACTGGTGACTTCGCCGAGCAGCGACTCGTGCACCAGCGTGCGGGTCTGCAGCGAGCAGCCCTGACCGGAGTGGGTGAGGAAGTTGTTCAGGATGTTCGGCACCACCTTCTCCAGGTCGACGCCCTCGGTGATGATGTTCGCCGACTTGCCGCCGAGCTCCAGGACCACCCGCTTGAGGGTGTCCGCGCCCTGCGAGTAGACGCGCCGGCCCACGACGTCCGAGCCGGTGAAGCTCACCATGTCGACAGCGCGGTTCGTGGTGAGCTCGGCGCTCGCCTCAATGCCGGCCGGGATGATGTTCAGGACGCCCGCGGGCAGACCCGCCTCGTCGGCGATCTCGCCCAGGACGAGCGCCTCGAGCGGGGTGTCCGGCGAGGGCTTGAGGATGACGGTGCAGCCCGCCGCCAGCGCGGGGGCGAGCTTGAAGACGTTCAGGAACAGCGGGAAGTTGTACGCCGTGATCAGCGAGGCCACGCCGATCGCTGTGCGCTGCACGATGCCCTGCTGGATGCCCATCACGCCACCGGCGTTCAGGAACGGCGGGACGGCCTTCTCCCAGTCGTACTGGTATACGATGCGGTCGCCGAAGTCACGCATGGCGTTGACCGGGACGCCGACCTGCAGGAACTCGGCCAGCGGTCGGATGGACCCCGCCTCGGCGATGTTCAGGTCGACCAGCTCGGCGAAGCGCCGCTGCATGATGTCGGCCATCTTCACCAGCACGGCACCTCGTTCGCGCGGCGTGTACCGGCCCCAGGGGCCGTCGTCGAAGGCCTTCCGGGCGGCGGCGACGGCGCGCTTCGAGTCCTCCACCGTGCCCTCCGGCACCAGGCCGATGACCTCCTCGGTGGCCGGGTTGATGACCTTGATCGTGTTGTCGCCGGTGGAGTCGACGAACTGGCCGTCGATGAACAGCTTGTAGGTGAAATCAGACATGGTGCGGTGCCTCCGATGCAGCGGTCCCGGCGAAACAGATCGTTAACGTATATACCCATCTGGTCTGACACAAGAGCCTCTGAAAGAGTTAACTCAGATAGTTATACCGATCATATGGAGGTGGACGACGTGTCCCGAGACGTGCGCGGCCTGGGAGCCGGCCGGCGGGCGGCCCTGGTGGTCTCCGAGGCGCGGAACGCCAGGTGCAACCCCGCCTACGACGACAGCCCGCTCGCCCGGCAGAGCGCCGATCGGGGCATCGTCGAAAGGATCAACGAACTCGCCGGTGCCTACGCGACGGCCGGCGGGACGGCCGAGACCCACCAGGTCCAGATCACGATGCACCTGCCGCTGCTCGCGACCATCTCGTGCAACGCCGACGTCATCGCCGCGCTCGAGCCCGCTGCGTCCGTCGCATGAAGTTCGGGCTCTCGCTCAGCGGCCACTCGCCCCGGCACTACCCGTCGATCGCCCAGGAGGCCGAGGCGCTCGGGTTCGAGTCGGTCTGGATCCCGGACCACCTCGTCTTCCCCGAACAGCTGCCGGCGACCTATCTCTACGCCTCGGACGGCGTCCCGCCGATCCCGCCCGAGACGGCGATCTACGACCCGTGGGTGCTGCTCGGCGGCATGGCGACGGTGACCAAGCGCATCAGGTTCGGCACCTGCGTCTACATCCTGCCGCTGCGCCACCCCCTGGTCTCGGCGCGTGGGGTGCTCACGGTCGATCGCATGTCCCGCGGCCGGGTGACCCTCGGCGCCGGGGTCGGCTGGCTGAAGGACGAGTTCGCCGCCGTAGGGCTCGACGCGGCCACCCGTGGCCGGCGCACCGACGAGATCATCCCGCTGCTGCGCCGCCTGTGGAGCGAGCAGATCATCGAGCACCGCGGCGAGTTCTACGACTTCGATCCGGTCCACTTCGAGCCCAAGCCGTTCCAGCGGCCGATCCCCATTGAGATCGGCGGCACGTCGCCCGCGGCACTGCGGCGGGCCGGCGCGCTCGGAGATGGCTGGATCGAGCTGGGCAGCACCGGTCTGGAGCAGATCAAGAGCCGCCTGGAGACCGTCCTCGCCGCGCGTTCCGCGGCGGGGCGGGACGGGCTGCCCTTCACCGTCAGCTCCGAGCTGCCGCTCGACACCGACGCGGCGACCGTCGAGGCCTATGCGTCGGCCGGTATCGACCGGGTGATCCTGCGCCTGCCCCCGGAGCTCACCCGGGACGCCCTCGGTGCCCGCCTGCAGCGCTTCGCCGCCGAGCACGGGACTGCTTGTGCTCCGTGACGCATCTGATTACAGCACCCGCGGGTCTGGACGGACCGCCTGCCGGCGAAGTACCGCGAGATCGGGCCGCACATCGTCGAACTCGACCCGAAGGACGTCGGCGCGATCAACGTCGCCGGCATGTCTGGCTCGTCACCTCGCCCCGATATGGCGCTGGCAGCGGGGTGGGAGCCGCGCTACTGGGGTGTGGTGCCTGGTAGTGCTGTTTCCACTCGGTTACGTCCGTGGTCTTTCGCCTGGTAGAGCGCGGTGTCGGCGAGTTCGACGAGGGTGGTGGGGTCGTCGTGGGGCGTGGGGGTGGTCGCGGTGACTCCGATGCTGACGGTGACGATGTGGTTGTCGGCCAGTGGGTGGGGTTCGGCGAGTTGCGCGACGGCGGCGCGCAGGTGTTGGGCCAGGTGGGTGGCGGCGTCGAGGTCGGTGGCGGGCATGACGATGGCGAATTCCTCGCCGCCGTAGCGGGCGGCAAGGTCGGTGACGCGGGTGCTCGCGGCCAGGCAGGCGGCGACCTGTCGTAGGCAGCGGTCGCCGACGGTGTGGCCGTAGTGGTCGTTGTAGAGCTTGAAATGATCGATGTCGATCATGGCGAGTGCGAGGGGTGTTCGTTGGCGGGTGGCTCGGTGCCATTCGGCCCGTAGGGTCTCGTCGAGGCGTCGTCGGTTGGCCAGTCCGGTCATCGGGTCGGTGAGGGAGAGCTGTTCGAGGCGCTGGTTGGCGGTGGCGAGTTGCTGGGTGCGTTCGGTGACCTTGTGTTCCAGGGAGGCGTAGATCTGGGCGTTGTCGAGGGAGACGGCGAGTTGTCCGGCGATGAGTATGATTCCTTCGAGGCGCTCGGTGGTGAACGCGCCGCGGATCATCCGGTTTTCCAGCAGCAGCATGGCGCGCAGCTCACCGCGGATGGTGATGGGGATGGCGAGCAGCGCGCAGCGTTCGAGGTCGGTGAGGTAGGGGTCGTGCTGGAACCGGTCGTCGCGGGTGGCGTCGGCGACGACGAGCGGTTCGTGGGTGCGTTCGGCGTAGCGGACGGCCGAGGGTGGTAGCAGGCACCGTCGGCCGGCCTCGGCGAGCGGGACGGTGCTGGCGTCGCCGGCCAGCACCGACCAGTCCTGCTGGTCCTGGTCGCGCAGGAGGAGGTGGACGCTGGTGGCGCCGGTCATGGCGGAGAGGATTCCTACGATCCGGGTCTGCATGCCTTCGATGGTGATTTCGGCGCTGAGTGCCTGGGAGGCGGCGACGACGCCGAGCCAGTCGATGGTCCCGGTGGCGAGGGTGGAGCGGCGGACCGGAGGCGCGGCCGACCGCGCTGGGGCCGATGGCACTGCGGCCGATGGCACTGCGGCCGATGGCACTGGGGCCGACGGCACGGTGGCCGGTGGGGCGCTGGTGGGCTGTGTCCGGAGGGTGGGGTAGGCCCAGTCGAGTTGGCTGACCTTGGCGGTTGCGCCCCAGTCCTGGTACTGGTCGCGGGCGGCGGCGAGCAGTGTGCTGCCGGTTGCCGCCAGGCCGTGGGCCAGGTGGAACCGGGCGGCACGTTCCAGGATCAGCGCACGGTGCCAGGGGCGTGTCCGGGTGGCGACCTTGCACTGGGCGAGGTCGAAGGCGACTGCCGCCTCGCGGAAGTCGCCGCCGGCCCAGGCCCGTTCGGCCTCCACGAGGTGTAGGAGGTGTTCGAAGTTGGCGGGCGCGTCCGTCGCGTGGTCGGACAGCCAGGCGATCTTCTCGTCCAGCTCGGCGAGTGCCGCCTCGTGCCGGCCGGGCTGGGTGGTGGTGCGGGCCTGCCCCGCCAAGGACAGGGCCTGTAGCAGGCGCGCAGTCGCTTCCACGTAGATCGCGTCGAGGAAGGGCAGCAGCGTGAGGGCTTTTGTGTGGTGGGCAAGCTCGGCCGGGCGGTCGAAGATGGCCGCGGCGAGGGCCTGGGTGAGACGCATGAACGTGGCGGCGAGCGGGTTGGCGGCCAGCAGCGCGGTCGGTTCGTCGGTCGCCGGTCCAGCGGCCTCGCCGCGTAGCACCCGGGCCAGCTGGCGCCAGGGCGACAATAGTTCCTCGGACATGCTGTTTCCGGTGCGGATGGCGAACGCGATCCCGGCCTCGATCTGGGCGACAAGGGCGTCCAGGGACGGCGCGCAATCCAGCAGGTCCTGCACCAGTACGTTATGGGCCCACGAGGCACTCGGCAGGTCGCCGCTCTGCAGAAAGCCCTCCAGGACGCGGCGCAGCTCGGGCACGATGTCCTCGACCGGGTTGAACCAGGGGGCTGCACTGACCGCGTACAGGAACCGCATCCCCCACATGTCCGGCTCGGACTCGAAGCCGCATTCCCGAGCGGCCGCGAGGATCCGCCGCAGGATGCGATACCCGGTGCGGTAGTCCCGCCCGCGGACGCTGGTCACCATCGCGGCATGGCTGGCGGGGCCGAGCAGGGCAGGGTTCGGGCCGTCCCGGGCCCACGTCTGCAGCGCTTGCACGGACAGCCAGTCCCTTGCCGGCTCGGCGGCGAAGTAGGTTGGGGCAATGAGAGAATCGGCAAGCCTGAAAGTGTCGGACGTCGCGCGGTCGATGATTCGCGGCCGGGGCAGGTCCTCGGATGTGCCAGTCTGGTTGATCCACTGGTAGACGGCATCCAGTCCGCGGTCGGTCTCGGCCTCGAGATGGTCGCGGTCCGGGACGGCGAGGCCGAGCTGGCGCAGCTCGTCGAGGCCAAGCCGGATCGCCTCGTCGAGCCGAACCCGGCTGGTGAGGCTGCGCACCTGTACCACGGTGGCGGCCGCACGTTGCACCGGGCTGACACACAGCTCGCGGATGATCCGATAGACCTCGTCGCCCTCGTCCAACCGGCCCAGGCCGTACAGCGCGGCGTGCCGCCCGGCGTGGACCGTGATCAGCCCGTCGACGTCGGCCGGATCCAGGAGCGCCACCGCCGCGGTCAGGTACCGCTCCACCAGCTGGTAGTCACTGACCAGTCCTGCGTCGCCGGCGGCCCGGCGCAGCAACTTCGCGATCAGCTGCCGCTCGGCCGGCTCGGTCACGGCGTCCAGGACCGGCAGGTACTGCTCGGCCGCCACCGAGACGAAGTCGTCCCGCCCGGCCAGCCGGCGGGCCAGGCGCAGCCGCTCGGCCCGCAGCACCCGCGGTCTCAGAGCACCCAGGACCGATTCCTGCCCCCGGTCGTGGTGGAAACGCGCGCTGGACTGGCCATCGGACTCCAGGACCAGCAGACCGGCGTCGCAGGCGGGGGCCAGCCGCCGCTCGACCTCGTCCGCCGCCAACCCGGTCGCGGCCTCCAGAAGGTCAAGCTCCACCCGGCCCGCCAGACAGGCCATCACCCTCACAACCTGCCTGCTGGCCGGCGGCAACGTCGCGGCACGCGCGACCAGCAGCCCGGTCACATCCACCCGTTCCAACCGCCCGCGTAGGGTGGGCCGGTCCCACCGCCAACCACCATCACCAGCAACCAGCACACCGTCGCGGCGCAGCGAATGCAGCAGCTCCACCGTGTTGTACGGGTTGGCTCCGGTCGACGGCCTGATCAGCCGTGCCAGCTCGGCGCCCCGCCCCGCCGGCAGGCGCAGCAGGTCAGCCACCATCGCCGCCTGGCCTTCCGGCGTCAGGTTGTCCACCTGCAGATGGCGCAGGCCGCCTGGCTGCCGCCACCACCGCGCCAGCATCGGCGTCAGCGGATGAGCACTGTCCACCTCCTCCTCCCGATATGCCCCCACCAGCAACAACCCCTCGATCGCCTCATCCCCGCTGATCAGTAGATCGACGAAACCCAACGGTGTCCGCCCCGCCCACTGCAGGTCGTCGACGAAGAACACCACCGGCCGCTTCCGCGACGCGACAGCCCGCAACATGTCGACCGCGGCACGTTGCAGCCGGGCCTGCGCGGTCATCGGATCACCCAACTCGGGTGGCACCCTCAGCAACGCCGCCAGCTCTGGCACCACCGCACTGATCAACCCGGCGCCCGGCCCCAACGCCCGCAGCATCCGCTCCCGCAACTCAACCAACTGCTCCTCAGGCTCGGGCAGCAACAACCGACCCAACGCCCGAAACGCCTGCCGAACCGCGTCATACTCCTGATTCCGGCGAAACTGGTCGAACTTGCCCGCCACAAACCAGCCATCCTCACCAGCCACCACCGGCCGCAGCTCATTGACCAGCGACGTCTTACCCACCCCCGCCGCGCCGCCGACGAGAATCCCCCGGCAACGCCCCGCCACCGCCTCGACGAACGCCAGGTTCAGCTCGCCTATCTCCTCCTCCCGGCCAGACAGCCGCGACGGCGTCAACGGGCTCGCCGGAAGATCATGCTCACCAGGACGCGCCACCGCGCCCCGGCGCAGCAGGTTCAGATCACGCACCAGCCCGTCCGCGCTCTGGTAGCGATCATCTGGCTCCTTCTCCAACAGATGCATGATGATCGCCGACAGGTCGGCCGGCACCGCCGCGTTCACCACCGACGGCGCCACCGGCACCCGCGTAAGATGATCATGGATGATGCGCAACGGGTCGTCCACACCGAACGGCGGCGCACCGGTCGCCAACTCGTACAGGGTCGCCCCGACCGCGTACAGGTCGGCCCGCTGGTCGACCTGGCGGGCGGTGCGGCCGGTCTGCTCCGGCGCCAGGTACGGCAACGTCCCGACGATCTCGCTGTGGTGCACGAACCCCGGCTGGACCGCCGTGAAGGTCGTCGCCAACGCGAAATCGATCAGACAGGCCGCGCCCTCACCCTCGGTGACCAGAACGTTCGCCGGATTGATGTCCCGGTGCACCACACCCCGGTGGTGCATCCCCGCAACGGCGCGCGCGAGTGATCCGGCCAGCTCGACCAGCTCGGCGGGATCCAGCGGACTGGTGCGCTCGGACAAAGGCCTGCCGGCGACATCGACCAGCAGGATCGCACCCGGCGACCGCGGCACGCCGGTCGCCAGCCGCACGACCCCCTCGACTCCGGACAGACGCTCCAGGATCTCAACCTCATGCCGCAGCCGCTGCTGCCCACCAACCCCCAGCGGCTCCTTCCGGATCACGGTTCCACCGTCGGACCACGCCCGAATGACCCGGGTCCGCTCCGACTCGTGAAGCAGCTCCACACGAGCCGATGACGACGGAACCCGGCTCGGTGCCGCTCGCTGGACTCCCATTTCTCCCAGCGTTCCCGCCGTCGTGGCGGGCGTAACACTCTGTCAGTGCGGCCGCACCCCCGCCCCCGCCCTGACCAGACACAAAGCGCCAGAACGGACGACGTCCCCCAATCCCGTGCCCTCTACCACCAACGCCCTCATCCCGACCGCCCCATCGCAGACCTCGCGGCGGAACGGATCACACCGAGGCAGCGCCGCGGACGGGACCGTAAAACCAACGGCTCCGTCGCAGACCGGTGGTCGCTGATCTGAGGTGATCTGCCACGATACGTGACGATACGTGTGGATGGGCCGGTGGCGCTGCTGTTTGCGGGGTTGGCGCCGCTGGTCGTGGAGGACGTGGCGGACGAGGGCGACGTGATCTGGGTCGTGGCGCGGACGCCCGGCCCCCGCGGGGCGACTCCTTGCGGGCGTGCTCGTCCGGCGACACCGCCCAATCTTCAGAGCAGGAGACCACCGTCGCCGCCGCGCTCAGAACATCGATATGCGCGCCGATCGTTTGCTCGCGCCGGTATGCGGATATCACCTCTTGCCATGTGTGACCAAGGGGTGGTACCGCTGGTCCTCGCCCATGCACGGGCGCTGCTGACCAGTCATCCGCTGGGCCGGACAGCTTAGCGTGGGCGGTCAGCGCCGCCCGACGGCTCGACCTTCCCGAACTCACGACCGAGTTCGGCGGGCTCCTACCCCGTGTCCGTCGCCGCATCGTGAAGGTGGAGGTCTGGCCGACCTACCAGGAACCGGACACCGGCTCCCTCCGCGCCTACATGAACGGGAACCATGCCGTGGTCCGAGCGCCGGTCAGGTTGTTGGCTCCGCTTCGAGCACGCTGCCCCGGAAGACTAGGGGACCTCCCGGACCTACATTGCCACGGGCTCGGCAGGGTTCTTTTGGACGGGCGCAATCGCCTCCTTCCACACGTCGGCGCCCGCCAGAGACAACCGCCGACTCCGGCTCCCGGCGCGCCATTCGGACAAACGATAATGTAGCCACCGGACGGAAGCTGTGATCGCATTCCATCAAGGTCGGCGCGTCAGGCGACAACACCACCGCTGCGGGCTCTTTACCCTCCTATTCGGCATGTTCGCGAACATTGCTGGGGAAGCGTTGGCACTGCACTGTTCAACTTGCACAGGAAGCCTATCGATCACGCGGCTGAAGGTTCTCGGATGATCGCTATGTGGATTGCGATCTTTTTCCAGGTTGAGGCGCTGTTCAACGAATCAGCCTATGGGGCCGGGCTCGCCGCCACGGACTCGCCGGCCGAAGAGAATGTAGCGGGGGTTGTATTGAGTACCGACAGAGGGCGGGGGATTCTGCAGTACCGCGTACCCGGTAGCTGAGAACAAGGCGGTATCGGGGTGGGATTGGCGGCACGTGACGTAGTCGCCCCACCGGCCGTTGGACCCAGCGCCGCTGTTGGTGGAGTCGGTAGCATTGCTGGCCTCGGAGAACCATACGACGAAGTCGCCGAGGATGCCGACAGCGAAACTGGCGTAGAACTTGCTCCCGCCACCCCACGCTAGTGCGATTCCCACCTCGCCATCGCTATTGACGGCTAGCGAGGGGTAGGAAAAGGCATGATCGGATCCGGGTGGGGCGGAGCTCGTCGAGGCCGCGCTCGGTGAGGACGACCCGCAACCGCCCGGGGGCCCAGTCGGCCGGTACGGCCAGGCCGGTGGTGAGTGGGCCCGGTCGCGGCTCCAGACGCACGGTCGGGCCGGGTCCGACCAGGGCGACGCCGAAGCCGATGGACGACAGATGGCCCTCACCGATGCAGCGAAGGCTCAAGGCCACCCGCAGTGCCCCGGGCGGCAGCCCGGTCTGGTCGGGATGCGGTACCGCCGAAGGGTTGGCGACGGCGGCGCCCTCCACCGCGTACTCGGCGGTGAAGGCCGCGCCGAGCAGCAGCCTGCGCGCGGGCGAGAGTGTCGCGGGCGCGCGTACCCGCGACGCCGCCACCGCGGCGTGTCGGGCCAGGAGGCCTTGGTAGTCCCAGTGGCGGGGAGCGAAGACCGCGATCAGGCTGGCGACGAGGCCGGCGACCTCGCGCTCGGGCAGGGCGAGTACCCGGTCCACGATGCCCGCGGCTCGGGAGTGCGCCTCGTTCCCCTCCTCTCCCGGGAGGGAACAGCTTCGCGATGACCCGGCCGGGGTCCGCGGTCATCGTCACCGGGTGCCGGGTGACCAGGTCGGCCTCCAGATTCGAGATCACCGAGTCGCCACGTCGGTCGCCCGCCGGTCGGCCGTCCACGGACCTGGACGACCAGTGCGCGCCGGCCCTCGCGCGCTCACCGCGCCACTAGCAGGCGCCGGGCATGCTGTGCCGTCGAGAGCAGCGCAAGGGTCGACTCCGCGCCCTGGTTGATGTTGCGACCGTGCGGCTCGAGACCGTCGCAGCAGCCACCGGTGTTGATGTCCAGAAGGGGCATGACGCTGTCGTTGTCCCCGAGGAACCAGGCCTGGGCCCGGGCGAGTCCGACTAGCCACCGGGTCTCGCCGGTGACGTCGTAGGCGCGGGCACACGCGTCGGCGAGGGTCGCGGCCTCAATGGGTTGCTGGTCGAAGCCGGGCTCGTCGTCTCCCCCGGGTTGCCGGCCGCCGACCGGCGTGGGCGACAGCCGGCCGCCGCGGGTCTCCAGGTCGAGCAGCCAGGCCAGCAGCCGCAGGCCGGCCGCGAGCGCCGCCTCGTCCGGCAGGCAGACACCGGCGAGGATCAGCGCCTCCGGCACGGCGGCGTTGGCGTACCGCAGGGTCGGTTCCGGCCAGGGCCAGGCCGGGTCGACGCCGAGCGGGCCGATCGCGGTGACCGCGGCGGCGAGCAGGTCACGGGCCGGCTGATGGTCCGGGAGGGCGAGCAGCACCTCACCGGCACCAAGCGCGGCGAACGTCATCGCCCGAGGCCAGCGCGAGCGCCGGCCGGCGCTGACCCGGAACCGGGCCAGCGCGGTCTCCCGTGTCCGCAGGGTAGGTGCCCGCGCGGCGACGGTGCCCAGGCCCCACAGGGCGCGGCCCCACCAGTCGCCGAGGCCGGGCTGGTCACGCCAGCGCCCGGCGGTGTCCCGACGGTTGCGCACCGCGCCGTCCGACGACTGCGCCGCGACGACAAAGGCCAGGTAGCGCTTCAGGAGCCGGACCAGTTCGAGGGGCGGATCCGGCTCGCGGGCGAGGACGACCAGCCCGCGGGCGACGTCGTCCACGCAGTAGCCGTGCTCGCGACGGGGAACCGCGCCCAGGGCGTGCTCGAACAGGCCGATGTCGTCGCTGAGCCGCAGGAGGTGGTCGAACGACACGTCGGCGGTCACCGGGCCACTGCCGCCGGCCTGGTCGGGGCGCTTCGCGTCTGGCTCATTCTGCTTCGGGTCCGGGCGACCAGTCCGGTGGCGAGCCGCTGGTAGCGGTGGGCGACCGAGGGCCACAGCAGGTCGGGGGCGCGCGCGGCGGCGGCGCGGGCCAGCTCACTGATCAGGCTGTCATCGGTGATGATGCTGCGTATCGCCGCCGCGATGGCCGGGGCGTCGCCGTGCGGTACGAGCAGGCCGGTGCCGTCGCCGAGGAGCTCGACGGCGTGCGGGAAGCGGGTGGCGACGATCGGCCGCAGCGCCGCGACCGCCTCGATGAGAACGCCGGAGGTCACCTGGTCGCGGGAGTCGTAGGGCAACAGCACCACGTCAGCCGCGCGGACCAGTTCGCCGAGCGACGCCGTGTCGCGGTAGCGACCGTCGAAGGTGACCGACCCGGCCACGCCGAGCCGACGGGCCTGGGCGACCAGACTGTCGCGGTAAGCCTCCCCTTTCCACGCGAGCACCTTGGGATGGGTCTCACCCGCGACGACGTAACGCGGGGCCGGGTCGAGATCGGTCAGCGCCGCCATCGCCGCGATGCCCCACTCGATGCCCTTGCCTGGCCCAATCAGCCCCCAGGTGAGGACCGTCGGCCGGCCGGACCGGACCGGCGCGCCGCGGCGGTTGTCGGCGGCACCGTGCGGGATGACCACCACCAGGCGTGGATCGACCGCATAGCCGGCGGCGAGCCGCGCCCGCGCCGTCTCGGTCATGACGACCACCGCATCCGCGGCGGCGGCCACCGCTTCCAGGACATGGCGCTGGTGGGGGGTCGGGTGCACGAGCACCGTGTGCAGGACGACGACCACCGGCACGTCGAGGTGGCGCAGCACCGTCAGCACCTCGTCGCCGTCCGCGCCGCCGTAGATGCCGTACTCGTGCTGCACGACCGCGACATCGAACCTGTTCAGCAGCCGGGCTGCCCGCTGCGGACCACCCGCGGTCCCGGCCACCAGCTCCCCGACCACCCCGGTCGGCGCGGCCCACAGCGAACCCGGCACGGCGGGCACGTCCAGCAGACGCACCACCCCGCTGGACCCGCCGGGCGCAGAGCCGGTCAGCTGTTCACGCAGAGCCGCGGTGAACGTCGCGAGCCCGCACTGGGTCGGCGGATACGTACTGAGGAAACCGTAGCGCAGGGACACCCTGCTCACCTTCCGGTCAGCGCCGGCAGAAGCCGCCGGCAGGCGCGCGAGCGTAGAACTCGCCTGGCGAACGTCCAGGAAGGCAGCGCGGGGTCAGAAACCCATATCTCCCATGCCGCCCCCTCGGCGGCCGCTACGGAATCCGGCTTGTCGGCGATGACAACCTCGATGGTGAGGAAAAGGCCGGCGCTCGACGCGGCGTTCCGCAGCGCCGAGCGGGTCATTTTCACCGGGTCGATGATGCTGGCGGTGACCAGGTCGAGATATTGACGTTTACGGCGTCGGCCTGTTGGATCAGGCCGCGCCGCGCCTCCTCATCGAAGCCGATGATCTTCGGCATATGGGTGCTTCCTCCTGAGGCTCAAGCCCGTGTGGAGGAGTGTCGGCCGCCCGCAGCGCCCGCGACGAAGGCGATGCTCCAGGCTGCGGCAAGGCACCCTTCACGCCATCGGTTAGCACTCGGCCCTACTGAGCGCTAACCTTTTGTATACGCCCTGCCGGGCGGGAACGCAATGGGTGGATCTGCCCGTGGCCCGGGAAACCGACGACGAGCGGGTCGGCGGTAGGGGTACCGTGAACGCACAATCCGCTCAACCGCGGCCGTCCTCCGCTGCCGGGTCTGAGGGGCCGGTCATCCGGCGATCTTCGGGGTGTCCTCGTCGTGTCCGCGGCGGCTGAAGCGGCGAGCCCGACGGCGTAGCGCCCGGATTGTCGAATAGCGCTGCCGGGCGGGTGGGGTGATGGCGGCGTGACGGTAGAAGATGTGCTTGCCGGCCTCGATCAGCGCGAGGTAGCCGATGACCAGGCCGACCAGCGCCGTGAAGAACCCCAGGGGCAGCGGACTGAGACCGAGTGGGTGCGCGAGCGGGCTTGCTGGGAGCGCCGACCCGACGATCACGACGGTCACGGCCGCGAGAGCCAGTGGCAGGCTCGGGCGGCTGCGGAAGAACGGCACGCGGCGCGTCCTGATCGCGAAGATCACCAGGGTCTGGGTGGCGAGGGATTCCACGAACCAGCCGGAACGGAACTCGCCGGCCCCGGCGTGGAAGATCCACAGCATGACGCCGAAGGTGACGAAGTCGAACACGGAACTGAGCGGGCCGAAGAACATCATGAAGCGACGGATGAAGCCGATGTCCCATTGCGAGGGCGCCCGCAGCTGCGCCTCGTCGACGTGATCGGTCGGGATGGCGAGCTGGCTGGAGTCGTAGAGCAGGTTGTTCAGCAGGATCTGGGACGGCAACATCGGCAGGAACGAAAGGAACAGCGACGCGCCGGCTGCGGAGAACATGTTCCCGAAGTTGCTCGAGGTTCCCATGAGGACGTACTTGATGGTGTTGGCGAAAATCCGCCGGCCTTCGGCGACACCGTCGGCGAGCACGTCGAGGTCCTTCTCCAGCAGGATCACGTCGGCGGCGTCCTTGGCGATGTCGGTGGCCGAGTCGACGGAGATGCCGACGTCGGCGGAGTGCAGGGCGAGCGCGTCGTTGACGCCGTCGCCGAGGAAGGCCACCCCGCCGCCGCTACGACGCTGCACGTGGACGATCCGCGCCTTGTCCTCCGGACTCACCCGGGCGAAGATGGTCGTCGTGGCGATCGCCGCGGCGAGGGCATCGTCGTCCAGGGCGCCCAGCTGGACGCCGGTCATGGCACGTGCGCCGTCGAGGCCGAGTTCGTCGCAGACCTTGACCGCGACGGCCGCGTTGTCCCCGGTGACCACCTTGACCGCGATGCCCAGGCCAGCGAGCCGGGTGAGCGCGCCGGCGGCGTCGGGCTTGGGAGGGTCGAGGAACACCAGCAGGCCGGCCAGACGAAGCCGCTGCTCGTCGGCGGCCGTCGGCGCCCGGACCTCGGTGGCGGCGCGGGTGGCGACCGCGACGACACGGTTGCCCGCCGCGAACTCGACGGCCAGCCGGTCCCTCGCCGTCCGGGGCACGTCGAGACAGCGGTCCAGGACCGACTCCGGGGCACCCTTGGTGACCAGGGTTATCTGGCCGTCTGGGGCGCGGACCAGGACCGAGACCATCTTCCGGTCGTGATCGAATGGCAGTACACCCAGGCGGGTGAAAGCCTCGACGGCGGCCAGCTGCTCGATGACTGGGGGCGCCCGCCACAGTGCCTGATCCAGCGGGTTCCCGCCCACGACGGCCTTCCCCGCCGCCGGCAGGTTCTCGGTGGCAAGAAGGCCCCATCGCAGGACCGTGTCCGCGTCGATGCCCTCGACGGGCACCGAACGCATGTAGTCGATGTGCCCGGCGGTCAGCGTGCCGGTCTTGTCGGTGAACAGGACGTCGACGTTGCCCAGGTCCTCGATGCAGATCAGCCTTTTGACGAGCACCTTGCGTTGCCTCATCCGCCGCGACCCGGCGGCGAGGCTACTGGACACGACCGCCGGGAGCAGCTGGGGAGTGATGCCTACCGCGATCGCCAACGAGAACAGCAGCGCATCCATGATTGGCCGGTGGAGCGCCACGTTGAGGACGAAGATCGACGTGGTCAGCGCCCCGGCGACGTAGACGAGCAGCATCGAGAACTTTCGCAGCCCGATCTGGAACTCGGTGTCCATCGGGTGGGTGCTCAGCCCGGCGGCGATCTTGCCGAGCTCCGTGCGCGGGCCGGTGGCGGCCACGACGCCGGTCCCACTTCCGGCGTTGACCACGGTGCCCATCAGCGCGCAGCCGGTCAGCTCGGCCAACGGCGTGCCAGCCGGCACCGGCTCGGTGTCCTTGTCCACCGGCAGTGCCTCGCCGGTCAACACCGACTCGTCGCATTCCAGCCCGGCGGCGTCCAGCAGGCGGATGTCGGCCGGGACGACGTCACCGAGGCGCAGCGCTATCACGTCGCCTGGCACCAGGTCGGTGACATCGACCGAGGTCGGCGTCCCGTCGCGAAGGACCACGGTCTCGTGCCGGATCTGGTCATGCAGCGCCTCGGCGGCCTTCTCCGCCCGGAACTCGTTGACGAACCCCAGCGTCACCGACAGGGCGACGATCACGCCGATGATGACCGCGTCGCCGCGTTCACCCACGAAGTAGGACGCCAACGCGGCAGTGAGCAACAGCGCCAGCAGCGGTGACCGCAGCTGATGCCAGAGCACCACAAGTGGCCGCGCCCGGTGCGAGGACACCGCGTTCGGCCCCCACCGCGCGCGCCGCCGGGCGACCTCGGCTGCCGAGAGCCCCCGGTCCGCCGTGCTGTCGAGCTGACGCAGCACGTCTTCTCCGGTCCTCCCGGCGACGGCGGCGATGCCCTGGACCACGCCCGTCCCGTGGGCCGGGGCGGTGACTGTCACGGGCGTTCACCGTCACGTCGGTCGGTTGTTGCCGCAACACCCGCCGCCCCAGAGGCGGGCTGGCGCGGTCGCCCTGCCTCAGGGCTGGTCACCGTGGCGGTCACGCCACCGGATGAGCCCGGAACCCTGGTCCAGCGGCAAGGCCTTCCGCGGTGCATCGTCACCTCCGTGTCCACACTCCGAGGATGGGCCGAACCGAGTAGGACCGCGTCTCGTTCACCCGCAGGTGGGCGGCTACCGGCCTACGGAGCTCGCCCAGAGCAGGGTTTCCGCGGTCTGCGTGCTCTGGGCTTGGGCGGGTTTGCTGGCGCTGTCCCGGGTGTCGTCGTAGGCCGGACGTGTCCTGGTACCCAGCGGTCGGTCGACGGTCTCGACTAGTCCTGCTGGTCGGTAACTGGTGGTGTGGTGGCGGCTGGGCGTCGTCGGCCCTTGCGCACCCCCGGCCAGCGGTCCATCAGGACGAAAGCGGCCAGAGCGAGGGCGACGCCGATCAGGACGACTGCCCACAGCGGCGCGATCGCGTCGAGGACGCCACCGACGATCAACGCGGCGAACAGAGCGACCACGACGAAGTTCGGGCTCATGAGGTGCCCGCGCGCGGATGGCGGCGCGGAGCCCGCGTGACGGCGCCTTGGGCATCCGCCGGGTCGCTGTGCCGGTGGTGGGGGGCTTCGGCGTCGCGGTGGCGGCGCGCGACCCGGCGGAGCTGGGTGATGCGGCCGATCCCGGGGATCGCGATCAGGAGCGCTCCCGCGATCGCCGCGAACAGCATCGTGACCGCGAGCGGCAGGTGACCGTGAAAGCCCAGGAACGATACCGTGACGCGCTGGCCGTTCTGCAGAACGAAGACCAGCAGCAGGATGCCGACCAGGACGAACAGGATTACCGCCGTCCAGGTCTGGCTGGTGCGCGTGGAGCGTATGACATGCGGTCCAACCGCGGGCTGCGTGGTGTCGGAGTCGGCGGGCTGGAGGTCCGACGACGTGCCGGTGGTGGTCACGAAGACTCCCTATTCCTTGACTGGCCTGATGAGCAGGCTGTGGCAGCGGCGACCGAGGCGGGTATCAGGGTCCGTGTGGTCGGGGTGGGGTGCACATCGAGCCGGTCGACCAGGCGGGTCAGGGCGAAGCGCCGGTAGACCCGGGGACGCGCGCCGATGACCACGATGGGGATGCCGGTGCGGGCCGCCCGGTTCGCGACGCCGACCAGGACTGCCAGGCCCCAGGCGCCTAGAACCGACACACCGGCGAGGTCGACGATCAGCAGCGAGGGTGGCCTCTCCAGGCCGGTCGTCAGCGCCGCGCGGAACGCGGTCCGGGTGGCGCGGTCGATCTCGCCGTGCGCACGCACGATCGTCCGGTCGGCCGGGGCGTAGATGTCGGTATGGAAGCGGGAGGCGAACCTGCCCGAGCGCCGTGGCCCCGTTTCGGAGACGGGGAGGAGAGTTTTCAGCATGGTCAGTGGCGCGACGTGGTGTGTCGACGTCCCCGCGGCGAATGGCCGTTCGTGCCGGTGACCACGCGCACGGCCCCAGGATTATGACGGCCCCGACGATCGCGGTGATCCAGGTCGACACGTTGAAGAACGTGTTGAGGGAATGGACGTGGAAAATCATTTTTGGCGAGCCAGCCCCCGAGTAGGGCGCCAGCGATGCCGGAGATACCCGCGACCACCCATCCCGTGCGTTCCCCGGTAAGCCTCTCGGCGATCAGGCCGGCGATGAGTCCCAGCACGATCCAGGCAATGATGCTCATGTCTTTCCCTGCTGATTGATAATGGCGGGCTCTTGGTATGCGGGATGGACGTCGAGCGTCACGACCAGGCCGGCGGCGAGGAACTCCTGGAAGACGGCCGGCTGGGCGCCGCGGGCAGTGATCCGGCTCCCTCGGCGAGCCGCCCGCGATGCGGTATCGACCAGCAACGTCGGCGCGGCCACGCCGGCCGGGGAGAGGAGATGGATGGTCGTGACCCGGTCGCGATGCGAGGTGAAGATGCCCACCACGGTCCCGGACGGACCGAACCCCCGATGCCTGATTATGAGGCCTTGGCTGGCGTTTTCGGCCCCGAGCTGGGCCAGCACACGAGGGCGTTCGCCGACGTCGAGGGGTCCCAGGAGAACGTCGAGAAAGTCGCGTCGGTACTCCACTACGCTTGCCCGATCCCAGCCGACGACCAGTGATCTAGGCGTACCTTGCCATGCGGCGGCGAGCCGCCCAGAGGCCCCCGTGGGGATGACGAGGAAACGCAGGCGGAAACAGCAGCGCAGAGGTGGCCGGAAAATTTGGACAATGTCACAGACGACGCCCTGTGGACGATCACTGGCGGCGCTCGAGCGTGAGTCGCACACTCGCGGTCCCGCGGCAGCTACGCGGCGTTCCCGGTCCCGAGCCGGCTATGTCCTAGCACGCTGAGCATAGCCCGAGAACGCTCGAATGTCGACAGCGCGACAACAACTGGCGACTGTGCTGCCACTCGCGGAAGCGCTTGATCGAGGATCACGGCGTACCGAGTGGGTGCCTCTCGTCGTGATCCGGGGTGTTCGGCCGGCTCGTCGAGGCGACGCCCGGGGCACACGAGGCCCACCGCCGCGCCGCCTGATTCACGACTGCGCCTCGGGGCCGGTCTCCCGAGCAGCGGCGGGCGTCGGTTCGGCCGGTGAGCCGACTGAGCGTCTAGGACGTCATGAGCTGTTGCAACCGGTCGCGGCTCGCGTGTTCGACGAGGTTCGGTACGTATGCGTGATCGTCGCGTGTGTCAACGGTGCGTAGCAGCTGCGCACGACCGCCTCGACGGTGGGGCCTGGCACCGTCCCGTCGTAGGCGGTTTGGAGGCGTTGAATGAGGATTGTGATCCGCTCGGGTAGTTTATCCCGCACCGGGATCGAGTTCATGACGCTTTGCCTCGACCGAATGAGATCCGGTGGTGTTGCGTTGACCTGTCGGTGGCGTAATATCTGACCGAGCTGGTAGCCATGATGGCTCCTTCTCCTGGGAACGGTGGCCCCAGGAATTCGGGGCTGTCAGCGACGATCGCCACCTACCAGCCCAAGATTGAGCCTACGCCGCGAACCGGATCCGGCGCTACGGGTCTCGTGGCGGCTGGGTGGGTGTCGGCCCCCGGCCGGGGTCGTGTGTGTGCGCTGGGCGCCGTTCGTCGGAGCGCAGGCCTGTCGTGCTCGGCAGGTTTAGTTCGGCGAGGATCGTCTCGGCCGCGGTGGGCAGGTCGACACGGGTGTAGGCGGCCAGCAGGTCGAGGTGCTGCTTTGCCTGTTCATGGGTGTTGCCTTGGCTGATCAGTACGCCGATGGCCTGGTCGATGGTCGACAGGGCTTTCAGCCCGCTGGGTGTGGCCGGATCGTGGAGCACAGTGAGGTCCTCGTCGAGTACGAAGGCGGCGGTGTCGAGGCCGCCGAGGCTCCCGGCGAGCCAGCTCAGATCGGTCGCGAGGTCGAGAAACGCTCCGGGCGTCGCGGCAAAGAGGATCAGGGAAGCCGTGGCCGCGGGATCTCCGGATCCGAAGACATGCGGTGGAAGTGATATCCGTAGCGAGGCGCGGATATCTTCGGGCTGGGCGTCCTCCTCAAGCGCGGTGAAATCCAGACGCCGTCCGCCGACAGAGAACATGGCCGACAGCCCAAGGTAGGAGTGGACCGCGATCTTGGTGTCGGCGGCGAGTTGCCGCAGGGTTTGTGAGATATCTGTGCCGGGCTCGTCCAGCGATTCCGTGAGGGCGGCGAGATCCGCGGCCCAAGCGGCGGAAATTTCCATGGCGGGGTTCTCCGAAACGGCGTCCCCGAACGCCCGTTTTCGGTCACAGAGCCGAGTACCGCAGGTCGCGGTGCTGGGTGGGGCACCGGAGACGAGTCAGGGCCCCGCATCCAAGGGTGCCGTCTTTTACGGTACTCGGTTGAGCCGGTCGCCCAACCGCGGCGCACCGGCAGTCGGGTTACGTCTGGTGGCCGCGGGCGCGGGCGCGACGGACCGCCTCGTCGACCATGCGCTGGGCGACGACGGCGAGTTTGACGTTCTCGTGCTGGCTGATCGCGCGCAGCCGCGCGAACGCCTCCTCCGCGGTCGCGCCGGTACGCCCGCGGAGCAGTCCGACGGCCTGGTCGATGACCGGCCTGCTCGACAGGGCCGTCTGAAGCTGGATCGTGAGGTTCAGCGCCTGGGTCAGCACTTGGGCGTTGTGGACCGCGACCGCGGCTGGGGCCGCGAACAGTTCGCCGAGTTCGGCGGCGTGTTCGTCGAAGACGTCCTTGCCGTGGGCGTAGACGTTGATCGCTCCTACCACCTGGTCCGGTAGCAGCAACGGCAGCGACAGGGCGCTGTGTACGCCGAGGCGGCTGACCCGGGGGCCGAAGCGCGGCCATTGCCGGTCGCCGCCCAGGGATCCCGAGCGGACGGTGCGCCGGTCGAGGGTGGCGGTGATGCAGGGGCCTTCGTTGAGGACGGCGTATTGGATCTCGTCGATGTCCCGGACGAACGGCGCGCTCGCGGCCAGCGCCTCGATCCTGGTGCCGTCCCGGTCGGCGCGCAACAGCGTCACCCCGGCGCCGTCGGCGCCAGGGATCGCCCGGGTCGCGAACCTCGCGACCCGGGTGAGCAGCTCCTGGAGGTCGAGGGAACCGGAGACCAGACCGGCGAGACCGGCTAGGCCCGCCCGCAGGTCGAGGTCATCGGCCCGCGCCTGCTCGAAACTCAGCGCCGGCGCCAGAACGGTAATCTCATCGTCGGAGTCTGTCATGGCCGCGTCACCCGCATGCCTGCCCTCGGGCCTGTGCCAGCGGCCGGCTCGGGACGAATGGCCGCCGGTTGGATGCAGGGTGGGTGCGCGATCGTGTCGCTGACGCGGGCGGCGTCGACCTGGTAGCGAAGTGTGGATGTTCGGCCCGTCCTCATGACGGTCGCCTAACCCCGGCGATAAGAGCCGCCAGATGGCCGCGGCCGGGAGGCGACACCGACTCGACGTCGATATTCGTAGAGATCCGGCCGATTCCCAAGCTACCACAGCGCCCTTGCACGCGTTTGATCGTGAGCGCCCGTCCGTGGTTGGGCCGAGCATGGGGATGTTCGGACACGAAGCGCATCCGAGGCGCCCGCGCGGACACCGCGATGCGCTGCTGCGCGCGGCAGCGTGGCCGCGTGTTGTCGCCTTGTCGACATTTGGGTGTTCTTCGAGCTATCCTCGACGTGCTAGGACATAGCCGGCTCGGGATCGGGAACGCCGCGTAGCTGCCGCGGGACCGCGAGTGTGTGACTCACGCTCGAGCGCCTCAGTGATCGTCCTCAGGGCGTCGTCTGTGACATTGTCCAAGTCCTCTGGTCACCTTTACGCCGCTGTTTCCGCCTGCGTTTCCTCGTCACCCCCAACGGAGCCTCTGGGCGGGTCGCCGCCGCGCGGCCAGGTACGCCTTGATCCTCGGCTGTCGGCTGGGATCGGGCGAACGTAGTGGAATACCGGCGCGATTTTCTCGACGTTCTACTGGGACCCCTGGACAGCACCGAACGGCCCCGCGTGCTGGCCCAACTCGGAGCCGAAAACACCAGCCAGGGCCGCACGGTCCTGCGTCGGGGTTCCGGTCCGTCCGGAGCCGCGGTGATCGTCACCTCGCATCACGACGAGGTCACGACCGTCCATCTCCTCTCCGCGGCCGGTGTGGTCGCCCCGACGTTCCAGGACGCCCTCGACCGCGGGATGCACGCCAGGCAACCGCTGCTGGTCGTCGACCTCGGCGAAGTGCCGTCCCTCGGGGCGCCGGCCCGGGACGTGCTGCTCGCCGCCGCGTCCCGGGCGGCGCGGCGCGGGAGCCGGATCGCTGTCCGTGGCGCCCAGCCGGCGGTCTTCCAGGAGTTCCTCGACGCCGGGTGGCCGTGAGGCTCGACGTCCCCCAGGAAGTGGTCGACTACCTCGCTGACCAGGACTTCCCTGTACAGAACGTGGAGATCGTCGGCACCGAGCTGCGTTCGATCGAACGTGTCACCGGACGCCTGACCCGGAAAGATCGCGGCTGCCGGTGCGCTGTCCGGGTTCTGGATCGGACTGTTCGTCGGGATCGCGTTCAGCCTGTTCGGCGATCGGAACCAACTCGGCTTTTTCTTCACCACGCCGCTGCTCGGGGCCGTGTTCGGGCTGGCCTGGAGTCAGATCGGCTACAGCACGGCGACCCGGCACGGCAGCCGCGACTTCGCCTCGGTCAATCAGATCGTGGCCACCAAGTACGAAGTTCTCGTGGACCACGCGCACGCCGCTCGCGCGTATGAACTCCTCGCGGCCATGCCGCGCAAGGCCTCGGTCTGACGTCCCTGACCGGCCACCTCCGCGCGGCCCGTGTCGACGGCGGTGCGGGACATTCCTATGGGATCTGCTCGGCTAGGCCGGTGGCGTGTAGGGCGAGGATGGCGATGTCGTCGGTGTGGGATCCGCCGGTGAAGGTGAGTACGTCCTCTTCGACGGCGTCGACGAGGTCAGGCGCGCTGAGCTGCCCGGCCGCGGTGAGGAGGGCGCGGAGGCGTTGTTCGCCGTACTGTTCGCGGCCTTGTCGGGCTTCGGTGACGCCGTCGGTGTAGAGCAGCATCGTGTCTCCTGGCCGCAGGGTTACCCAGGTGTTCGTCAGACCGGCGTTGGCGAAGAGGCCCAGGGGCAGGCCGTGGTGTCCGATGGGGCGCACCGGGCCGGCGGAGCTGCGCAGCAGCGCGGGCATGTGTCCCGCCGACGCGAGGAGTACGCGGACCCCGCCTGGGTGGGGGACCAGCATGAGGTAGGTGGCGGTGAGGAAGCGCTCGCTGCCAGGGTCCTGGGTCAGCAGCGCGGTGTTGAGCCGGTCGAGTATCTGCGACGGGGTCTTCTCGGCCGTCGCGACGGCGCGGATCGTGTGGCGTGCCAGTGCCGCGACCATCGCGGCCTGCGGGCCGTGGCCGCTGACGTCCCCGATCACGGCATCCCAGCGTTCCTCTGCCCCTGTGGGTGCACACCGCGCCTGGACGAGGTCCGCGTGCGGTCTGGCGTCCGTGTCGGCGGATAACCGCACCGGGAACATGTCGTAGAAGTCGCCGAGCGCCCCCCGACCGTCGGCCGCGGGGAGGCTGCGCGCGGCGACCCGCATCCCCGGGACGTCGGACATCCGCGCGGGCAGTAGATCGCCCGACGGGCGATCCCCGTCGGGGGTAACCGCTGTCGGCTCCATGGGCAGTTGCGTCCGTACGGTCAGCAACCGGTGTGGGAGCTGCTCGTCGGTGTCGGCATCTACGCGGGGTCGCGCTCGCATGAGCCGCCACTCCCCGGTGCCGCGCGCGATCCGACCCGGTTGCCCGCCCTGCGTGTCATTGCCGTGTCATCGCGATGGTGGGACATCGGGGCCGTGGGCTCAGGTCAGGCCGGTCGCGGCGGCCGCGGCGGCCAGGGTCGGCCAGCCGGAGCCGAGCAGCACCCAGCCGTCGTGGCCCGCGGCCGGGTTGCTGGGATGGTGCACCTTGACCTGCCAGCTACCAGGGCTGGTCTCCCTGGCGAACGCGGAATGGCCGTCGCATGTGCCGTATTGGCTGCCAAGTACAGCTATGGGCGTGGACGGCGTCGAGGCGGAATCGTTCTGAGGCGACATGAGGTGCCTCTCGAGGAGAGATCACCGGTGTGCCCGGCGCTGAACGTGAAGCTCGGGAGACCGCGACGCTGACGCGCGGCAGCCCCCATCCGGGCCAGCTGTTTCCCAGCAGCGCTATCGTACGCCGCCCCCGTCCGGCTGTCCGCACCGGACGGAGTAAACCAGTCGCCGGAATAGTGGCCAGCGGCGTGCGTTTTTGACCTGCCCACAATGTCAATGGCATATCGCGGTCTTCATGTGCTCTGCGGGCCGCCGCACTGCCGAAAGGTGCCGCCTCAGCGGTTACCGCCACCGCATCCCGGGATCAAGCCCGCCCGGCCGGCGAATGCCGGCTGCCACCCGGGGATCGTCCGTCGGCAACGCGGCCCAGCGCACGTCAACGCTCTGCTCGACGACGCCGCTGTCGTCGAGCAGAGCAGCTTGAGGCCGACGGACCCGACCGCCGGCATCACCCGCGGCCGGTCGCCGTTGATGGGTTTCCTATGCGAGCCAGGGCAGGCGTCGGACCAGTGGGGTGGTTGCCCAGAGGCGGCCCAGTCCGAGGGTGCGGCCGGCGCCGAGGCAGGCGAGGAGGACCAGGACGGCGGCGTAGATGAGGTGTTCGTCGAGGAACGGGTTGCTGGCCGGCGGGAGGACGGCGCTCCACATCATGACGGTCAGGACTGCCCCGCCGATCGCGGTCAGCCACATGCCGATGCCGAGGATCAGGGCTGTGCCGATCGCGGCCAGGGCGATCATGAAGAACACGTCGGCGAAGGTCGTGCCGGCCAGCGAGTGGTAGAAGCCGGTGAACGGTCCCTTGGCGGCGGAGCCGAGGAATCCCTTGGTGGGGCTGCCGCCGTGGATCCAGGCCTTCGCCGAGGTCGTGTCATGGCCGAGGCCGAATGCCTTGTCGAGGAACGCCCACAGGAACAGCCAGCCCAAGGCGAGCCGGATGGCTGCCAGCAGGTAGTGGACGCCCGGGGCCGGGCGTCCGTCGCGCGCGGCCGTGGAGATCGGTGGCTGTTCGGGTGCCGGTGGCCGGTTCGCGGGGACCTGGGGTGCCGCGCTGGCTGAGGGGACGTCGGTGTCCTTGACGGCCGGCCGTGGCATGGTGTCGACGGGTTGACGGGTGGTTTCGACGGGGCCGTTGTGGTTGTGGGCGATGTCGACCATCGCGCTCACGTTCCTTCGTTTCTCATGGTTCGGGTCCGCGGGGCGAATGCCCGCGGACGGTTGCGGCGCGACGGCGGGGCCGCGGCCAGGATGAGTCAGCTGTTTCGGGTGAGGACGACCTTGAGTGCGTCGGTCTCGCCCGCGCGGGAGAACACGTCGTAGGCCGTGAGGAACTTGTCGAACCCGAAGTGGTGGGTGACGAACCGGCGGGCGTCGAGGCGGCGGCTGGCGAGCAGGCGGATCAGGGTCGGCGTCGAGTACGTGTCGACCAGCCCGGTCGTGATCGTCAGGTCGCGGTCCCAGAGCCGTTCCAGGTGCAGCGTGGCCGGCTTGCCATGCACACCGATGTTGGCGACCCGGCCGGCCGGTCGGACGAGGTCGACGGCGAGCTCGAAGGTCGCCGGCACGCCGACGGCCTCGATCGCGAGGTCCGCGCCAAGCCCGTCGGTCAGTTCCCGGACGGCCGCGATCGGATCCTGTCCGGCGTTGTTGATGACGATGTCCGCGCCGAACTGCTTGGCCGCATCGAGGCGGGCGGGTGTCCTGTCGATGGCGACCACGAGGCTTGGGCTGAACAGCCGTGCGCCGCTGATCGTTGACAGGCCGATGGGTCCGGCACCGACGACCGCGATGACGTCGCCGGGCTTGACCTGCCCGTTGAGGACGCCCACCTCGTAGCCGGTGGGAAGGATGTCGGCGAGCATCAGCATCTCGTCGTCACTGACACCGCGGGGTATCGGGTAGGTCGAGGTGTCGGCGAACGGGACACGAACGTATTCGGCCTGCGTGCCGTCGATCGTGTTCCCGAGGATCCAGCCGCCCCCGCCGGTGCACTGCCCGTACCTGTTGTCCCGGCAGTAGCGGCAGGCGCCGCGGGCGCTGACGCACGAGACCAGGACACGGTCGCCTGGCCGCAGGTTCTTGACCGCGGCGCCGGTCTCGACGACGGTGCCGACCGCTTCATGGCCGATGATCCGACCATCGACCATGGCCGGAAGGTCGCCGCGCAGGATGTGCAGGTCCGTTCCGCAGATCGTGGTCGTGTCGACCCGCACGATGGCATCGGTATCGGCGCCCACCGCGGGAGGCACGACGTCTTCCCATGCCATGACGCCCGGTCCGTGGAAGACGACTGCCTTCATGACGCTCCCGTCAGAAATGCTTGTTGATGGACCCAGCCGCCCCGCGCGCCAGCCGCGAGGCGGTGCGAGGCGCGGCTAGTCCCGCTGCCCGCTGGCGGGTGGCGTGGTGGTGACCGCCGGGCGAGGACGCCGCCGACAAGGAACGCGGCGAACAGGGCGACCACGAGGAAGTTGGGGCTCATGAGGTGCCTCCACGTGGATGCCGGCGCAGACTCCGCGTGGCGGCGCCGCTGGCAGCCGGTGGGTCGCGGTGAAGCGCGGGCCGGGTGGTGTCTGGTTCGGGCAGCCGGAGGTCCGGCGAGGCCCCCGTGGTTCTGGTCATGACGACTCCCGTCCAGGGACTCAGCTGGTGAGTGCGCTGGCGGGAGCGGTGGTCGAGGCGGGTGTCAGGGTCCGGGCGGCCGGGGTGGGGTGCACATCGAGCCGGTCGACCAGGTGGGTCAGGGTGAAGCGCCGGTAGACCTGTGGGCGGGCGCCGATGCTCCTGATCGGGATGCCGACGCGGGCGGCCCGGTTCGCAACGCCGACCAGAGGTCATCGTGCGGCGCTATCTCCCGCGCCGAGCCGAGCCAGCCCTCGGGGCCGTTCGGTATCGTCCAGCGCCGCCGGGATAACCTCGAGGACGTCGCGGCACTCCACCCAGGCACTCCCGATCCCGCCGGTTCGCCCGTGGTCTAAGCGCACCTGGACCACCGGAGGAGAGCCGTTCGACCGGTTCCGTGTCGGTGCCGAGGGAAAGCCGACGGGAACAGCGAGGCAAAGGCCTTCGGAAAATTCGGACAATGTCACAGACGACGTCCTGAGGACGATCACTGGCGGCGCTCGAGCGGGAGTCACACACTCGCGGTTTCGCGGCAGCTACGCGGCATTTCCGATCCCGAGCCGGCTATGTCCTAACCAGGTCAGCATAGCCCCGGCAGCATCTAACTGTCGACTGGCGCGAAATTCTGGCGCAACTCCACGGTCCGCACCCGCCAGAGCCCGGTGCCGTTCGCTGCCGTTTAGGGGTTCCAGGAGAACGCCGAGAAGTCGCGCCGATACCTCAACCTCGCCTGCCTGAACTCAGTCGACGACCGGTGATCCACGCGCGTGTGGCGGACCGGCGGTGACCGGTCCTCGACCCCGACGTCGTCAGCTACCTCCTAGGCCGACACGCCAACCGCGACCGCCTCACCACCCTTAGCGAACGCGAACGTGACGTGCTGGCACTCATGGCCCAAGGCGGATCGAACATGGCCATATCCCGCCACCTCGTCCTCGGGCAGGGAGGAGGCTCACTCGTCGGCCAGCCCGAAGTCGGTGGCGATGGCGGCGTTCGTCTCGGTCGAGTCCCAGTCATCCGCGAGGATGAGCGTGCCGCGCAGCGACCCGCGCCCGGTCCGATTCACGGCACGGCGCAGCGGGACGACCTTGGCGACCGGCGTACCGGCTCGGCTGATGATGATCTCCTCGCCCTGTTCGACTCGGTCGACGATGCGTGACAGGTTCGTCTTGGCGTCGTGGATGTTGAACTGCATGGCGGGTTCGGACATCAGCCCCACCTCCTAGCTAAGACATTAGTCCGCTGGTGGCGAGGAGGCGGAGATGCGCCGCGTCCCGACATCATCGAAGAGATCCTTGACTGGGTCGCCCGGCGTCGCGCCACCGACGCCCGCTTGATGCGGCGAACGCCGCGTCTGGGCCGACCGGTGGCGGCCTGATCGTCTACGGTGTCACCGAGGCAGGGAAGGCGGCGACGGGCCGCGTCGATGTGGGTGCGTGCGACGAGGTCTACGAGCGGTCCCTGCGCGGCGCCACGATCACCGCGATCTCTCCGCCCGTGTTCGGCGTGACCGTCCATCCCCTGGGAGCCGTGGGGAAACGGGCCGTCGTGGTTGTGGTTCCCGCCAGCGTGGACAGGCCTCATCTGATCTACCGGAACGACTACTTCGGCGCTCCGGTTCGCAATGGCTCTGACACGGTGTGGATGAGGGAGCGGCAGATCGAGGCGATGTACCGTGCTCGGTTCGACGAGCGTCGCCACGCGACCGAGGCCTTGGACGCGCTCGTCGCGGAGGTTGAGGCCGGCCGCGACACTGACCGGCGTGCCTGGCTGATCGGAGTTGCTCATCCCCGGATCCCTCGCGTCGGGGATCGCCTGAGCCGCGACGCAGCACGCGCGGTGATCTCGAAGGCTGCGGACCTGACGTGCATGTATGCATCGCAGATGGGCGTCCATCCGCTGGAGAGCGTGGATCGGTTCAACCCTCGACCTGGGCTGCGGCGATGGGTGGCCAGGGACATCGCCACGCGCGATGGCCGTGGGTGGAAGGAATCCTGGGTGAGCATCCACCACGACGGCTCAGTGACCCTGACGGCCGCCGTCGGGGGACATCGCGCTGGTAACACCGTCTATGACGAGGGCTGGCAGGTGACTTCCACCGCCGTCGAGTGCGCCATCGCTGATCTCATGGCGCTGGTCCGGGCGACCGCGCAGACGACCGGCAACGACGAGTACGACGTGCGCGTCACCGTCGGCTGGACCGGCGCTGAGCCGCTGAAGATCCTGACGTGGGACAACTTCGGCGTCCGCAGCGACGAAACGTCGACCCCTCTGCACCGCTACTCACCCGTCGAGGTCACCGTGAACGCGACCGAGTCCCACCTCGACTACCACCGGTACGTCATCGACTTTGCGCAGACTGTGTGAACCAGGGAGGCGTCTCCCCAGCTCTCCTGCTCCCACCCCAGAACGCGACGATCGTCCTTGATCACGGCTGTGTTGCGCGACCTCGCGGAGCGCAATGGTGCCCCGCGGGTCGGCCGATCGCTGATCTGCGTCCCTGGTGGCGGTACGGCCAGGAGGCATTCGTCGAAACGCGTCCTCCTCGCCCGACGATCACCAGGCCAGAATGATCATAAGATCAGCGCCAGATTCAGATCCCGTTCTCACTAACGTAGCCAACGCCCCGTTTCGCGCGGACCGGGGCGGTCACCACCGGGAGCACGACCGGTTCGAGCGGCACTTGCCCCAGCAACTCACCGACCACGAGACCGCCTGCCTGAAGATGATCGACGTGCCGTGTGACCCGGCGATCATCCTCCTGGTAGCGGTCCTCTCGACGAGTCAGCCTTAGCTCACCGCGGGTGAGGTCCAGTCGGCTCGTGCGGCTCCTTGTGAGGCGCGCGGACGGCCCGAGGGCTATGGCCGCGAAGCCGGTCATGCAAGGTCCGCACGGCTGATCGTGGGTCAGGATCCGCTGGTGATCTTGCATGACCGAGAATCCGATGGTGTGGACAAGCCGCCCGCCGGCACACCGAAGGGATCATGCTCGCCCTGGCGATGAGGCCAGGCCCTCAACCCTCGATGTCAGAGCCTGCGGGCAGCGCGCTGGGCGGGCGGCGCAGGGACGGCGTGAGCCGCGCGGTGAACACCGCCTGCCCGCCGGAGCCTTGCCCCTATCCTGGCGGTGTGGCGCGAGGGCAGGCAGCAGGGCTCCGGCGGCCCCCAGGGTCTATCCGGGATCAGTCACAGGGCAAGTGAGTCGTCCACGCCTCCGATCATGAAACATGATCCACCACAACCATATGAGATGCTTTGTCGGATTCGAAGTGGGGTCTCAGCCGGCCGGGACCTCTCTCGGGGCTGCTTCCGGCGGCACTGGGGCCGGCGATCCCCGGGGATGCCAGGCGGCTTTGGCGGCTGCCGGCGGCTACCGGGCTGGACATTTCAGCCCTGGACGAGGGGTCTCAGGGTGTTGGGGTTTCGCCAGAGGTCGGTGTAACGCGCGGCCGAGTTGGGGTTGCGGTAGATGCAACCGGTGCTGAAGGGCCGGTTGAGGTTGGAGCCGAGGTTGCCGGCGTCGCAGTTGTTGAAGTACGCCTCGTAGAGGAAGCCCGGGCCCCTGCGGGCGACCATCCAGTCGCGCATGAACTGGATGTAGTTGGTGTTGTCGAAGCCTCCGTTGTTGCCGGAGCCGGAGGCGACTCCCCATTCGCCGATGCCGAAGGTCTTGCCGTGGGCGCGGGCGAAGTTGTAAAGCCAGGTGATCCCGCCGGTCGCGTTCGCCTGGGTGTTGAAGGCGGCGAGGGTCGGCGACGCGGGGAACTGGTCGTAGGAGTCGATGCCGATGTTGTCGACGTAGGCGTCACCGGGGTAGATGTCCAGCGGGTTGTGGCTCGGCGGGAGCTGGGAGTAGTGGGCGTTGATGCTCCAGTCGAGGATGGGGTCCGGGTTGGCCGTGGCTCGGATCGCGGTGGCGATGTGCCGCCAGCAGTTCACATAGTCGTTGGCATTGACGGCGGACCACTGGAACCAGTTGCCGTTGGCCTGCCAGGCTATGCGGATGATCGAGTTCTGCCGGCCAGTGCTGTTGAGGGTGGTGCCGAAGGTGCGCCAGTTGGCGTCGTAGGCACCGGTCGCGCAGGTCGCCAGTGAGGAGCCGGTGTTCTCCGGGTACGGCGGCACGGAGACGACCAGTCGGCCAGGCCAGCCGGCGAAGTTCGTGAAGGCGAAGGACGGCTGGACGATCGCGGCCCAGCTGTCCCGGGCGGTGTAGACGTGGGCGAGGTCGCACAGACTGCCGCGGTACGCGCAGAACGCGTCCACGGAAGCGGGGTTGATCAGGGGGTCGCCGTTCACCCCGGACAGCCACGGCTGCCCGGACCGGTTGCCGCCCGGGGGTGGCTCCAGCGGGTCCACCGGCGGCGTCGTGGCGGACACGACCCCGCGGTCGAAACCGATGGCGGTGCCGGTGGCGGCGGGGTTGCGCCGCCCGGTGTTGAGGATCTGGACGATGTGGTCGCCGTTGATGAGCTGGTGGGATCTGAACAGCAGGCCGACACTGGAGCTGGGCGCGTAGGTGTCGACCTCGGTGGCGATGCCGAAGTCGATGGCGACCTGGGCGATGCCGCCGGAGCGTTCCATGATGCCGTAGACGTCGATGGCGGTGCCGGTGAAGCGGATGGTGGCGCTCGCCCCGGTGGCCAGCGAGTAACGGAAGCTGTTGTTAGGGGTCGGCGGTACGCATCCGCCGCACGCCAGCCAGGCGCCGGTGAAGGAGACCTGGTTCAGCCCGGTCCCGTTGTCGGTGTCCTCGATCGTCCTTGCGGGTGAGACCGGGGTGGAGTCGGTGAGAGCCTCGGCGCGGTCGAAGCTGACGGCGTCGGAGGTGGCGGAGGGGTTGCGCTCGCCGTTGACGGTGAGCGTCGCCGTATGGACCCCGTTCACGAGGACCTGCGAGGTGTAGACCAACGCGGCGCTGGCCGTGGACGCGTACGTGTCGATCGGGGTCGACGGCGCACCGTCGATGCTGACCCTCGCCTGGCCGCCCTGCGGCTCCTTGATTCCGTGGATCCTGATCTGGGTGCCGGTGAAGCGGATGGTGGCGGTCGATCCGACGGTCACCGAGTAGCGATAGCTGTTGTTCGGGGTGGCGGGACTGCAGCCGCCGCACTGAATCCAGGTACCGGCATAGCTGACCTGGTTCGGGCCGGTGCCGATGCTGGTGTCCTCGATCGTCGCGGTGACGACCGGCGCGGCCCGGGACGCGCCGGGAACACTGATCAGTCCGGCCGCCAGAGTCCCCGCTACCAGGCCGAGCCGCAGCAGGAGGTGCGCCCACCGCATGGATCGCCGACCGGTGACGGGCGCTCGCGTCCGCCCAGCCAGCACCGCGGTTGGTCGACGCGGCGGGCGCAGCCGGCGCCGGCCCGCGCGAGCAGGCGTGGAGTGTCGCGTACGTCGATACCCTGCGAGGTGGTGCCCGTGCATCGTCCCGCCTCCGTCTTTCCGCAGGTAGGGCACCGTCCCCGGAGGTCCGCGGACGAAGACCCTTGTCTGTCAGTGACTAAATATTTACACAGAGTCACGGGCTTCTGTGGAAGGCGGTGGCGGCATGGAGAGTCGGAATGGGCCGTCCCTGATCTCCGGCCGGATGCAGGTGGAGGCGATCCGACAAGGTGGACCCCCGCGGCGCCGGGTCCCGGACGCTACGCGGGGCCGGCGTCGTCGATGCCGGCCCACCAGCCGCGCGGCCGGTAGCGGTGGCCGGCCAGGTCGTTTTCCCGTCTGGCGGTGCCGCACGTGTCGAGGGCCAGGGTGACGGCCCGCCGGTCGGCCGCTGCTTGGGAATCAGATGGGCGACGTAGTCCAGGTCGCGAAGGCGCGCGTACCACCGGCCGGTGAGGGCGTGGCCGACCGCTTCGGGGATGTCGACGATCCCGGCCCGGCGCAGCCGGCCGTAAGGCTCCGCGTCGTTCATGAGAACCACGGGCCATCGGATCAGGGATTGGGTGTAAAGGTCCCATTCGAACCGGGTGGCCTGCGGGCGGGTGCGTTCGTAGTCGCAGGTCAGCATCCCGTTCCAGACCGGCTCCATGCCTAGTCGGGGCGGGCCGTGCCCCGCCCAGACTGACGTGTCCGCGGACGACGAACCGGGCGGCATGCCGGACGACCCGGCGGCCTGGCGGCATGGTGCGCCGAAGTGATCCGGCATGCCGGCCCGGATGTCGCCCCGCGGCCCTTCGCAGCCGTCGCGGGCTAGGCGGTGGGGCGGTTCTGGCCGCGGTGGTCGTTGAGGCGCTACTCGGCGCTGTCGGTGCGGCCGGGTAGGTCGCTGGTGGCCTCGAAGTCGTGCTCGTGGCGGCCGAAGTCGAAGATGCCGATGGCCTCGTGTCGCCTCGCCTATGCTCGGACGATGGCAGAACCGCCGATCATCAGCTTCGGGCCGAGCCGGGCCGACAGATCATGGTGGGCGCTCCTGCCCTCAGACGAAGTGATTCACCACGACCACGTAAGTGATCTCATCGCGGCGGTTGAGCAGATCATGGCCGAACGTCACCCAGGGCAGCCGTTCGCCTTCTGCCTCGACCGAAACGGCGCGTGGGAACCGGCGGCCGGACGGCCAAACGGCCTCCACAGCGCTCTCGCGGTCGACTGGTAGTCGCCCGGCCCAGTCGACGACATCGCACCCAGGCCGGCAACGGACGGGATCGCACGGCCGGGGAGTTCTCCGAGGTTCGACGGTCTGAGGTCGTGGCGCTGGGCGGTGTGTCGAGGGCCCGCCCGACCTTACTGTTACTTAGAGTAGTCATGCTGGCTCGGGTTCTTCCAAGGGGGCGGACGCCGGGCCAGCGCCACGCATTGAGGGTCTTGACCATGGCGGAGTCGGTCTCGCCCCAGGCCCCCAACGAAGGCCGGGAGTGCCGTCCGCGCCACGGACGCGGCCTCATTGATCGCTGGCACGGTGCCCAGGGACTGCCAGCACATCGCTGGCACCGCTATAGCCGCGGGTCGAGGTGCCGCTGGGCTGAGGAGCCTGCCGCTGGGCCGGGGTCGAGGAATCGCGGGTGGCGGGCTGGTCGCACGGATCCCGCTGTGCCGCCGCTGGCTGCCAGCGATCTTCGTTGGGCGTGGTCGTGATGATCCCTTCCGGCCGGTGTTCGCGCGTCGGGCGCGAGCAGGGCGCCGGTCTGGCGAGATGCTGTTTCCTGTGCCGGCGCCGGCGAAGTCCCCGCGTGGTGCTGGTGTTCAGGGCGGCCGTTCCGAGGGACTGGCGCGGGCCGAGGGTCACCGAATCGGCCGGTGGCGATGTCTATCGCCGCGTCGCGTGTGTCGCGGTCTGGCCGCGCGGTTGTGAGGGTGCCGCTGATCGTCGGCAGGGGTTCGCCGGTGCGTCGAGCGGTCATGACTAGATCGGACCAGGCCGCGTACGCCATTTTCTACTGGTAATGCACGTCAGACACCGTATTTCGATCTCTTAACCTGGTGGTCCGATGGGTAGGTCCCATTCTTACTAGCCGGCACGTGAAAACGGCGGTGCCAGCGTTCCGCTGGCACCGCTCACTTGACTATCCGTGGGACAACGTTTCAACAACTGCGAAGATCGGCTTTCCAAAAGACCCCCTAAAAACCGGTCTCCTTATGTAGGGGCGTATTCGCGCCGCTGGAAGGAGACACGTCTCGTGACTGACCCGGCCCACGTCGACCCCGACCGTCCCGACTCCCCTCAGCCGTGGCCTGGACGTCCGGCATCGCCTGCGGCGCAGCGGACAGTCGGCCCGCAGCCAGCGCGTCCGCGCTCGGGGGCACGGCCGGTGCACGCCGCCGCGCCGCCCACGGGCGGGGAGTCCGGGGGCGAGTCCGGGTCCGGGCCCGGTCTTTTCCCAGGTCCGATCTCCGCCTCCCCGGGGAGTAGGAATCCGTACCCGGCTCCGGCCGCGCTCTGCCCGGGATCATATTCGGGACCGGAGCATTTTCCGTGTTTTCGGGGTTCCCTTCCGGACCGCCCGGGTGTGACTCCTTCTGTCAATGAGCCGGATACTGCCCCGTGCCCCGCTGGGAGCGGCTTCCCGCTCCTGTCCGCCGCCTGGTCTTTTCCTCCGCCGTCCGGGGGCTTTGTGACGGCTGCCGACGCCACTGGTCCCCACGACCATTCCGACGGCGACGGCGGTCCGGGAAGTACCCGGCTCGGCATCGCCCACCCTCGGGAGATCGACCGGCCTCCGGCGGGCTACGGCCGGGCCAGCCAGCGGCGCGCGGCCCAGGACCGGCCGGCGGCGGGGCCAGGCGGAGGCGAGCCACAGGGCGGGCGGGTGACCGCGTCCCGCTCCCGGCTCGGGTCGGGGTCGGCCGGCGGTAGAGCTGGAGGGGCCAGAACGCGGCCGGGCCCGCGGTGGGTGTTCCACGGCGAGGAAGAAACGATCAGTGGCCGGGAGGCTGACTGGATCCGGGCCGAGCTCGCGGATGTGATCCGCGATCTTCTGCTCTGGGCCTCCGGCCATGGGGCCGACGAGGGAACAACGGGAACGGAGAGGGAGGCGGCATGATCGACCCTGACGGTCCGGGGTCCGGGCTGGCTCGCCCGGCGGCGACCCCGGTGAATCCGGCGAACCCGGCGCGTCGGATGGATCCGGCGCTGTCGGATCTGGCGGTGTCGCCGTTCGCGATGCCGCAGTCGCTGCTACACGGTGAGGTGCGGGTCGCGTTCGCGGGGCGGACCTCGACGGATGAGCAGCAGGATCCCCGCCAGTCGATGACGCGTCAGTACGGCCGGGCGAAGTCCGCGCTGCCCGAGTCGTGGGTGATGGTGGCGCACTTCTACGACGTGGAGTCCGGCCGCAAGGAACTCGAGGACCGCGGCCACGGCGCCGACGTCGCCCGGTACGACATTCCGATTCTCCGCGACGGCGGGATCGATGATCTTCTCGCGGAGGCGGCGCATCCCCGCCGCCGGTTCGACGTGGTGATCTGCGAACGCCTCGAGCCCGACGGAACGCGGGGGGAGACTGTCACCCAGATCGCGCACTGGCGCTACTACCGGCAACTCGGCTACGGGGCGATCGCCGAACAGCTCAACGCCGACCTGGAGAAGTACCCGCCGCCGGAGCCGGTCGGCGGCGCCTACCGGGCCCGGGGCGCCTGGTCGAAGTGGACGGTGGCGGACCTGCTGCGCAACCCGAAGTACACCGGGTACCAGGTGTTCAACCGCCGCGCCAGCCGCTCCCGCCACGGCGAGGTGAACGGCCCGGAGAAATGGGTGTGGTCCGCCCAGCCCGTCCACGAACCCCTGATCCCGAAGTGGATGTTCGACGAGTTCAACGCCCACCGCCAGACCCGGCAGGGCTCCCGGCAGCACAACGAACTCAACAGCCATCCCGCGACCCGCCGGACCTACGTCTTCCGCGGCATGATCCACTGCACGTGTGGGCGGCGGATGTTCGGCAATGTCCGCGACCCCGGCGCATCTGTCTGGTACATCTGCTGGCCCCGGGCGAACAACCGGGGCCGGGACGACAAGCTGGCCGGGCATCCCAAGACCGTCCGGATCCGGGAAGACGTCCTCGAAGCCGCCATCGGCGACTTCTACACCGAGCGGGTGTTCGGGCGAAGCCGGGTCGCGCTGCTGACCGCGGAACTCGCCAGCTACGACGACCGCCCCGCCCAAGACCGTGCCGCCGAACGCGGCCGGCTCCAGAAACGGATCGACGACCTCACCCGCCGGCAGGTCAACCTGCTCCGCCAAGCCCAGGACGGCGACCCCGACGACCCCTTCACCCAAGGTCTCCGTGGCACCTACAACGACCTGGACACAGAACGTAAGAACGCCCTTACGAAGATCCAAGACCTGGACGCGGCCGACGACGCCGAACCCGACCGACCCGGAACCGACAGCCTCCAGCTCCTCGACCACCTACCGGAACTCCGCCTCACGCTCCACCAGGCACCCGAAGCGCTCCAGCGGCGCCTCTACGAGATAACCCAGCTCACGGTCCACCTCGATCACGAAAGGCAAGAGGTACACATGATGATCAAAATTCCAGTGGGCGACCTCGATGAGGTCGCCCAGATGGCGGAAGTGGTCGCCGACACTTCCGCACCGCGCACAGCAACCACTCGCCGTCCACACCGCGTGGATGCTGTACGTGCCCCCGGCAGGATTCGAACCTGCGCACCCGCCTCCGGAGGGCGGTGCTCTATCCCCTGAGCTACGGGGGCCTCAGGTCGAGCGGGTCCTACCGTACCAGGCCGAAACCCGGTCCTGGGTGGCCGGGTGGCCGTAAGCTTCCGAACGTGTACTACGGCGCGCCGCGTGTCCTGGTTGTGGACGACGACCCCGTCATCCGCCAGTTGGTGACGATCAATCTGGAACTGGACGGGTTCGAGGTCCACACGGCGGTCGACGGCGTCGACTGCCTGGAGCGGGTGCACGAGGTCGCGCCCCATGTGATCACTCTCGACGTGATGATGCCCCGCATGGACGGCTGGGACGTGGCCGCCCACCTGCGGGAGGACCCGGAGACCGCCTCGATCAAGGTGGTCATGCTGACCGCGCGGGCGCAGGAGGTCGACCTGCGCCGGGGCCGCCGCCTCGGCGTGGACTACTACCTGACCAAGCCGTTCGATCCGGACGAGCTGATCAACGTCGTCCAGCGGCTAGCCGAGAGCGAACCGGTCTGAGGCATCCTTCGGCCTCCGGCGCGCGGCTTCGCCAGGATCGCGCGCCGTTCGGCCGGAGGCGCCGTTCGGCCGGAGGCGCCGTTCGGCCGGAGGCTGTCAAGCCCGCCCGGGCGGGCCCGGGGTGGGTCGAGCCGGTCGCGGCCGGCCCGTTGCGCCCGTCCGCGCCGATAGCATTGCGCCATGACCCCCGCCGCCCTTTCGGACGTGCTGGCGGCGATCGTGCGTGACCTGGTGGATGCCGGCGAGCTCACGGTCGCCGTTCCGGCCACGGTTCCCGTCGCCCGCCCGCGCTCCGCCGACCTCGGTGACTACGCGACGCCCGTCGCGCTCCAGCTCGCCCGCTCGGCCGGCGTGCCGGCGCGGGAGATCGCCGAGGCGGTGGCCGGGCGCCTGCGCAAGGAGCCGGCGATCGCCGACGCCGAGGTGGCCGGGCCGGGGTTCGTCAACATCCGGCTGGCCGGCGCCGCCCTGGGCGAGACGGCCCGCACGGTCGTCGAGGCCGGCGCGGACTACGGCCGGGCCCCGCGCCCGGCCGAGCCGACCCGGGTCAACGTGGAGTTCGTCAGCGCCAACCCAACCGGCCCGGTCACCCTGGCCTCGGCCCGGTGGGCGGCCGTCGGCGACGCGCTGGCCCGGGTGCTGGACGCCGCCGGCTACGCGGTGGGTCGGGAGTACTACGTCAACGACGCCGGCGTCCAGGTCGAGCGCCTCGCCGCGTCGGTGCTGGCCGCCCTGCGGGGGCGGCCGATCCCCGAGGACGGCTACCAGGGCGCCTACATCGGCGAGATCGCCGAGCGGATCGCGGCCGAGAACCCGGACATCGCCGCGGCACCGGACGGCGGGGCGCTGGCCGCGCTCTCCACCGAGGCCACCGCCCGGATGCTGACCGAGATCCGCCAGACGCTGGCCGGCTTTGGGGTCGAGTACGACGCCTGGAAGTCCGAGCGGGAGCTGCACACCAGCGGCGCGCTGGACGCGGCGGTCGCCGACCTGCGCGCCCACGGCCACGTCTTCGACGCCGACGGCGCGGTGTGGCTGCGCACCACCGACTTCGGTGACGACAAGGACCGGGCCCTGGTCAAGAGCGACGGGCGCCCGACGTACTTCTGCGCCGACGCCGCATACTACCGGGACAAGCGTGGCCGCGGCTTCGACCGGCTGGTCTACCTGCTCGGGGCCGACCACCACGGCTACGTCGGCCGGCTGAAGGCGATCGCGGCCTGCTTCGGCGACGACCCGGCCGCCACGCTGGAGGTCATCATCGGCCAGCTGGTCACGCTGACCCGCGACGGCGTCCCGGTGAAGATGTCCAAGCGGGCCGGGGTGTTCCTGACGCTGACCGACCTGACCGACGCCGTGGGCGTCGACGCGGCGCGTTACCACCTGGTCCGCTCCTCGCTCGACTCGGCGCTCAACCTCGACCTGGAGCTGATCGCCCGGCGGACGAACGACAACCCGGTCTTCTACGTCCAGTACGCCCACGCCCGGATCTGCTCGCTGCGCCGGAGCGCGGCCGACCTCGCCGCCGCCTCCGGGTTGGCTCCGGACGGTGACCCGGCGGCGTGGGCAGCCTCCTCGCGCGGCGCGGCCGACCTCGGCCTGCTGACCGAGCCGCGCGAGGCCGAGCTGCTGGGCGCGCTGGCCGAGTTCCCCGGGGTGGTGGGCACGGCCGCCGAGCTGCGCGCCCCGCACCGGGTCGCCCGCTACCTGGAGGAGCTGGCCTCGACCTACCACCGCTTCTACGACTCCCACCGGGTGCTGCCCCGGGACGGCGAGGCCTGGACGCCGCTGGTGCACGCCCGGCTGCTGCTGGCCGAGGCGGCCGGCGTCGTCCTGGCCAACGGGCTGCGGCTGCTCGGTGTGTCCGCGCCGGAGCGGATGTGAGCGCCCGGGGCGCCGGGCGCGCCGCCGGCGCGGAGGAGGCCGGGCCGAGATGAAGATCGCTCTGCTGGGATGCGGCGTCGTTGGGTCGGAGGTGCTGCGGCAGCTCGCCGCGCACGCGGACGACCTGACGGCGCGAATCGGTGAGCCGCTGGAGGTCGTCGGCGTCGCCGTCCGCCGCCCGGGCGTCGAACGGGATGCGCCGCTGGCCGCCGGCCTGCTGACAACCGACGCGGACGCGCTGGTCAGCCGGCCGGACGTGGACGTCGTCGTCGAGGTCGTCGGCGGGCTGGAGCCGGCCCGGAGCTGGCTGCTGGCGGCGCTTCGCCGGGGCGCCTCGGTCGTGTCGGCCAACAAGGCCCTGCTGGCCACCCACGGGCGGGAGCTGCGGGCCGCCGCCGCGGCCGGCGGCGGCGACCTCTACTACGAGGCGGCGGTGGCCGGCGCGATCCCGTTGCTGCGCCCGTTGCGCGAGAGCCTGGCCGGGGACAGGGTGCGGGCCGTGCTCGGCATCGTCAACGGCACCACGAACTACATCCTCACCAAGATGGACGAGACCGGCGCCAGCTTTGCCGAGGCGCTGGCCGAGGCGACCGAGCTCGGCTACGCCGAGGCCGACCCGAGCGCCGACCTCGACGGCTACGACGCCGCCGCCAAGGCGGCGATCATCGCCCAGCTCGCCTTCCACACCGAGGTCGAGCTGGCTGACGTCCACCGCGAGGGCATCGCGCACGTGACGGCGGCCGACATCGCCGCCGCCCGCGACACCGGCTGCGTCGTGAAGGCTCTGGCCATCGCGGAGCTGGCCGAGGACCGGCCCGGGGTCAGCGTGCGGGTCCACCCGGCGATGATCCCCCGCTCGCACCCGCTGGCCGCGGTGCGCGAGGCGTTCAACGCGGTGTTCGTCGAGGCCGAGGCGGCCGGCGACCTTATGTTCTACGGGCGCGGGGCCGGCGGTGCGCCGACCGCGTCAGCCGTCCTGGGCGACCTCGTCGCCGTCGCGCGCAATCGCCGCGCTGGCCATCGCGGCCTGGCCGAGGCGGCCTACGCCGACCTCCCGGTCCTGCCGGTCGGCCGGACGGTCACCCGCTACCACGTCAACCTGGACGTCACCGACAAGACGGGCGTGCTGGCCGCGGTGGCCGGGGCGTTCGCCCGCCACGACGTCTCGATCAACAGCGTCCGGCAGGATGGGCGGGGCGACGACGCCCAACTTGTCCTGGTCACCCACGCCGCGACCGACGCGGCGCTGAGCGCCACGGTCGCGGAGCTGAGAGGACTGGACGTGGTCCGGTCCGTCGCCGGCGTCATGCGTGTTGAGGGAGGCGAGCCGTGAGAACGACATCGAGGCCGGCCGGCGATCCGGTCGCGGGTGGTGGCCCGGCCGCCGCCCAGGTCACCGGGCCTGGCTCCGGACCCGGTACGGGGAGCGCCGCGGGTAGCGGGAGCACCGGCCCCCGGGTCTGGCGCGGGGTGATCGAGGAGTTCCGCGACCGCCTCCCGGTCAAGGCCGACACCCCGGTCGCGACGCTGCTCGAGGGCGGGACGCCGCTGCTGCCGGCGGCCCGGCTGTCCGAGCTCACCGGGTGTGAGGTCTATCTCAAGGTCGAAGGGGCCAACCCGACCGGGTCGTTCAAGGACCGCGGGATGACGGTCGCGATCTCGCTCGCGATCGGCGCGGGCTCCCAGGCCGTCATCTGCGCGTCCACCGGCAACACCTCGGCCTCGGCCGCCGCCTACGCCGCGCGCGCCGGGCTGACCTGCGCCGTCCTCGTCCCCAGCGGCAAGATCGCGCTGGGGAAGCTGGCTCAGGCGCTCGTCCACGGCGCCCGGCTCCTGCAGGTCGACGGGTCGTTCGACGACTGCCTGCGCCTGGCCCGGGAGCTGGCCGACGCCCACCCGGTGACGCTGGTCAACTCGGTGAACCCCTACCGGCTCGAGGGTCAGAAGACCGCCGCGTTCGAGATCGTGGGCTCGCTCGGGCGCGCGCCCGACGTCCACATCCTCCCCGTGGGCAACGCCGGGAACATCACGGCCTACTGGCGCGGCTACCGCGAGGAGCACGAGCGGATCGGCGGCGCGCTGCCCCGGATGCTCGGCTTCCAGGCCGCCGGGGCGGCGCCGATCGTCAACGGTGAGATCGTCACCTCGCCCCGCACGATCGCGACCGCGATCCGGATCGGCAACCCGGCGTCGTGGGACCTGGCCCTGGCCGCTCGGGACGAGTCCGGCGGGGCGATCCGGGCCGTGAACGACCGCGAGATCCTCTCCGCGTACCGGCTGCTCGCCCGCTCCGAGGGCGTGTTCGTCGAGCCGGCCAGCGCGGCCAGCGTCGCGGGTCTGCTGGCGGCCCACGCCGCCGGCCTGGTCGCGCCGGGCGAGCAGATCGTCTGCACGGTCACCGGCAACGGCCTCAAGGACCCCGACTGGGCGATCTCGGGCGCGGCCAAGCCCGAGACCATCCCGCCGACGGTGGACGGCGCCGCGCGGGCCCTCGGCCTGTCGTCGTGACTTGGCCCGCCGTGGTGACGGACGGCGTGAAGAGGCGGGACGGCGCGAAGGTGGGACGGCGTGAGGGTGGGACGGTGTGACGGGGTGGCCGGCATGACGGGGCGGACGGCGTGAGTCGCGTGACGCTCGCCCCCGGGCGGCGCGTACGGGTCAGCGTGCCCGCCACCAGCGCCAACCTCGGCCCGGGTTTCGACGCCTTCGGCCTGGCGCTGTCGCTGCGCGACGAGCTGACCGTCGAGGTCGTCGAGGCGGGCGTGCACATCGAGGTCAACGGGGAGGACGACGGCAGCCGGGGCGAGGCCAACCTGATCGCCCGCGCCGTCGCCGCCGGGCTGGCCCTGGCCGGCGCGAGCGCACCCGGGCTGGCGCTGACCTGCGAGAACCGGATCCCGCACGGGCGCGGGCTCGGCTCGTCGGCGGCCGCGATCGTCGCCGGCGTCCTGGCCGGGGCCCACCTGGGCCGCCCGGCCGACCCCGGCGACCCCGCCGGCGGCCCAGCCAAGCCGCCCGTGCCCCATCAGGAGATCTTCCGCGTCGCCCACGAGCTGGAGGGGCATCCGGACAACGTCGCGGCCGCCCTCTACGGCGGGTTCACCGTCGCCTGGGTGCCGGACTCCGGGCCGCCCGGCGCGCTGCGGGCCGACCCGCCGGCCGCCGTGCTGCCGGTGCTCTACGTACCCACCGTCCGCCAGCTCACCGCGCAGGCCAGGGCCGCCCTGCCGGAGCGCGTCCCGCACGTCGACGCGGCCGGTACCGTCGGCCGGGCCAGCGCGCTCGCGCTCCTGCTGGCCGGCGCCCGCCCGGCCGGGGAGCGTCCCGCCAAGGACGCCGCGGGCGCGCCGTCAGCCCAGCTGTCGGCATTGTCGGCATTGTCGGCATTACTGATGGAACTCACCGCCGACCGGCTGCACCAGCCCTATCGGCTGCCCGCCGCCCCGGCCACGGCCGCGCTGGTCACGACGGTCCGAGCCGCGGGCATACCGGCGGTTCTGTCCGGGTCGGGGCCGACGGTTCTCGCGCTGGCCGCCGGGCCCGCCGACCGGGCCCGGGCCGCGCGGCTGGTTCCGGAGGGATTCACCGCTCATCTCCTCGACGTAGAGCAGGCCGGTGCCCGCGTCGAGGAGTTCGAGGAGGCCGGCTGAAACACGGCGACTGCCTGGGTTGGTTGGCTCGGCGGTGCCGAAACCCTGGCCCGGGGCGGGCGGGAGCGCCGTCGCGCCGCCGGCAGCCGCTGGTCCTCTGGGCGCCGGACCGGGGACGAGATGCCCAGCCCAGCCCAGCCCGTCGCGTCGCGGCCGGCCGCTCCCGAAACAGCCGGCGAATGCCGCGCCGGGAAGCAATAGCCCCGGAAGGTTGTTGCGGAGTAGTCAGAGGTCTGGATAGTCTGATGACTGCACTCGATGCGCCGCACGTGTGCTCGCCCCGCCGGTGGGACCGGCCTCTGGCTCTAGCCTCGTCGTCGAAGCAGGCCAGCACCGAACATTCACAGTGGGGATCTTGAGTTCGCTCGCGGCTGTGGGCCGTCGTCGCCGTCCCTCGGGCGCATCGCTCTTCCTGGTGCCGGACATCCGGAAATCCGTTCGCGGGACCGACCAGGCGAAGAAGGTCAACACGCACTACGCGGCTCCTTGAGCCGATCCCTTCAGGGAAGGAACACCTTGAGCGACACCACCGACGTGCTGCCCGAGAGCGCACGTGACTCCGCGCCCGTCGCGGAGACGGCTTCGCCCACCTCGCCCGCGTCCGCCGCCTCCCGTCGGCGGCGGACCGGCACCGGCCTGTCGGCCATGCTTCTGCCGGAGTTGCAGGCACTTGCCTCCTCCCTGGGCATCGCGGGTGTGGGTCGCCTCCGCAAGGGGCAGCTGATTGCCGCCATCCAGAACGTCCAGCGGTCCCCGGGCTCGGGCGAGGGCGGGGAGCCCGCCGCCCTGTCCGCCGTGAGCCCGGCCCCGGCCGGCGCCGAGGCGCCCCCCGCCGCCGCGGGGGACGGCGCCGAGCAGCCGGCCCCCCGAACCCGGGCGCGGCGAGGCTCGAGTCGGGCCGCCGCCAGCCCGGCCGCCGCCAGCCCGGCCGCCCCGGCCCCGGCCGCCGAGACCGGCCGCCAGGGCAGCCTGACCGACGCCCTGCCCGGCCCCCGTGAGACAACCGGGGCCGAGGACGCCACCCCACCCGCGGCGGACACCGGCGCCGGGGCGCGGGACATCGGCGCCGGGGCGCGGGACATCGGCGCCGGGGCGGCGACGCCCCCGGCCGCCGACCCGACGCCCGCCGCTGACCCGCCCGCTGCCGCTGCCGCCGACGCCGACGTGGCCACCGCGCCGGAGCGCCGCGGCCGGGACGACCGGCGCGAGCGGGGCGAGGGCGAGCGGAGCGGGAACGAGCGGAGCGCGAACGAGCGCGGCCAGGCAGAGCGTCCCGAGCGGGGCGACCGGGCCGAGCGGGGCGACCGGCCCGAGCGTGGTGAGCGTTCCGAGCGCGGCCAGCGCCAGGGCGAGCGCGGCGAGCGCTCCGGCCGCCAGAGCGGCCAGCGCCAGAACGATCGCAACGACCGCTCGGACCGTGGCGACCGGCCCGACCGCAACGACCGTTCGGACCGATCGGACCGATCGGACCGATCGGACCGCAGTGATCGTTCGGACCGGTCCGAACGCAACGGCCAGCGCCAGAACGACCGGACCCAGAGTGGCCCCGCCGACCGCTCGAGCGGCGCCGACGACGCCGACGACGACGGTTCGAACCGGCGTCGCGGCCGGTTCCGGGAGCGCGGCCGCGGCCGCGGCGCCCGCTCCGGCGGTTTCGCCGACAACGAGCCGGTGCTGCGCGAGGACGACGTCCTGGTCCCGGTGGCCGGCATCCTCGACGTCCTCGACAACTACGCCTTCGTCCGCACCAGCGGCTACCTGGCCGGGCCGAACGACGTCTACGTCAGCCTGGCCCAGGTCCGCCGGCACGGCCTGCGGCGCGGGGACGCGATCACCGGCGTCGTGCGCGCCCCGCAGGAGGGCGAGACCCGCCGCGACAAGTACAACGCGCTGGTCCGGCTCGACTCCGTCAACGGCCTGGAGCCGGACGAGTCGCGCGGCCGGCCGGAGTTCACCAAGCTGACCCCGCTCTACCCGCAGGACCGCCTGCGGCTGGAGACCGAGCCGAACATCCTGACCACCCGGGTCATCGACCTGGTCATGCCGATCGGTAAGGGCCAGCGGGCGCTGATCGTCAGCCCGCCCAAGGCCGGCAAGACGATGGTCATGCAGGCCATCGCCAACGCCATCACCACGAACAACCCGGAATGCCACCTCATGGTCGTGCTCGTCGACGAGCGGCCCGAGGAAGTCACCGACATGCAGCGGTCGGTGAAGGGCGAGGTCATCGCCTCGACCTTCGACCGCCCGCCGTCGGACCACACCAGCGTGGCAGAGCTGTCGATCGAGCGGGCCAAGCGCCTGGTCGAGCTGGGCCACGACGTGGTCGTCCTGCTCGACTCGATCACTCGTCTGGGCCGGGCCTACAACCTGGCCGCCCCGGCGTCGGGCCGCATTCTCTCCGGTGGTGTCGACTCGACCGCGCTCTACCCGCCGAAGCGGTTCCTGGGCGCGGCGCGCAACATCGAAAACGGCGGCTCGCTGACGATCCTGGCCACGGCCCTGGTCGAGACCGGCTCCACGATGGACACGGTGATCTTCGAGGAGTTCAAGGGCACTGGCAACGCCGAGCTGAAGCTGGACCGGAAGATCGCCGACAAGCGGATCTTCCCGGCCGTGGACGTCGACCAGTCCAGCACCCGCAAGGAGGAGATCCTCCTCGCCCCGGACGAGCTGGTCATCATGCACAAGCTGCGGCGCGTCCTGCACACGCTCGAGTCCCAGCAGGCCCTCGACCTGCTGCTCGATCAGCTCAAGCGGTCGCGGACGAACTACGAGTTCCTCATGCAGATCGCGAAGACGACCCCGGGCCAGGACTAGCTGACCCACCCGCGGCGGCCGGCGGAACAGCCGGCCGCCGCCCGGTGTTGGCGCGGGTGAGAGCGGTTGCCGGATCTGGCAGACTTGCTCTTGGACTCCGGTTCCGGTTCACGCCCGGCCAGCTGACGGCGGCGGGCGACCCGGCGACCACGACAGAGAGAAGAAGGACTCATGCGAGCCGACATCCACCCGGCGTACCACGACACCACCGTCGTCTGTACCTGCGGGAACACGTTCACCACGCGCAGCACCAAGGACGACGGGCACATCAGCGTCGAGGTCTGCGCGCAGTGCCACCCGTTCTACACGGGCAAGCAGAAGATCCTCGACGTCGGTGGCCGCGTCGAGAAGTTCGAGCGCCGCTTCGGCCGCCGCCAGCCGGGCACGCCCGTCGGCACCGGCCAGGCCCAGGCCGCGAAGAAGTCTCGTTAGCCACCCCGCGCCCGCGTCCGCGGGTCCCGGCCGCGTCACGGTCGGCGACCCGCCGGCGCGGGCGTTGTCCGTGGAGCCTGACCGCGGTAGCGCTACTGGAGACCTTCGATGACCATCCCGGTCGACGACATCATCGCCGAGCACGACGAGCTGGAAGCGCGGCTGGCCGACCCCGCGGTGCACGCCGATCAGGCGCTGGCCCGCACCCTGGGTCGCCGCTACGCCGAGCTGACCCCCGTCGTCGAGACCGCCCGCGCCCGCGCGCGGGTCAGCGCCGACCTGGACGCGGCCCGTGAGCTGGCCGAGGAGGACTCCTCCTTCCGCCAGGAGGCCGCCGCGCTCGAGGCCAGCCTGGCCGAGCTGGATGACCGGCTGCGGGCCCAGCTCGTCCCGACCGACCCCGACGACGCCCGCGACGCCATCCTGGAGATCAAGGCCGGGGCCGGCGGCGAGGAGTCGGCGCTGTTCGCCGGCGACCTGCTGCGGATGTACCTGCGCTACGCCGAGCGGCGCGGCTGGCGGGCCGAGATCCTCGACGCCAACCCCAGCGACCTCGGCGGCTACCGGGACGTGTCCGTCGCCGTGAAGGCCCGGGGGGCAACCGGGCCCGGCGACGGCGTCTACGGCCGGCTGCGCTTCGAGGGCGGCGTCCACCGGGTCCAGCGGGTACCGGTCACCGAGTCCTCCGGGCGCATCCACACCTCCGCCGCCGGCGTGCTCGTCCTGCCCGAGGCCGACGCCGAGGACGTCGACGTGGCCATCGACCCGAACGACCTGCGCATCGACGTCTACCGGTCGTCCGGGCCGGGCGGGCAGAGCGTCAACACCACCGACTCCGCGGTCCGGATCACCCACCTGCCGACCGGGCTCGTGGTGTCCTGTCAGAACGAGAAGAGCCAGCTGCAGAACAAGGAGTCGGCGCTGCGCATCCTGCGGGCCCGGCTGCTGGCCGCCGCCCGGGAGAAGGCCGAGGCCGAGGCGTCGGCCGCCCGGGCCAGCCAGGTCCGCACCGTCGACCGCAGCGAGCGGGTCCGGACCTACAACTTCCCGGAGAACCGGCTGTCCGACCACCGGGTCGGCTACAAGTCCAACAATCTGGACAAGGTGCTCGACGGCGAGCTCGACGAGGTCCTCGACGCGCTGTCCGCCGCCGACACCCAGGCCCGCCTGGCCGAGGCGGCGTCGGCGTGACGCCCGCGCAGCCCGCGCCGGCCGTGTCCGGCCCGCCCGCGCTCGAGCGGGTCGCGCCCCGGGCGGCCGAGCTGGACCGGGCGGCAGAGCTGGACCGGGCCGTCGAGCTGGATCGGGCCGTCGAGCGGCTGCGCGCGGCCGGTGTCCCGAGCCCCCGGGCCGACGCCGAGGTGCTGGCCGCGGCCGCCCTCGGCATCCCGCGCGCCCGGCTCCCACTGGTGACGGCCCTCCCACCGGCCGCCGTCGCCCGCCTGCGGGCCTGGGTGGACGCCCGCGCCCGGCGCGTCCCGCTCCAGTACCTGGTGGGCGCCCCGTTCCGCTACCTGATGCTGGCCGTCGGTCCCGGGGTGTTCGTACCCCGGCCCGAGACCGAGACGGTCGCCGGCTGGGCCGTGGACTGGGCCCGGGCCCGCGCCCAGTCCCAGTCCACGGCCGCGCCCGGAAGGCCGGTGCGCTGCGCCGACCTGTGCACCGGCTCCGGGGCCATCGCGCTCGCGCTGGCGACCGAGGTGCCGGAGACCGAGGTCGACGCGGTCGAGCTCGACGGGGCCGCGCTGGCCTGGGCCCGGCGGAACCTGGACGCCCTGGGAGGCGAACCGGCCGGGCGGGTGCGGCTACACCAGGCCGACATCCGGGCCGGCCTGCCGGCGGGCCTGCGCCATCTGCGCGGGCAGCTCGACCTGGTCGTGGCCAACCCGCCCTACCTGCCGGCCGGTCTCGGCCCGGCCGGTCTCGGCCCGGCCGGCCTGGAGCCGGAGGTCGCCGACCACGACCCGCCGCTGGCCCTGTGGGGCGGTCCGGACGGCCTGGCCGGCCCGCGCGCCGCGGCCGAACTGGCCCGCGAGCTCCTGCGCCCGGGCGGTGTGGTGGTCATCGAGCACGACGACAGCCACGGCGTGAGCCTGCCCGCGGCCCTGGCCGAGGCCGGGGCGTGGGTAGACGTCCAGGACCATCCCGACCTCGCCGGCCGGGACCGTTTCGTCACCGCGACGCTGGCCGTGAGCACCGGCCCGGCGGGGGAGCGCGAGGAGAAGGCTGATGACTGACCGGTACGACTGCGCCGACCCCACCGGCCGGGCCGACGGACTGGACGCGGCCGAACGGGCGGTCAAGGACGGCCGCCTGGTCGTCCTGCCCACCGACACGCTCTACGGCATCGGCGCGGACGCCTTCAGCCCGTCAGCCGTGCGCGACCTGGCCGCGACGAAGGGCCGGGGCCGGGACATGCCGGTGCCGGTGCTCATCGGCTCCTGGCGGACGCTGGACGGCTTGGTCGACCGGGTCGTGCCGACCGTGCGCGAGCTCGTCCGGGCGTTCTGGCCGGGCGGCCTCACGCTCATCGTGCGCCACCCCTCCACCCTGTCCTGGGACCTGGGGGACGCCGTCGGCACGGTCGCGCTGCGGATGCCGCTGCACCCGGTGGCCATCGAGCTGCTGCGCCGCACCGGCCCGATGGCCGTGTCCAGCGCGAACATCTCCGGCCGGCCGCCGGCGACCACGGCCGACGAGGCCTGGGCCCAGCTCGGCGCGTCGGTCGACGTCTACCTGGACGCCGGCCCGTGCCCGGCGGCGGTGCCCTCGACGATCGTCGACTGCACCGGGCCGGCGCCGAAGGTGCTGCGCTCGGGAGCGGTCAGCGTGGCCGCGCTGCGCGCGGTCGTCCCCGAGGTCGTCGCCCCGGCCGGCTGACCCGGCCGGCTGACCCGGCCGACTGGCCCGGCCGTGGCCCCAGGGGCCGGGGCAGGGGACCGGATGGGCCGGGCCCGGCGGGCCGGTGGCCTCGGCGATCCCGGCCCGGCCCCCGTACCCTGGCCGGTGGCGGAGAAGGAACTACGAAAGGCGCGGTGGTGGGCGGCCAGACCGGGACCCAGGCCGGGACCCAGACCCCAGCGGCGATGCTCGGCCCGAGCGGCGGGTAACCCAGACAGGTGCGGGAATACCTGCTGGTCTTCGCGGTAGCGGCCGTCGTCACCTACCTCGCCACCCCGGTGGCCCGGATGCTCGCCATCCGCGTCGGCGCGGTCGCGGCGCCCCGCAACCGGGACGTCCACGTCACCCCGACCCCGCGCATGGGCGGGCTGGCCATGCTGATCGGGCTGTTCGCCGGGCTCAAGGTGGCCGACCGGCTGCCGTTCCTCGGGGTCGTGTCGGCCCAGTGGCCTGAGCCGAACGCGGTCATGGCGGCCGGCGCGATCATCTGCCTGCTCGGCGTGATCGACGACCGGTGGCCGCTGGACCCGCTGACCAAGCTGGCCGGGCAGGTGGTGGCGGCCGGGGTGATGGTGCTGCTGGGCGTCCAGTGGTCGTTCGCGCTCAACCCCGGGGGCGACAGCACGATCAGCCTCGGCCCGGAGACGGCGGTGCCGCTGACCATCCTGGTCACCGTCATCCTCGTCAACGCGATGAACTTCATCGACGGCCTGGACGGCCTGCTGGCCGGAGTAACCGCGATCGCGTCCGGCGCGACCTTCTACTTCGCCTACGAGCTGGCCGTGGTCAAGGGGTTCGAACGGGCGTCGCCGGCCGCGCTGCTGGCCGCCGTGACGGCCGGGGTCTGCGTCGGCTTCCTGCCCCACAACTTCAACCCGGCCAAGCTGTTCATGGGGGACTCCGGCTCAATGCTGGTCGGGCTGCTCTCGGCCGCCTCCATGATCTCGGTGACCGGCCAGGTGGCCTACGGCGGCTACACCGGGCCGTCCCAGCTGCTGCCGTCGCTGATCCCGCTGGCCATACCGCTGGCCGTGCTGGCGGTGCCGTTCATCGACCTGGGCCTGGCCGTCGTGCGGCGCACGCGGGCCGGGCGGTCCCCGTTCGCGCCGGACAAGATGCACCTGCACCACCGGATGCTGGAGATCAGCCACTCGCACAAGCGGGCCGTGCTCTCGATGTACTTCTGGGCGGCGCTGGTCGGCTTCGGCGGGGTGATCGCCTCGTTCCAGGCCTCGCCCTGGCCGGTGCTGTTGCTGACCGTCGGGGTCGGGCTGGCCGGGCTGGTCGGGCTGCTGCTCTACAGCCAGCGGCGGGAACGCCGGGCCCGGGGCGCCGGTCCCGACCCGAACGCCGGGCTTGATCCGAACGCGCCCGTCGCGACCGCGGGCCCGGCGGCGCAGCCCGGCCCGCCGGCGGCCCCGCCCGCCGCGCCGGTCGGGGTGAGGGTGGGCGCGGCGGGCCGGCGCGGCCGGGGCGGTAGCCGATGAGGGGCGGTACCCGATGGCGAGCGGTACCCGATGAGGGGTGGTACCCGATGAGGGGCGGTACCCGATGACGGCGAAAGACGGCGTGACGGGCGGCCCGCGGGCCGGCCTGGGCCCGGGCGCGACCGGGCCGATGTACCGGACGATCATGGTCGGGCTGGTCCTCACGGCGGTGGCCATGATTCCGGCGGCGGGGCTGGCCGGCCTGCTCGAAGGGGGCGGGGCGGTGCTGGCCGCCGTACTCGGCCTGGCGCTGCCGGGAGCGTTCTTCGCGACCAGCAAACTGGTCCTGGCGGCGGTGGCGCGGCGCTGGCCGCACGCGCTGCTGCTCACGGCCCTGGCCACCTACGTGTTCAAGATCGCGATTCTCGGGGTCGTCCTCGTCTCCGTCCAGCACATCCAGGACACCTGGCTGACGTGTTTCGCCTGGTCGGTGCTGGCCGGGGTCGTCGTGTGGGTCGCCGCCGAGATCTGGGTCGCGACGCACACCCGGGTGCCGTTTTACGATCCGTCCAGGTTCGAAGCGCGCCAGCGGGAGCGGGAGCGTCGCCCGGCCAGCCCGCCGACGGTGTCCAGACCGGACCGGGAGTGACCGGAAGCCATCCGGGCCAAGCGCGCCGCCCAGGCCGCGCCCGCCGCCGCGGTGGCGGGCGCGGCGGGCGAGAGTACGTAGCGGAGCGAGACATGAGCGAGGATCCCAGGGCCCGGCGCGGTGACACCGAGAGCGGCGACGCCGGTGGCTCCAGCCGCGCCGACCTGCCGCCTGATGGCACCGACGGGCGCGACCCGGACGCCTGGCACCGCGATGTGGAGGAGCTCGGCGCCCGAATCCGGGAGGTAAAAGCGGCGGATACGTCCGGAATGTCGGCTTGGGAGCGCCGCCGCACCGCCGGTCGGCGCGGCTACGAGCCGGGTCAGATCAGCGGCCAGGCCTGGAACACCCTGGGGACGCTGATCGCCGGGACGGCGGTCTGGGCCGCGATCGGCTTCGGCATCGACCGGCTGGCCGGTACGGGTATGATCTTCCTGCCGATCGGGGCGCTGGTCGGCATGGCCGGGTCGCTGTACCTGGTCATCTACCGTGTGCGCCAACGTTAGCTTAATGCGACCTTAAGGTTGCCTAACGTTGAACTACACACAACGGAGCGAAACATCAGGGAAACCCACAGATGAACACGTCTTCGACGGTCTGTAGTTGATGCCGACAACCCAGGGGAGTGGATAGTATCGCCAGTGCCGGGACCGTCGGTCGGCCGACACCCGGCGTGAGCCGTCCTCCGTCGGCGGTGCCGGACGCGGCCGCGACCCTCGGGTCGCCGGCCTCCGACCTGGCCCTCTCCGGCGGTGGTCCTGCTCGCGGGCGGTTGGCCGTGCCGCGGCAACGGATAGGGTGAAGCAACTCCCCCGTAGCTTAGGCCTCGGCAGCCGCCGAGGTCGTTGCGATGTCACACCGAGGAGGCGATGTCGTGCCGAATCGCCCGCTCCTGGCGGACGAAGGCTTCAAGGCACCCGACAGCAGTGTGTTCCAACCGAAGCACTGGTTCGATGTCGATCTTGGACCGATCCACTTCTACCTGAACAAGGCGACCGGACTGACGATGTTCGCCGCCCTGTTCGTGGCGGTGTTGTTCTGGCTGGGGTTCCGCCGCGCAAGGATAGTCCCTCGCGGTGTCCAGAACGTGTGCGAGTCGCTGTACGAGTTCATCGACAAGTCCGTCGCCCTCGAGATTATCGGGCAAAGGGGACGTAAGTACTCGCCCTATCTGGTCGTCCTGTTCAGCTTCGTGCTGATCTGCAACGTCCTCGCCATCGTCCCGGTCGCCCAGTTCCCGGCCACGTCACGGATCGCCGTGCCGATGGTCCTCGCGCTGGTCACCTGGGTGATGTTCAACGTCGCCGGCATCCGCGCCAACGGCGCCCGCGCCTACTTCGGCGAGATGGTCAACCCGGCGCCGACCGCGCCGGCCTGGATCAAGGTCATCCTGGGGCCGATCGAGCTTCTCTCGACCCTGATCGTGCGGCCGTTCACGCTGGCCGTCCGGCTGTTCGCGAACATGTTCGCCGGCCACATGCTGCTGCTGATCTTCTCCGAGGGCGCGACCTACCTGCTGCCCAAGCCGCCCTTCGTGTTCGGGGCCGTCTCACTGCTGGTGGCGTTCATCCTGACCGGCTTCGAGCTGATCATCGACGTCCTGCAGGCGTACATCATCACCGTGCTGACCGCCGCGTACATCGCCGGCGCCACGGCTGAGCACGAACACGAGGCCGCCTTCACGAGCGACGCTCACTCCTCCGACGCCGTGCCCATACCGGCCACGGCGCCGGCCACCGCCGCCTGAGCGCGCGCGCCCGAGCCGAGCCCGTACCCGAGTCCACCCGGCTCACCCTTCCCTTCCCGTTTTCGGACACCCCGATCAGCACCGGTAGATCCCGGTGCCCGATGGATAAGGAAAAGAAATGAGTGCTACTGCTTCCGTCGTCGCCGCCGCGAGCACGGTGACCGGAAACATCGGTGGTCTGGCCTACGGTCTGGCCGCCATCGGCCCGGGCATCGGCGTCGGCATCATCTTCGGTATGGGCGTGCAGGCGATCGCCCGCCAGCCCGAGGCCGAGCAGACCGCGTTCCGCTACATGCTGATCGGCTTCGCCCTGGTCGAGGCGCTCGCCCTCATCGGCTTCGTCGTCCCCTTCGTCTTCAAGTCCTAACCGACGGGCGCCGCGATGCACACACACCTCGTGAGGCTGGCCGCCGAGAGCGGCAGCACCGAGAACGTCATCGTTCCGAAGGTCAGCGAGCTGATCATCGGAACGGTCGCGTTCGGCCTGCTGGTGGCCTTCTACTTCTGGAAGGTCCACCCGAACGTCAAGAAGGTCTACGCCGACCGCACCGAGCGCATCGAGGGCAACATCGAGCGGGCCGAGGCCCTGCAGGCGCAGGCCACCGCGCTGCTCGAGTCCTACCGGGCGCAGCTGGCCGAGGCGCAGGCCGAGGCCGGTCGCATCCGGGAGGATGCCTACGAGCAGCAGCGCCAGATCGTCGCGAACGCCCAGGCCGAGGCCCGGCGGGCGGCCGATGAGATCAAGACGCGGGCGGAGACCCAGCTCGCGGCCGAGCGCCAGCAGGTCGTGACCTCGCTGCGCCGGGAGATCGGTGACATCGCGGTCGAGCTGGCCACGAAGATCGTCAGCCACGAGCTGCGGGGCGACGCCGAGCAGCGCGCTCTGATCGACACCTTCATCGCCGAGCTGTCGTCGGCCGAGCCGGCGTCGGCCGGGACGGGGGGCTGACCGGTGGAAGGCGTCAGCCGCTCCTCGGCCGCCGGCCTGCGCCGGCGGCTCGACGAGCTGTGCGCGCTGCCGCCGGCGGCGACCAGGGTCTCGGCCCAGGCCTCGGCACCGGCGGCCACGCCGGCGGCGGCTCCGGCCGTGCCCGACCCCGCGGCGCTGGCGGCCGAGCTGGACGCCGTGGCCGGCGTCCTGCGCGGCGAGCCGTCGCTGGGCCGGGTGGTGGCCGACGCGACGACGCCGGAGCAGGCCCGCGTCGGGTTGCTGGCGCGGCTGTTCGGAACGAAGGTGTCCGCGCCCGCGCTGGACCTGGTCACCCTGGCCGCGCGGTCGCGCTGGTCGCGTCCCCGCGACCTGGTGGACAGCCTGGGTGATCTCGGGGTCGAGGCCCTGCTGGCCCAGGCCGAGCGGGACGGCGCCCTCGACGACGTCGAGGACGAGCTGTTCCGGTTCGGCCGGGTGGTCGACCAGAACCCCGCGCTGGCGCTGGCGCTGACCGACCCGGCGGCGACGCCGGCGGCCAAGCAGCGCCTGGTCGAGCGGCTGCTGGCCGGCAAGGCGCACCCGGTGACGACCGCCCTGGCCGAGCGGGCCGCCGCCCAGCGTGAGCGGGGCGATGTGACCCGCCGGCTCGAGCGGATGTCCGTGACCGCCGCCGCCCGGCGCGACCGGGTGGTGGGTGTCGTCACCACCGCGATCCCGCTGGACGCCGAGCAGACCGCCCGCGTGCGGGCAGCGGTCAGCCGCTACTTCGGCCGGGAGGTCCAGCTCCAGGTCGACGTCGACCCGAGCGTGCTCGGCGGCGTCACCGTCCGGGTCGGCGAGGAGGTCGTCGACGGCAGCGTGGCCCGGCGGCTCGCCGCCGCGCGGTCCCGACTGGCCTGACGGCGCGACGGACGCAATCATTTGCATCACAACCGTCCCGGCTCAATCGGCTCAGGCCCCGGCACCTCAGGCTCAACCCGACTTTCCCGAACGACTGAAGGACCATAGCGATGACTGAGCTCTCCATCCGACCGGAGGAGATTCGCGACGCGCTCCGCGAATACGTCGACTCCCTGTCCGTGACCGTGGGCGAGCGCGAGGAAGTCGGCCAGGTCGTGACGACCGGTGACGGGATCGCGCAGGTCGATGGCCTGCCCCACACCATGACCAACGAGCTGCTCGAGTTCGAGGGCGGCACGCTCGGCTTGGCGCTGAACCTCGATGTCGGCGAGATCGGCGTCGTGCTGCTCGGCGACTCCGAGCACATCGAGGAGGGCCAGACGGTCCGCCGGACCGGCGAGATCCTCTCGGTCCCGGTCGGCGACGGCTACCTGGGCCGGGTCATCGACCCGCTGGGGCGCCCGATCGACGGCCTGGGCGACATCGTCGCCGAGACCACCCGGCCCCTGGAGGTGCAGGCGCCGTCGGTCGTCCAGCGCCAGTCGGTGAACGAGCCGCTGCAGACCGGCATCAAGGCCATCGACGCCATGACCGCCATCGGCCGCGGCCAGCGCCAGCTGATCATCGGCGACCGCCAGACCGGCAAGAGCGCGGTGGCGATCGACACGATCATCAACCAGCGCGAGAACTGGGAGTCGGGGGACCCCAAGCGCCAGGTCAAGTGCATCTACGTCGCGATCGGCCAGAAGAAGTCGACGATCCGCGCCGTGGCGAACGTCCTGGAGGAGGCCGGCGCGCTGGCCTACACCACGATCGTCGCGGCCGCCGCCGACGAGCCGGCCGGCCTGAAGTACCTGGCCCCCTATACCGGCTCGGCCATCGGCCAGCACTGGATGTACCAGGGCCAGCACGCCCTGATCGTGTTCGACGACCTGTCCAAGCAGGCCGAGGCCTACCGGGCCGTCTCGCTGCTGCTGCGCCGCCCCCCGGGCCGTGAGGCCTACCCGGGTGATGTCTTCTACCTGCACTCGCGGCTGCTGGAGCGCTGCGCGAAGCTCTCCGACGAGCTCGGGGGTGGCTCGCTGACCGGCCTGCCGATCATCGAGACCAAGGGCAACGACATCTCGGCCTACATCCCGACGAACGTCATCTCCATCACCGACGGCCAGATCTTCCTGGAGACCGACCTGTTCAACCAGGGCGTCCGGCCGGCCATCAACGTCGGCACCTCGGTCTCCCGGGTCGGCGGCGCGGCCCAGGTGAAGGCGATGAAGTCGGTCGCCGGCCGGCTGCGCCTCGACCTGGCCCAGTTCCGCGAGCTGGAGGCGTTCTCGGCCTTCGGTTCCGACCTGGACAAGGCCTCCCGCGACCAGCTTGCCCGCGGCGCCCGCCTGGTCGAGCTGCTCAAGCAGGGCCAGTACGCGCCGTACCCGCTCGAGCGCCAGGTCGTGTCGATCTGGGCCGGCACCACCGGGCAGCTCGACGACGTGCCGGTGGCCGACATCGCCCGGTTCGAGCGGGAGTTCCTGGACTTCATCCAGCGCGAGCACCCGGGCATCTACGCCGCCATCCTGGAGACCGGCAAGCTCGGCGACGACATCGTCAGCCAGCTCGAGGTGGCGACGAAGACGTTCAAGACCCAGTTCGTGCTGGGCGACGGCGAGCCGCTGGTCAACGAGCCGGCGCCCGAGGCCCTCTCGCCGGACGAGGTCGCCCAGGAGGCGATCACCGTCTACGACTCACCGCGCTCGGACGAGGCCTAGATGGCGGGACAGCTGCGGGAGTACCGGCGGCGGATCAAGACGATCCAGTCCACCAAGAAGATCACCCGGGCGATGGAGCTCATCGCGGCCTCCCGCATCGCCAAGGCGAAGGCGCAGGTCCAGGCGGCCCGCCCGTACGCGGAGGAGATCACCCGGGTGATCTCGGCGGTGGCGTCGCAGAGCCGGGTGTCCCACCCGCTCACCACCGAGCACCCGAACCCGGCCCGGGCGGCGGTCATCGTCGTCACCAGCGACCGCGGCCTGGCCGGCGGGTACAGCTCGAACGCGCTGCGCCGCGCTGGGGAGCTCTCCGAACTGCTGCGCTCCGAGGGCAAGGAGCCGTCGCTCTACGTCATCGGTCGCAAGGGGTCGGGCTTCTACCGGTTCCGCGGCCGGCCGGTGGAACGGGAGTTCACCGGGTTCTCCGAGCAGCCCCGCTACGCCGACGCCAAGGCGGTGGCGGACACCGTCATCGAGGCGTTCACCACCCCGGCCGCCGAGGGGGGCGTGGACGAGATCCACCTCGTCTACACCGAGTACGTCAACACGATGACGCAGCGCCCGGAGGCGGTCCGGGTGCTGCCGATGGTGCTGCGGCACTCCGACACCCCGCCCGACGCGCCGCTGCCCCAGTACGAGTTCGAGCCGTCGGCCGAAGGCGTCCTGGACGCGCTGCTGCCGAAGTACGTGACCAGCCGGCTCTACGCGGCCCTGCTGGAGTCGGCGGCGTCGGAGTCGGCCTCGCGGCAGCGGGCGATGAAGTCGGCCACGGACAACGCCGGCGAGCTGATCAACAAGTACACCCGGCTGGCCAACTCGGCCCGCCAGGACGCCATCACCCAGGAGATCTCCGAGATCGTGGGTGGCGCGGACGCCCTGGCCCAGGCCTCCTGACCGGCACCGGCCCGATGACATATACGCAGTTCACGAAGACGAAGTTGAGGACGCCATGACCGTCACCAGCACCGCGCCCGCCGAGGCGGAGGGCAAGGCCCCGGGGATCGGCCGGGTCGCCCGCGTCATCGGACCGGTCGTCGACGTCGAGTTCGCGGCCGAGGAGATCCCGGAGATCTTCTTCGCCCTCGAGGTCGACGTCTCACTCGGCGAGCAGACGTCGACCCTCACGCTCGAGGTCGCCCAGCACCTGGGTGACAACACGGTGCGCACCATCTCCATGCAGCCCACCGACGGCCTGGTGCGCGGCGCGCCGGTCCGCGACACTGGCGCGCCGATCTCGGTGCCGGTCGGTGACGCGACCAAGGGCCACGTGTTCAACGTGCTCGGCCGCCCGCTCGACGTCGAGTCGGTGGACGCGGCCGACCGCTGGTCGATCCACCGCAAGGCGCCGGCCTTCGACCAGCTCGAGTCGAAGACCGAGATGTTCACCACCGGCATCAAGGTCATCGACCTGCTCGCCCCGTACGTCCAGGGTGGCAAGATCGGCCTGTTCGGCGGGGCCGGCGTCGGCAAGACGGTCGTCATCCAGGAGATGATCAACCGTGTCGCCAAGCAGTTCGGTGGTGTGTCGGTGTTCGCCGGCGTCGGCGAACGCACCCGCGAGGGCAACGACCTGCTGGCCGAGATGACCGAGGCCGGCGTCATCGAGGACACCGCGCTGGTGTTCGGCCAGATGGACGAGCCGCCCGGCACGCGGCTGCGGGTCGCGCTGGCCGCGCTGACCATGGCCGAGTACTTCCGGGACGTCCAGAAGCAGGACGTGCTGCTGTTCATCGACAACATCTTCCGGTTCACCCAGGCCGGCTCCGAGGTCTCGACCCTGCTGGGCCGGATGCCCTCGGCCGTGGGCTACCAGCCCACGCTGGCCGACGAGATGGGCGTGCTCCAGGAGCGGATCACCTCGACCCGGGGCCACTCGATCACCTCGCTGCAGGCGATCTACGTGCCGGCCGACGACATCACCGACCCGGCGCCGCACACCACGTTCGCCCACCTCGACGCCCGGACGGTGCTCTCGCGAGCCATCTCCGACCTGGGCATCTACCCGGCCGTCGACCCGCTGGACTCCAGCTCCCGAATCCTGGACGCCCGTTACCTCGGGCAGGCGCACTACGACGTCGCCCGTGAGGTCCAGCGCATCCTCCAGCGCTACAAGGACCTGCAGGACATCATCGCCATCCTCGGTGTGGACGAACTCTCCGAGGAGGACAAGGTCCTGGTCAAGCGGGCCCGGCGGATCCAGCGATTCCTGTCCCAGCCGTTCTTCGTGGCCGAGCAGTTCACCGGCATCCCCGGCAAGTTCGTGCCGCTGGACGAGACCATCGACTCGTTCAAGAAGCTGACGGTCGGCGACTACGACCACCTGCCCGAGCAGGCGTTCTTCATGTGCGGCGGTGTCGACGACGTCGAGGCCAACGCGAAGAAGCTCGAGCAGGAGTAGGGGAGCGCGCCATGCCGATGCGAGTCGCGATCGTCTCCCCCGAGCACGAGGTGTGGTCGGGCGAGGCCGACATGGTCATCGCCCGGACCACCGAGGGCGAGATCGGCGTCCTGCCCCGCCACGTCCCGATGCTCGGCGTGCTGGTGCCCGAGGGCGAGGTGCGCATCAAGGCCGCCGGTCGGGAGATCACGGCCGCGGTCGACGGCGGCTTCATCTCGGTCACCCATGAGGGCGTGAGCATCCTGGCCGAACAGGCCAGCCTGTCCTAGCCCGACTGCCTGCTCAGGAGGCCGGTCCCCCCGCCGCGGGGCCGGCCTTCGGCGTTCCGAGGGCTTGGCGTTCCGAGGGCTTGGCGTTCCGAGGGCCTCGCGTTCCGAGGGCCCCGCGGCCGTCAGGCGCCGGCGCCCGGCCGCCACAGGACGTCGCCGCCCGGGTTGGCCACCCGGCTCAGGATGAACAGCAGGTCCGACAGCCGGTTGAGGTAGCGGGCGGCCAGCGGGTTCGTCCGCGCCTCGTCGGCGGCCAGTAGGGCCCAGACCGAGCGCTCGGCCCGGCGGGTGACCGTGCGGGCCGTGTGCAGCAGGGCCGCGCCCGGCGTGCCGCCGGGCAGGATGAACGAGGTCAGCTTCGGCAGCGGCTCGTTGAACGTGTCGCAGGCGGCCTCCAGCCGCTCCACGTAGGCCTCGCCGACCCGCCGGGTGGCGTACGGCGGGTCGGGCACGATCGGGGTGCACAGGTCCGCCCCCACGTCGAACAGGTCGTTCTGGACGGCCGTGAGCACCGCGCGCACCTCGTCCGGCAGCGCGCCGAGCGCCAGCGCCACGCCGATGGCCGCGTTTGCCTCGTCGACGTCCGCGTACGCGGCCAGTCGCGGATCGGTCTTGGCCACCCGGGACATGTCACCGAGGGCGGTCGTCCCGTCATCGCCCGTACGAGTGTAGATCCGCGTGAGATGTACGGCCATGGCGCCACGATATTCGGCCGGAGCCTCCGGCGGCTTGGCCGTACCGGTGGCGCGCGGTGACGATCTTGAAGGGATGTCCTAGCATCGGGTCCGTGGAGCGCTTCGTCGTGACGGGCGGCACCCGGCTGAGCGGCGAGGTTGCCGTCCCGGGGGCCAAGAACTCCGTTCTCAAGCTGATGGCCGCGAGCCTGCTCGCGCCCGGCCTGACGACGATCACCGCCGTGCCCGACATCCTCGACGTCTCGATCATGGCGGACGTGCTGCGGGCGCTGGGCGTCGAGGCCGAGCACGACGCGCGGGTGGACTCCACCGGCGGCGTCCTGCGCCTGGACGTGCCCGAGCAGCTCAGCCCCCGGGCCGACTCCGACCTGGCCCGGCGCATCCGGGCCTCGGTCGTCGTGCTCGGCCCGCTGGTGGCCCGCCGGGGCGAGGCGCGGGTCGCCCTGCCCGGCGGCGACGCGATCGGCGCCCGCGCGCTGGACATGCACATCAACGGCCTGGTCCGCCTGGGCGCGGTGGTCGACATCGAGCACGGCGTGCTGGTGGCCCGCGCGGGCGGCCGCCTGCAGGGCACGTCGATCTGGCTGGACTTCCCCAGCGTCGGCGCGACCGAGAACCTGCTGATGGCGGCGGTGCTGGCCAAGGGGACGACGGTCATCGACAACGCCGCCCGCGAGCCGGAGATCGCCGACCTGTGCGCGATGCTGGTCGCGATGGGGGCCAGGGTCGACGGAGCCGGCACCTCCACGCTGACCGTCGAGGGCGTGGATGAGCTGAGCCCGGTCACCCATGCCACCGTCCCGGACCGGATCGTCGCCGGGACCTGGGCCATCGCCAGCTTCATGACCCAGGGTGACGTGTTCGTCCGGCACGGCCGGGTCGAGCATCTCGACATCGTCCTCGAGAAGCTGGCCGCCGCCGGGGCGGTCATCGAGACCCGTTCGGACGGCTTCCGGGCGGCGGCCAGCGCGCCGCTGCGCTCCATCGACGTCGTCACGCTGCCCTATCCGGGCTTCCCGACCGACCTGCTGCCGCAGATCATCGCGCTGGAGGCGGTGAGCAAGGGCGTCTCGCTGATCACCGAGAACGTCCACGACAGCCGGTTCGTGTTCTGCCGGGAACTGCTCAAGCTCGGCGCCGACCTGCGCACCGACGGCCACCACGTGATCGTGCGCAACAGCGGGGGACTGACCGGCACCTCGGTCACCGCCTCGGACATCCGGGCCGGCGTCGGACTGGTGATGGCCGGCCTGGTCGCGAAGGGTTCGACCGAAGTGTGTGACGCATACCACATCGACCGTGGATATGCGGATTTCGTGCCGGCGCTGCGCGGGCTGGGCGCCGACATCCGGCGGGTGGTGGACGCCTCCGGCGAGGCCGTCGCCTGAGCCGCGGCTCGCTGAGCTTCACAAACGCTCTCCCGCCGGGCGTCCGGGGCGGTCCCGGGTGGCCGCCCCGCCGTCCGGTTCCGGCGCCGCCGGAAGCTCGCCCGCCCTCGTTCGCCCTCGCCCGGCGGCGGCCGGGCCCGGCCTCCGCGCCCGGTTTGTGCTTGAGTTGGCTCCAATCCGTAACCCGGCGGGCCCTCGGACTTGAGACGATGGGCCCACCGCGGCCAGACCGTCCTCGTCCCAGCAGCGCGCAGGCGTGTCCTGGTGAGGCGGGCCGGCCTCGTACGGCCCGGAACCGCCGGGACAGCCCACAGCGACGAAGCTTCTGGGATGAGGTCGACATGATCACACGCGACGCCGCCGCCCGGCAGACGCTGACCCTGCACGGACAGGTCGACGTCCGCTCGACCGGCGCGCTGCGGATGCGGCTGCACCACGCCATCGACGCCGGGCAGGGCGAGCTGGCCCTCGACGTGGCCCGCCTGGAGCTCGGCGACCACGCGGGGCTCGGGGTCCTGCTCGGGGCCGCCCGCCGCGCCCGCGGCCGCGGCCGGTCCCTGGTTCTCCTCGACACGCCGCACTCGATCGCCGGCCCGCTGCGGACGAGTAGCCTGGCCGGGCTGCTGCGGATCGAGCCGGCCATGGCCTGACTCGCCCGCCCTGCCCGGCGCGGGCGCGGGCGCGTGGGCGTGGGCTGGCTGATCGGCGGCCCCGCTCCCGGTCGGCTCGGCGACGTGGGGCACACTGGAGCGGCAGATGGGACCACGGGTGCCCGTCGCCCGGCTGGCGCGTCCGGCCGGCGCGCGGGCGCCCACGACGCGGGGAGGGTCGTGGCCGAGGCCGATGCCCAGCGCTTCGCTGGGACAGCGCGCTGGGACGGCGAGCAGCGACCGGACGGCCGGCCGATGCTCGGCGGGCCGGGCCCGCTCTACGGGCCTGGTCGCCGTCGCGCCCCGAGTGGTCGCGCCCCGAGTGGAGGCGCCCCGAGTGGAGGCGCGTCCGGCGGGCGCTCGCCGGCCGTCGTCGCGGCGGCGTTCGCCGTCGCCGTCGTCATCGGCATCGTGATCGGGCTGGTCACCGCGCCGAGCGGGAAGAGTACCCCGGCCGCGAAGGCGAAGCCCGGCGTTACCTCGCCGCCCGAGGCGTCCCCGCCGCTGGCCACACCGGCCTGGGAAACCCATCGGGTGCCCGGTGCCGTCCACGGCCGTGTGCGCGTCCGGGACGAGGACCGCACCGCGCTCAAGGCCAGCCTGGCTGCCGTCCTGCGGACGGAAACCCACTCCGCCCAGCCGACGACGGCTGACGTGACGATCCCCCAGGGTACGATCTTCTACGGCGCCGTCGAGGGCAGCTCGGACGCGACCGACGTCTACTGGGCGGTCAGCCCCGTGCAGGTCGTCGGGGCAACGAGCGCGAGCCCGCAGGTGTGGAGGCGGGTGGGCTCCGCGCCCTGGCAGACCGTGGCCCGGGGACCGGGCGCCTGCGCGCAGATTCCCAGCCAGCTCCTTTCGGTCTGGGGCGGCGCTCCGAGCGTCTGCTGACGGCTCCCGGCCCGTGCGCTCTCCAGGTCGCCAGCCGCCCGCTACCGTCCTGACGACCAGCGCTGTCGCCGGGCGCGGGCCCGGCCGGGCCGCCGGGCCGTGTGAGATCGCCGTTCACCGCGCGCGCGTGAGCGTCTTCCCCGGGTACCGTCCACGGGTCGGTTGGGGATCCACGAAGGGGTTCGATCATGTCGGATTCGCCCGCGCGCTCCCGTCCCTGGATCATCCGGACCTACGCCGGCCACTCGAGCCCGGCGGAGACCAACGCGCTCTACCGGCGCAACCTGTCCAAGGGGCAGACGGGGCTGTCGGTCGCGTTCGACCTGCCCACCCAGACCGGCTACGACCCCGACCACGAGCTGGCGCGGGGCGAGGTGGGCAAGGTCGGCGTGCCGGTGTCCCATCTGGGCGACATGCGCCGGCTGTTCGACGGCATCCCGCTGGGCGAGATGAACACGTCGATGACGATCAACGCAACCGCGATGTGGCTGCTGGCGCTCTACCAGGTCGCGGCGGAGGAGCAGGGGGTGGACGCGGCCGCGCTGGCCGGCACCACCCAGAACGACATCATCAAGGAGTACCTGTCCCGGGGGACCTACGTCTTCCCTCCCGGGCCGTCGCTGCGGCTGGCCACCGACATGGTCGCCTACACCGTCACCGCCATCCCGCGCTGGAACCCGATCAACATCTGCAGCTACCACCTGCAGGAGGCCGGGGCGACGCCGGTCCAGGAGATCGCCTACTCGATGTGCACGGCGATCGCCGTGCTGGACACGGTGGTCGCCTCCGGCCAGGTGCCGCCCGAGCGCACCGGCGACGTGTGCGCCCGCATCTCCTTCTTCGTCAACGCCGGCGTGCGCTTCGTCGAGGAGATGTGCAAGATGCGGGCGTTCGGCCGGCTCTGGGACGAGCTGCTGCGCACCCGCTACGGCGTCACCGACCCCCGCCACCGGCGCTTCCGCTACGGCGTCCAGGTCAACTCGCTCGGGCTGACCGAGGCCCAGCCGGAGAACAACGTCATCCGGATCGTCCTGGAGGCGCTCGGGGTGACGCTCTCCAAGGACGCCCGGGCCCGGGCCCTGCAGCTGCCGGCCTGGAACGAGGCCCTCGGCCTGCCCCGGCCGTGGGACCAGCAGTGGTCGCTGCGGATCCAGCAGATCCTGGCGTATGAGACCGACCTGCTGGAGTACGACGACATCTTCGCCGGCTCGACGGTTGTCGAGGCCAAGGTGGCCGAGCTCGTCACCGCGGCCCAGGCCGAGATCGACGCGGTCCTGGAGATGGGCGGCGCCGTCCCAGCCGTCGAGAGCGGCTACATGAAGTCCCAGCTCGTGGCCTCGCACGCCGAGCGGCGCCGGCGGATCGAGAGCGGCGAGGAGGTGGTCGTCGGGGTCAACCGGTTCACCGAGACCGAGCCGAACCCGCTGCTGGCCGACGCCGACGGGGCGATCATGGTGGTGGAGGCGGACGTCGAGGAGGCCGCGCGGGCGGAGCTGGCCCGGTGGAAGGCCGGCCGGGACGAACGCGCCGTCGCCGAGGCCCTGCGCGAGCTGCGGGACGCGGCGAAGACCGACGTGAACCTGATGGGCCCGACCCTGGCCTGCGCCCGGGTTGGCGTCACCACCGGTGAGTGGTCCGGTACGCTGCGAGAGGTCTTCGGCGAGTACCGGGCGCCCACCGGCGTCTCGGCCGTGCCCGTGGCCGAACCGGGCGGTGAGCTGGCCGCCGTCCGGGCCCGGGTCGCCGAGACCGGCGAGCGCCTGGGCCACCGGCTGAAGATGCTGGTCGGCAAGCCCGGGCTGGACGGGCACTCCAACGGGGCCGAGCAGATCGCCGTCCGGGCCCGCGACGCCGGCTTCGAGGTCGTCTACCAGGGCATCCGGCTCACGCCGGCCCAGATCGTGGCGGCCGCGGTGGACGAGGACGTCGACGTGGTGGGCCTGTCCATCCTGTCCGGCTCGCACCTGGAGCTCGTCCCGCGAGTGCTCGACGGGCTGCGGGAGGCCGGGCTGGGGGAGGTGCCGGTCGTGGCCGGCGGGATCATCCCGCCGGCCGACGCCGAGCGGCTGCGGGCCGCCGGCGTGGCCGGCGTCTACACGCCCAAGGACTACGGCCTGACCGGGATCATCGGCGACATCGTCTCTGTCGTGCGGCGCTCGGCCGGCCTGCCCGACTGAACCCGGTCCCGCTCGTCGCCGCGGCGCAGACCGCCGCCCGCACCGCCGCGCGCACCGCCGCCCGCACCGTCCTCGGTGAACGTGGATGTGAGCCCGGTGAGAGTGGTCTCGCCCAGGTGGGGGATGTCATGGGCCCGGCGCCCCCGGCCCGGCCGTAAACCCTGCCCCCCGTGGGTACGGTCGGTCTATGGGCGCTACCTCCATGGACGCGACCGCCGGACCCTGCCTTGACGGTCCGACCCTCGACGAAGCGATCAAGCTGGCCTCCCGGGCCCACACTGGCCAGGCCGACAAGGCCGGCGACGAGTACATCGGGCATCCCCTGCGGGTGATGCGGACGGTCGCCACGAGCGCGGCGGCGGCCGGCGTCGACCCGCTGCACGCCCGGATGGCCGCCGTCCTGCACGACGTCGTCGAGGACAGCGACGTCACCCTGGCCGACCTGAGAGCCGCCGGCTACCCTGTGGCGGTGGTGGCCGCGGTGGACGCGCTGACCCACCCCGAGGCCGAGCCGACCGAGGCCTACCTGGCCCGGGTCGCGGCCGACCCGATCGCCGTGGTGGTCAAGCGGGCCGACATGGCCGACAACAGCGACCCGGCCCGGCTAGCCCGGCTGCCAGCCGAGGCGGCCGACCGCTACGCGCTGCGCTACGCCGGCCGTCGGCGCCTGCTTGACGATCTCGTCGCCGCCCGCGAGCGGACCGGCGGGGATTCGGCGGACGGGGGTCCGGCGGACGGGGGTTCGGCGGGCGGGGGTTCGGCGGACGGGGGGCAGTAGGCTCGGCTTGGTGGGGCTCGCCCTTCGGGCCTCCCGCGGCTTTCAGCCGGAGTGACGGTAGCTTCTACCGTCGTGCGCCTTGTCATCGCTCGCTGCAGTGTCGACTATGTCGGGCGGCTGACCGCCCACCTGCCCAGCGCCGTCCGGTTGCTGATGGTCAAGTCCGACGGGTCGGTGTCGATCCACGCCGACGGCCGGGCCTACAAGCCGCTGAACTGGATGAGCCCGCCCTGCGTGATCGCCGAGGCCGACGGCGTCTGGCGGGTGACGAACCGGGCCGACGAGCAGCTCGTGATCACCGTCGAGGAGATCCTGCACGACTCGACCCACGACCTCGGCTACGACCCGGGCCTGGTCAAGGACGGCGTCGAGGCCCACCTGCAGGTCCTGCTGGCCGAGCGGCCGGACGCCATCGCGCCCGGGCTGACGCTGGTCAGGCGCGAGTACGAGACCGGCATCGGCCCGGTCGACCTGCTGTGCCGGGATGCCGACGGGGCGAGCGTCGCCGTCGAGATCAAGCGGCGGGGGGAGATCGACGGGGTCGAGCAGCTGACCCGCTACCTGGTGCGGCTCGACTCCGACCCGCTGCTGCGCCACCCGGTGCGGGGGATCCTGGCCGCACAGTCGATCACGCCGCAGGCCCGACTGCTGGCCGCCGACCGGGGTATGAAGTGCGTCACCGTCGACTACGACGCGTTACGGGGGCTGGCCCCGGCCAACCCGACCCTGTTCTGAGGGTCCCTACTCCGGAGGCGCCATGACCTCCCCGATCGGGTGTTTCCGTCCCGTCGTCCGGGCCTCGCCGGCGTTGGCCTGACGCCTGGTGACAGTCATCGCTGAGAGCAGCGATCGGTAGTCCGGGTGTCAAACTTCTGGGATTATTCGCCCACTGACGGGCCCCCGCGCGCGGCTCCCGGGCCGGACGGGGACGGCGATAGGAGCTCGGGATGACGGGATTTACCGCTGTCGGTGTCGTGGGTCTCGGGACGATGGGCGCGGGGATAGCCGAGGTGCTCGCGCGCGCCGGCATCGAGGTCATCGGGGTCGCGCGGGACGACGCCGCGCTCGCGCGCGCCCGGGAGCGCCTGGCGCACTCGACCGACCGGGCCGTCGACGGCGGCAAGATGACCGCGGCCGAGCGTGACGCGCTGCTGGCCCGGATCCGCACCGGTACGGACCTGTCCGCGCTGGCCGGCTGCCCGTTCGTCATCGAGGCGATCTTCGAGCGGTTCGACGACAAGCGGGACCTGTTCGCCCGGCTCGACCAGCTCTGCCCGCCGGAGACGATCTTCGCCACGAACACGAGCTCCCTGTCGATCACCCAGCTCGCGGCGACCACCGCCCGCCCGTCGCGCGTCGTCGGCATGCACTGGTTCAACCCGGCGCCGGTCATGGGCCTGGTCGAGATCATCAAGACCGTCGTCACCGAGCCGGGGGTGGCGGCCGAGGCCGAGGCCCTGGTCACCCGGGTCGGCAAGACAGCCGTGACCGCGGCCGACCGGGCCGGCTTCATCGCCAACGCGCTGCTGTTCGGCTACCTGAACAACGCCGTGCGGATGTTGGAGGCGCGCTACGCCACCCGCGAGGACATCGACGCGGCCATGCGGCTGGGCACCGGCCACCGGATGGGCCCGCTGGCCCTGCTCGACCTGATCGGGCTGGACTCGGCCTACGAGATCCTCGAGTCGATGTACCGCGACGGCCGCGACCATCTGCACGCCCCGGCGCCGCTGCTCAAGCAGCTGGTCGCGGCCGGGCTGCACGGGCGCAAGACCGGCCGCGGCTTCTACACCTACCGGGACGCCGACTCGCCGGAGATCGTTCCGGACGCGGCGGCCGGCTCGTCCGCCCCGGAAGCCGCCGGGGCCGGGCCCGAGCTCCGGCCGATCGCCGAGATCGGTGTCGTCGGCACCGGGACGATGGCCGGCGGCATCGTGGAGGTCTGCGCGCGCGCCGGCTACCAGGTGGTCTTCCGGGCCCGCGACGAGGAGAAGATCGCCGCTGTCCGCGCCCGCATTGTGAAGTCGCTGGGCCGGGCGGTCGAGAAGGGCCGGCTGTCGGCCGAGGACCGCGACGCCACCCTGGCCCGGGTGCGGGGGACGACCGATCTCGACGACCTGGCCGACGCCGACCTGGTCATCGAGGCGGTCATCGAGAGCCTGGACGTCAAGCGCGAGCTGTTCGCGGCCCTCGACAAGGTGGCCAAGCCGGGCGCGGTGCTGGCCACGACGACCTCGTCGCTGCCGGTCATCGCGTGCGCCACGGCGACCTCGCGGCCGGCCGACGTCGTCGGCATGCACTGGTTCAACCCGGCGCCGGTCATGCGCCTGATCGAGGTGGTGCCGACCGTCCGGACCGCGCCCGAGGTGACCGCGACCGTCACCGCGCTGGCCCGGGCCGTCGGCAAGCACCCGGTCGTGTGCGGGGACCGAGCCGGGTTCATCGTCAACGCGCTGCTGTTCCCCTACCTCAACGACGCCGTCAAGATGATCGCCTCCCACTACGCGACCGTGGAGGATGTCGACAGCGCGATGAAGGTGGGCTGCGCCCACCCGATGGGACCGTTCGAGCTGGCCGACGTGGTCGGTCTCGACGTCACCCTGGCCATCCAGCGGACGCTGTACGAGGAGTTCCGGGAGCCGGGTTACGCGCCGGCGCCGCTGCTTGAGCAGCTGGTCGCGGCCGGTTACCTCGGCCGGAAGACCGGCCGGGGCTTCCACACCTACGGGTGAGCGCCCCCGGCTGAGCGCCCGCGGCGCAGCCGCCGCTCGCGGGCGCCGGGCGCGCGGCTCCCCGCGCCGGGCCGGCCTGTCAAGGCCTCCGCGACGGCCGTCGCCGCGCTCCCGGCGTCGGCGGGCCTACCACTGCCCGATCGGCCTGCTTACGATGGGACGAGCGGTCAGGTAGTCGGGTTCGGGCAGGTAGTCGGGTTCGGGCAGGGCCCGCGGCTTCGGACGGAGCCGTGGGCTCGGGTTGGGCTGGAGGTGGCCGACGTGGCGGACATGCACGCCGCTCGTGTCCTCGGCCGCGAGGTGGCGACGTTCGTCCCGGACGTCGTGGCCATGCTGCGCGGCGTGCTGGGCGACCCTCGCCTGCCCCGGTCGGCCAAGGTGCAGGCCGGGGCGGCCCTGGCCTATCTCGTCTCGCCCCGCAACCGCCTGACGAACATCGTCCCCGTCCTCGGTCAGCTCGACGACGTGGCGATCGTCGCGCTCGCGTTCCGGCGGCTGCTGCTGGCGGCCGGTGAGGATCTGCCGCGTGAGCACTGGCGGGGCAGCGACCGGGCCTTCGGCCTCCTGCTGAGCGCGTCGACGGCCCTCGCCTCGCCGCGGGGGACCTTACGGAAGATCCAGCTCGTCCGCGGCTTCGCCGAGGCCTCCTCCGGCCGGGCGCGGCGGCGAGAGGAGTCCCGGGTGGTCGACGGAGAGGTCGTCGGTCGGTCCTGACCGACGATTCCCTGGTCACCGTCCCCTGATGCGCCCTTTCGTGATGCACCGTCTCTCTGTGCACCGTCTCTCGATGCGCCGTTCCTGGATGCGCCGCCTTTGGATGCGCCGTCTCTGGATGCGCCGTCTCTGGATGAACGAGTTCTGGACGCCGAATGCCACGCCGTAGGAAGGGCCGGGAGGGCCGGGAGGGCCGGGAGGGCCGGGAGGGCCGGGACGCCGGGGAGCGGATCGCCCCCGCGCCCGCCCGAGGCTCCGGAACGCCGATCCGCCCGATCGGGTTCGACCGGGTCGAGCGGGGCGGTGACGGTACGTACCTGGTTCGGTCGGTGCCGGCGCCGGCGGCCCGCAAGAACTACCGGTGTCCCGGCTGCGAGCAGGCCATCCCGCCGGGTGTCGCGCACATCGTCAGCATTCCGCTGCCCGACGACGGCGGGTTCGACGACGGCACGACGGTGCTCGGTCCGAGCTGGGCTGGATTCTGGGGCTCCGCCGGCTCGCGGGGCCTCGACGGTTGCGACGACTGGGCTGACGAGCGGCGGCACTGGCACACGCCCTGCTGGGGCCGCAGGCACCGACTGCGCCGCGGAAAGCCGTAGCCACCGGCAGGCAGGGTGCCCGCGTCGAAGCGAGCCCCAGCCGGCCAGTGGCCCAACGTGCCAGCCGAGCCGTCCCCGGGCGCCGGTGGTTCGGCGAGGGACATGTGCTGGTGGCGCGGCGGTGGTGGGCGGACGCGGATGACCGAGGCTCGGCGGGTGTCCCCGCCTCCCTACCTTGCTGAGCGCGGATACCGCGCTTCCAGCGTCCGTCCACCACCGGTGGTCAGGCGGTCCGGCTGGCACACGGCGCTCCACGGGCGCCGTGCACCGACAGACCTCTCACCGGCGCCGGCGCGAACCGGCGGCCGGCGGGCGCCGCCCCGCGAGGGGCGGCCGGCGCGGCCGGTCAGGCCCGCGCCGCTCCGGCTTTGACGGTCGGGGTGGGCCCGGTGTCGACATTGAGATCCAGCGGCGCCATGGCGGCGGCGAGCCGGTCGCGCAGCTGGCCCAGCTGGCCGGTGACCTGATCGTACTGACGCTCCAGGTCGGCCAGCCGGCGCTGGGACTCGGCCTCGCGCTCGTCGGCGGTCTTGCGGGCCTCGGTGACGATTCGGTCGGCCTCGGCCCGGGAGGCGTTGATGATGCCCTCCGCCTTCTCCTCGGCCTCGGCGATCACCCGGTCGCGGGTCTGCTGGGCGTCGGCGTGCACGCGGCGCGCCTCCTCCAGCTGGGCGTCGACGTCGCGGGTGCGTTCGGCCCGGACGACGGCGGCCTCTTCCTCGGCCAGCTGGAGGATCTGTGTGATGCGCCCGCCGAACTCCTCCCAGGCTGGCCGGTTGGCCGCCAGGTCGTCACGGACAAGCGCGGCTTCGGTGGCGGCCTCGGCGGCGGCGGCCTCGGCGGCCGCCCGGTGCTGCTCGGCTTCGCGCAACTGCTCGACGAGCCAGTTGACGTGCGCCTTTACCTGGCCGGGGTCGTAGCCGCGACGGACGAGGTCGAACTCCGGAGAGCCGTCACCGCCGTCGGACATTGGCATGAGATCGGTATGCTCGGTCATAGGACACCAGCGTGCCAGATGGCTTTGTCACCGGTGCGTGCGCATCCCTTTAAACCACGGCGCCGGGCGTCGGCGACCACGGCGTGCCCACCGACGCTCACGCAATCCACCATCATCGCCGTCCGCCAACTGGGATGATCGCGGACCGCGCCCGTCCCGCCCGCCCACGCGTTCACCGCGTCGCCTCACCGTCGTTCACCCCGCGCGTTCGCCCATATCCTCTCGGAAACCATGCGCCCTGGTTCTGGCGCCCGGGCGCGCGGCTTCGCCAGGATCGCGCGCCCTTCGGCATGGGGACATCTCGGCCTCCGGGCGCGCGGCTTCGCCAGGATCGCGCGCCCTTCGGCATGGGGACATCTCGGCCTCCGGGCGCGCGGCTTCGCCAGGATCGCGCGCCCTTCGGCCGGGCCGGCCGGGCGGCGGTCAGACCGTCAGACGCCGCGGAAGCGGTTGATGGCCGTCTCGTGCTTCGCCCGCGTCTCCTGGTCCCGGATTCCCAGGCCCTCCTCGGGCGCCAGGCAGAGGACGCCGACCTTGCCCTGGTGGACGTTGGTGTGGACGTCCCGGGCGGCCTGCCCGGTCTCGGCCAGCGGGTACACCCGGGACAGGGTCGGGTGGATGAGGCCCTTGGCGATGAGCCGGTTGGCCTCCCACGCCTCCCGGTAGTTCGCGAAATGCGAGCCCACGATGTTCTTGAGGTTCATCCACAGGTACCGGTTGTCATAGGAGTGCATGAATCCACTGGTCGAGGCGCAGGTGACTATCTGCCCGCCCCGGCGGGCCACGTAGACCGACGCCCCGAACGTCTCCCGGCCGGGATGTTCGAAAACGATGTCGGGATCGTCACCCCCGGTCAGCTGGCGGATCTTCTTGCCGAACCGCTGCCATTCCTTGGGATCCTGGTTGTGCTCGTCCTTCCAGAACCGGTATCCCTCGGCCGACCGGTCGATGACGAGATCGGCTCCCATCTCGCGGCACAGCTCGGCCTTGGCCGGCGAGGAGACCACGCACACCGGGATGGCGCCGCCGCGCAGGGCCATCTGGGTCGCGTAGGACCCGAGACCGCCGGAGGCGCCCCAGATAAGAACGACGTCGCCCTGTTTCATGTTCGCGCCGTTGCGCGACACGAGCTGCCGATAGGCGGTGGAGTTCACCAGCCCGGGGCTGGCGGCCTCCTCCCAGCTCAGGTGATCGGGTTTCGGCATGAGCTGGTTGGCCTTGACCAGCGCGAGTTCGGCCAGGCCGCCGAAATTGGTCTCGAAGCCCCAGATTCGCTGCTCGGGGTCGAGCATCGTGTCGTCGTGGCCGTCGGGCCGTTCCAGCTCGACCGACAGGCAGTGGGCCACGACCTCGTCGCCCGGTTTCCAGGCATTTACGCCGGCGCCGGTGCGCAGCACCACGCCGGCCAGGTCGGAGCCGACCACGTGGTAGGGCAGATCATGCCGCTTGGCCAGCGGCGACAGCCGGCCGTAGCGCTCCAGGAAGGCGAAGGTGGACAACGGCTCAAAAATCGACGTCCACACTGTGTTGTAGTTGATGGCGGAGGCCATCACGGCGACGAGAGCCTCGCCCGGCCCCAGCTCCGGTGTCGCCACCTCGTCGAGATGAAGCGATCGGCGAGGATCCTTGTCCCGCGACTCCATACCGGCGAAGATGTCGACCTCGTCCCGGCGGACGACGACGCCTTTGTAGGTGTCGGGCACCGGCAGTGAGGCGAACTCGCCTGAGGAGGTGTCTCCGGCGAGGATCGCCTCCAGAATTTCCTTCACGGTCGACCTCCGGGTCCGGCGAACAACGGGCATGACCAGCGTCGAACACGGGATAACCGGTTAATACCTGACCGTGACTCTGTCGATCGATCTCAGGTCTGTCATCCCGTCGTGTTCCGGCGATACTACCGAGGACCATCGGTGGGGGCGCGGGAATGTGATCCAGCCGGACGGGGGTGGCGGCGCTGGCGCCGGGGCACCGCGATGAGGGTTCGGTCCGACCGGGTTGTCCGACCGGGTTGTCCGACCGGGTTGTCCGACCGGTGGTCCGGGCGATGGTCCGACCGGGTGGGCCGGGCGATGGCCGCCCCCTGTGCGAGTCGCGTCACCACGCGGTAGCGCCGGATGTACTACTTCCGCCTCATCCTTCGAGGGGGTGGTCGGTCGGGCACGGAAGCGATAGAACCGTCCTGACAACCCATCGGGGCAGGTGCGCGTCATAAGGGACGTGACCGCGCCCATGACCGTTGCGGAGGGATGGCGGCCCGTGCCTGCGCGGAGCGACGCCGCCCGAAGCGACGTCGCGCGGGACGCGGACGCCGCCCTCACCGCCCTCTACTCGGAGCACTACCGGTCGCTGGTGCGGCTGGCCGCCCTCCTGCTCGACGACACCGGCCTGTGCGAGGAGATAGTCCAGGAGTCCTACATCCGCGTCCACGCGGCCTGGGGCCGCCTGGAGGACCGGGACAAGGCGCTGGCCTACCTCCGCCAGACCGTCGTGAACATGGCCCGCTCGACCCTGCGCCGCCGCCTCGTCGCCCTCAAGCACGCGCCCAAGCCGATGCCCGACGCGGCCAGCGCCGAGGAGGGCGCCTACGCTCACCTCGAACGAGCGGCCGTGGTCAAGGCGCTGCGCGAGCTGCCCCGGCGCCAGCGCGAGGCGGTCGTCCTGCGCTACTACGCCGACCTCACCGAAGCGGACGCGGCCGCGGTCATGGGCTGCAGCATCGGGTCGGTCAAGGCATACACCTCCCGGGGCCTGGCCTCGCTCGGCACGAAGCTCGAGGGCCTGCGATGACCAACACGATCGAACCTGACGAACTGCGCCGGCTGCTGGCCGACGCGGTCGGTGAGATCCGGCCCGACCCCGAGGCCTACCAGCGCATCCGGGACGGCGTCCGGCGCCGCCGCCGACTGCGGGTGCCGGCGCTGGCGGCCGGCGGGGTGGCGCTGGCCGGCGTGGCCGCCCTCACCTACGTCCTGGTGAAACCGGGCGACCCGGCGGGGGAGCCGGGCGCGATCATCCGGCCGCCGATCACCGCCACGGCCGGCGGCCCGTCCGGCGGGGGCGTGTCCGGCCAACCGGGCGGCCCGTCCGGCGGCACCACCTCCAACCACGGGGGTCCGCGTCCGTCCACGGGCACGGGCGGGGGTGGTCCGGGCTCGTCCGGTTCGGCCGGCCCGGGCACCGCCGGCCCGTCCGGCGGATCGTCCGGGCCGCACGGCACGGCCCCCGGCGGGAGCACGCCGGGCGGCCGGAATGAGCCCGGTGGACCGTCGGGCTCCACGGGCACTTCCGGCACCGGCGCCTCGCCGAACCCCGGCGCGCCCGGGCAGGCCAGGCCGAATGCCATCCCGGCCGCCGCCGGCGACCTCGACGGCGACGGCCGGACCGACCGGGTCACCGTCGCCGACGGCCGCGTGACGGTCGCCGGGACGCGCTTCGGCACCACCTACGCCGCCGTCAGCGGCGACCCGTCCGGCGCGGCCGCCATCGTGGACGTCAACCGGGACGGCTTCGGCGAGGTCATCGTGGACACGGGCGCCGCCGCCGGCGGCGGGCGCACCTACGCCGTCTACACGCTCACCGTCGACGGCCTGCGCCTGACCACCGGGCTGCCGGGGACCCTGGAGACCGGGATCTTCGGCGGCCGCGGCTACGGCCTGCGCTGCGACAGCGCCGGCGGACGGCTGATCACGGTGGCCGGCACGGCCAGCGGCGGCCAGGACTACTCGGTCACCTCGACCAGCTGGAGACTGGACGGGACGACGTTCACCAGCACCGGCACTACCGCGGCCAGCACCGTCGCGGTGCCCTCGGGTGTCGGGCCGTTCACCGTCACGGACTGTGGCTCGCTGAGCTGAGCCGGCTCGCTGAGCTGAGCCGAGCGGGGCCGCCCCGGCCGGGCGCCGTCAGCGGCTGGCGGCCTCCACGAGCTCGGTCAGGACGCCGCCCGTCGCCTTCGGGTGCAGGAAGCCGATGTGCGAACCCATCGCCCCATGCCGCGGCGTCTTGTCCAGGAGCGTGATGCCCCGCTCGCCCAGGGTCGTCAGGGTGCCGGCCACGTCCTCGACCCCGTAGGCCACGTGATGGATGCCCTCGCCCCGCTTGGCCAGGTACTTCCCGATCGGTGAGTCGTCCCGCGTCGGCTCGAGCAGCTGGACGTGGGAGCCGCCGGTCGGACCGTCGTAGACGATGAGCATCGCCTCGTGGACGCCCTGCTCCTCGTTGATCTCCTGCGCGACCACGGTGAGCCCGAAGGTCGTCTCGTACCAGGCCTTCGACTTCTCCAGGTCGAACACGGCGATCCCGATGTGGTCGATACGGGTGAACATCCGCTCCTCTTTCCGCCGCCGCCTCGGTCCTGGGACCGCTCCTGGCGGATGCTGTCACACCGCCCCGGCGCTCCGCCCGGATTGCGGCCGGCCACGGCGGCCGAGTGAGCTAAGACTCCCGTCAGGCGGCCATGATCGTCAAAGCATCCGCATCAAGATCCCGTTATGGTGAAGTGAGACAACAGGTCGCCGCACAGGGAGGGCCCATGCCTGGTTCCGTTATCGTTGCCGGGGCGCGCACGCCGATCGGCAAGCTGTCCGGCGCCTTCAAGTCCTTCAGCGCGGCTGACCTCGGCGGATTCGCGATCAGGGCCGCGCTCGCCCGGGCCGGGCTGACCGGCGAGCAGGTCGAGTACGTGATCCTGGGCCAGGTCATCCTGGCCGGCGCCGGGCAGCTCCCGGCCCGCCAGGCGGCGGCCAAGGGCGGCATCCCGCTGACCGTGCCCTCGGTGATCGTCAACAAGGTCTGTCTGTCCGGCCTGGACTCGATCGCGCTGGCCGACACCTACATCTCCAGCGGCGAGTTCGACGTCGTCGTGGCCGGCGGCATGGAGTCGATGACGGCCGCGCCGCACCTGCTGCCCAGCCTGCGGGCCGGGGTGAAGTACGGCGACACGACCGTGGTTGACGCGGTGGCCCACGACGCCCTCACCTGCGCCTTCGACCAGGTTGCCATGGGCCTGGCCACCGAGCGCAACAACGCGGGCCTCAACATCTCCCGGGCCGAGCAGGACGAGTTCTCCGCCCGCTCGCACCAGCGCGCCGCGGCGGCGATCAAGAACGGCCTGTTCGAGGACGAGATCGTGCCGGTCGAGGTCCCGCAGCGGCGGGGTGACCCGGTCGTGGTCAAGGACGACGAGGGCGTGCGCGGCGACACCACCGCCGAGGGCCTGGCCAAGCTGCGCCCGGCGTTCAGCAAGGACGGCGCGATCACCGCCGGCTCGTCCTCGCAGATCTCCGACGGCGGCTGCGCCGTGGTCGTCACCAGCCGGGCCAAGGCGGAGGAGCTGGGCCTGCCCATCCTGGCCGAGGTCGGCCACCACGGCTTCGTCGCCGGTCCCGGGACCTCCCTGCAGTCGCAGCCGGCGAACGCGATCGCCAAGGCGCTGGGCAAGGAGGGGCTGGCCCCGTCCGACGTCGACCTGTTCGAGATCAACGAGGCCTTCGCCGCCGTCGGCATCCAGTCCATGCGTGAGCTGGGGATCTCGGCTGACGTGACGAACGTCAACGGCGGGGCGATCGCCCTGGGTCACCCGGTCGGCATGTCCGGCGCCCGGATCGCGCTCACGCTGGCGTACGAACTGCGCCGCCGGGGCGGCGGCATCGGGGCCGCCGGGCTGTGCGGCGGCGGTGGCCAGGGCGACGCCCTGGTCCTGCGCGTCCCCGCCGCCTGAGGCCGGCCGTCGCCGCCGCCGGCCGCCGTCCCGACCGGTCCGGCGCCGATCCCGCCGCCGTGGCCGCGCTCGTCGCGGCCGCCCGCGGCGGCGAGCGCCGGGCCGTCGCCCGCCTGGTCTCGCTGGTCGAGGACGACTCGCCGGCGCTGGCCGGGGTCATGGCGGCGCTCGGCCCGCCGGGGCGGACCGCGAGCGTCGTCGGGATCACCGGCTCGCCCGGTGTCGGCAAGTCCACCTCGACGTCCGCGCTGGTCAGCGTGCTGAGGGCCCGCGGGAGCAGGGTCGCCGTCCTCGCGGTCGACCCGTCATCGCCATTCACCGGCGGCGCCCTGCTCGGCGACCGGGTCCGGATGACCGAGCATGCCGGGGACCCGGGGGTGTTCATCCGCTCGCTGGCCTCGCGCGGGCATCTGGGCGGGCTGTCGGCGGCCACGCCGCGAGCGGCCCGGGTCCTGGACGCGGTCGGCTTCGACGTGATCATCATCGAGACGGTCGGCGTCGGGCAGGCCGAGGTCGACATCGCGGCGCTGGCCGACACCACCGTGGTCGTGCTGGCGCCCGGCCTGGGCGACGGCATCCAGGCCGCGAAGGCCGGCATCCTGGAGATCGCCGACGTCTTCGTCGTCAACAAGGCCGACCGGCCCGGTGCCCGCGAGACCGCCTCCGAGCTGCGGCGCATGCTCGGGATGGCCGCGCAGGCGGCGGCGGGCGGGGACGGCGGCTGGCGGCCGCCGGTGCTGATGACGGTGTCCAGCCGGTCCGAGGGCCTCGCGGAGCTGGCCGACGCCGTCGCGGAGCATCGCGCGTGGCTGGAGGCGGCGGGCGAGCTGACCCGGCGCCGCCGCCGCCGGGCCGCCGAGGAGATCATCCGCGTCGCGCTGGACACGTTGCGGGCCCGGATGACCGCCGCCCGGCCCGGGGTCGGCCTGGACGCCCTGGCCGAACGGGTCGGCGCCGGCGAGCTCGACCCCTACGCGGCCGCCGCCACCGTCCTGGACCGCCTCGGTGTCGGTTCCGGGGCCGGGGCCGAGGCCGGCTCCGACCGCGCGCGCTGAGCCACACCCGGGGTCCGAGGCCGGTCCCGGCCCGCCGCGCTGAGCGTTCCGGACGGGCCCTCCGGCATCTCCGGCATCCTGTAACGGTGACCTATGCCGTGAATCCGCTGGTAGCCGCGCTGGGCCTGCAAGCCCACCCCGAGGGCGGCTGGTACCGCGAGACCTGGCGCTCCCCAGCCGACGTCGCCACCGCGCGCGGCACCCGGGCGGCGGCAACCGCGATCCTGTTCCTGCTCAATCCGGGGGAGCGCTCGGCCTGGCACCGGGTCCGCTCGGACGAGCTCTGGTTCTGGCAGGGCGGCGGCCCACTGACCCTCACGCTGGGCGGGGACGGCGCGCGCCCCGGCGCGCCGACCGCCCTGCGTCTCGGCCCGGACCCGGCGGCGGGTGATCTGGCCCAGGCCCTCGTCCCGGCCGACGCCTGGCAGAGCGCCGAACCGGCCGGCGACACGCACGTCCTGGTCGGCTGCGTCGTCTCGCCCGGCTTCAGCTTCGACGACTTCGAACTCCTGGACGCCCCCGCCCCCGGGGCCTGACCGGCTTGTCCCTAGGTAGAGATGACGATCACACGCCCTCCGGGCCGTAGCCAAGGATCGCTTCCCGTTCGGCCTTGGTCGGCGCGTGTCCGAGCATGCTCTCAGGGATCTGCGGCCAGGCCTCGTCCTTGAGGAAGGCGATCAGCCTGGCCTCGTTCGAGCTGGCTCGAGTTGTCGCGGTGAGTCTCTCCCACCGTTCGCGCAGCGCCAGGTTGATCGCTCGCGTCTTGGTCTCGCCGGTCAGGGCGGCGACTTCGGCCGCCAGACGCTCCGTTTCCTGATCCTTGATGTTCAGAGCCATGGTGTAATTTTCACCCGCTCGGTGTACTTCTACCTGTCATCGGGGCGAGGGAACCGCCAGACCACCTGGTCAGGCCGGGCGCGGCTGGGGGTGCCGGTCGGGGGTTCCGACGGCGGTGGCTGCTCCGCGGGCATCGGGCAGCGCGACGAGCCGGCCGGCGCTGGCCTGGACCAGCACCGCCGCCTCCAGCGGCGCCCGGACCACGTCGACCGCGCCGGCCTGGCGCAGCCGCAGCCGGTCGCGCGGGTCGTCCTCGGTGGCCAGGACGAGCGCCGGCACGCCCTGGGTGTCCGGGTGGCTGGACAGCACGGACAGCAGGTCGCCCGGCGTCGCGTCGGGCAGGCGAGCGTCCACGATGACCAGCGCGGGTGCCGCCCGCCGGACGGCGTCCATGGCCAGCGCGGCGCGGGGCACCGTGACCGTGTCCGCGCCGAACATCCGCCCCAGCGCGGCTGTGACCATCATCCGGGTCGACGGGTCGCCGCTGACGTGCACGACCCGGGGGACGACACGCCGCCCGCCGTTGCCCTCGGCGGCCGGGCGCTCGAGCGCGACCGTCCGCCGGGCCTCGCCGTCCGCGCCGACGCGGGCCGGCCAGCGGCCGCCGGCCGCCGGCCGCGGGTGGCCGTTCCCGCTGGCCTGGCTCCCGTTGGCCTGGCCCCCGCCGGCCTGGTTCCCGCCCGCGCCCGCCCGGCCGGCCGGATCACCTGGCTCGGCCTGACCGCTCCGCTCGGCCGGACCGCCCGGGACGCCCCGGCCGTCCGGGACGACGCCACCACCGAACCCGTCGTCGCCGAACCCGTCGTCGTCAAAGCCGTCGTCATCGAACCCGTCGTCGCCGAACCCGTCGTCGCCGAAGCCGTCGTCGCCGAAGCCGAAGCTGTCGTCGAACCGGGCGTCGATGGCGTCGAGCACCACGGCGAACACGCTGCCGACCCCGTAGCGGCTGGCCGCGGTCAGCACCCCGCCCATCGCCGTGACCAGCGCGTGCGACAGCGCCAGGCCCAGTCCGCTGCCCTCGACCCCGGTCCGCTCGGCCCCCAGCCGGTCGAACGGGCGGAACAGCCGGTTCATCGCCTCGGGTGGCAGCCCGGCCCCGTCGTCCTCGACCTCGATCCGCACCCGCCCGCCGGTCACGGGCACGATCCCGACCCGCACCGATCCGCCCTCGCGCCCGTACTTGAGCGCGTTGCCGACCAGGTTGAGCAGCACCTGCCACAGCCGGCGGCGGTCGGCGTCGGCCACCACCCGGTCGGCCGGGTAGATCACCCGCCGGATGCCGCGGCGCTCGGCCAGCGGCTCGACCAGCTCGACCACGCCCTGCACGATCTCCAGCAGGTCGACCGGGCCCTTGGTGATGTTCCCCTGGCCGGCGCGCAGCCGGGCCAGGTCCTGGACATCCTCGATCAGGGCCTGCATGTGCCGCCCGCCGGTAATGATCCGCTCGACGTCGTCGTGCAGCTCCCTCGGCAGCGGCTCCAGCTCGAGCAGCTGCGCGAAGCCGAGCATCGCGTTCAACGGCGTGCGTAGTTCGTGGCCGAGGCGGGCGATGAACTCGTCCTTGGCCCGCGACTCGGCCACGGCGGCGTCCCGGGCCCGCAGCGGCCCGGTGTCGCTGGCCAGGACGATCGCCCCGCCACCGGGGTCCATCCGGACGACGACCTCGTGCGGGACGGTGTTGCCCGCCGCGTCGATCAGGTCGACCGGACCGCGCCACTGACCGGTGCGCCGCAGCAGGTGGGGGACGGCCTCACGCAGCCGCGGCCGGGCCACCGGGTCGACGGCGTCGGCCAGGTCGCCGATGTGCGTGGCGGTGGCCAGTCGATCACCGAGAAAGACCCGCGCGGCGGCCCCCACCTCCACGAGACGCCCCTCGGCGTCCACGATCAACGCGGGTCCGTCCAGGGCGTCCAGAAGCGTCCGCACCACCACCTAGCGGACACCACCCGACTTCTTCCGGCCAACGGTTATCCAGCCCACGGCGGGAAATGGTAGGGCGTGCCGTCAGCGAGCGTTGTCCCGGGTTTGGCCGCCGGCCCCGGGAGGGCGGTCGCGGCCGCGCGACGCCGCCGACCACTTTACCGAACGTGGTGGAAGCGGCGGGCACGCCCGGGCCCCTCGAGAGCCCGGGCGTGGCATCGTCGGGGCATGTTGGTGGCATTCAGCGTTACCCCGATCGGCCAGGGCGAGGACGTCGGCGGCGCGGTGGCCCGTGCCGTCCGGGTGGTGCGCGCGTCCGGGCTGCCCACCGAGACGAACGCCATGTTCACCCTGGTCGAGGGTGAGTGGGACGAGGTCATGGCGGTCGTCGGCGCGGCCGTGGCCGCCGCCGGCGAGGGCGGCGGCCCGGACGGGGCGGGCGCCCGGGTCAGCCTCGTGCTCAAGGCTGACATCCGCCCGGGGGTGACCGGCGCCCTGCGCTCCAAGGTCGAGACGGTCGAACGCCTGCTCGAGGCCGAGTGACCCGGGCCGACTGACCCGGGCCGAGCGGCCCACTCGCCCTGACCCGGGCCACCCCCTCCCGCCCGGGACCGTCCCACCGTCGGCTCCGCGATCGGTTCCACCGACAGTTCGCCCAGGGCGCGGCCCGCGGTCACCCCAAGGCGTCGGCGCGGTGCGACGATAGGGGTATGTCTCGCAGGTCACCGAATCCCGCGGGCGCGGCCAACCCGCGCCTAGCCGATCCCCGCTTCGCCGGCGCCGTGCGTCTGGACCCCAAGCCCGCGTCCGCGCCCCGCCCGGCCTCCGCCCCGCCTCCTGGCGCTCCCGGGGCTCCCGGCGCCGCCGGAGGGCCCGGCGGCGCGCCAGCCGGGCTCCCGGCCTACACCGGCCCGCTGGTCTTCGACGCGACCGACGAGACGTTCGGCACCGACGTCATCCAGCGTTCGCTCGAGGTCCTCGTCGTCGTCGACCTGTGGGCGACCTGGTGCGGGCCGTGCAAGCAGCTCAGCCCAATCCTGGAGCGGCTCGCGCAGGGCGACGGGGGCCAGTGGGCACTGGCCAAGGTCGACGTGGACGCCAACCCCCGCGTCGCCCAGGCCTTCGCCGTCCAGAGCATCCCGGCCGTCAAGGCCGTCTTCGCCGGCCAGCTGCTGGACGAGTTCACCGGCGCGCAGCCCGAACGGCAGGTCCGGGCCTGGCTCGACCACCTGCTCGAGGGCGTCTCCCGGTCAACCCAGGGCGCGGCCGCCGCCGCGGCGACGGCGAACGCGGCCCAGGACGCTCTGGAGCGCGGGGATCTCGACGCCGCCGCCGATGAGTTCCGCAAGCGCCTGGCCGAGGCGCCGGCCGACCCGGAGGCGACGGTGGGGCTGGCCCGGGTGGAGCTGATGCGCCGGGCCGGCTCCCTCGACCCGGCCGATCTGCGCCGCCGGCTGGCCGCGAACCCGAGCGACGTGGCGGCCGCCACGGCCATGGCCGACCTGCTCGTCGTGAACGGCCAGACCGAGGCGGCGCTGGCGAGCCTCGTCGAGCTGGTCCGGCGGACCTCTGGCGAGGACCGCGACCGGGCTCGGTCCCACCTCGTCGAGCTGTTCACCGCCCTGGGCGACGAGGATCCGGCCGTCCCGGCCGCCCGCCGCGCCCTGGCCGCCGCGCTGTTCTGAGCCCGGTCTGCCTCCCGGCTGGGGCCGGGCGGGGCGACGCTGACCAGCGGCGCCCCGCCCGGCCCCAGCCGGCGTCGGCCTCAGGCGGCGGTGGTGGTGGGCACCTTCGCCGACGGGCTGCCGTCGTCCCCGCCGTCGCCCTGCTCGCTGTTGCGCCGGCGGATCGAGGAGAACAGGGCCAGGCCGATGAAGGCCACGCCGATCAGGCCGGTGATGATCTCGGGCACGTCGGTCTCGATGCTGATGGCCAGGATGACGGCCAGCGCGCCGATGGCGTAGTGCGCCCCGTGTTCCAGGTAGACGTACTCCTGCAGGGTGCCCTGCCGGACCAGGAACACGGTCAGTGATCGGATGTACATAGCTCCGATGCCGAGACCGGCGGCGATGATGAAGATGTTCTGGGTGATCGCGAAGGCGCCGACGACGCCGTCGAACGAGAACGAGGCGTCGATCACCTCGAGGTAGACGAACAGGAACAGCGCGGCCTTGCCGACGGCCAGCCGTACGTCCTTGCCGGTGGACCCGGCCTTGCGGGCGGACCCGGCCGCGGCGGCGGTGTCGGCGCCGGGAGTGCTCTCGGGCTCGCTGTCGTCCTCGTCCTCCTCACCCAGCCCGCGTTCCTCGAAGAAGTCGCCCAGGCCCCGAACGCCCAGGTAGGTGGCCAGGCCGGCGACGCCGGCCGTCAGGACCTGCTGGGTGTGGTCGCCGGAGAAGGCCATCGCGACGACCAGCAGCGCGACGAGGGCGATGACCACCGGCAGCACCGTGAGCTGGCCGGCCCGCCGCAGCGGCTCCTCGACGCGGCGCAGCCACTGGATCTCACGCTCGGAGTCGAGCATGAAGTCCAGGAAGATCATGAAGAGGAAGATCCCGCCGAAGGCGGCGATCGCCGGGTGGGCGTCGGTGAGTTTCTCGCCGTAGGTGGCGCTGTCGTTCAGCGCGAGGTCGAAGACCCGGACCGGGCTGAGGTGCGCGGTCAGGGAAACCACGACGATGGGGAAGACCAGCCGCATTCCGAACACGGCGATCAGGATTCCCACGGTCAGGAATATGCGCTGCCAGAACTCGCTCATCCGGCGCAGGATGGTCGCGTTGATGACGGCGTTGTCGAATGAGAGGCTGATTTCGAGGACGGCGAGAATAGCGACGAGTGCCGCATCCTGGGCGCCGCCGAGCACGCCGGCCAGGACGACCCCGGCGACGGTGCTGGCGAATGCCCAGCGAAATGTGCGCAAGATCTGCACGGATTGCACCTTCCCGGACCTCGTCGGCGACGGTGGGAGGCCGATTTCATCGGGCGGCTCGAGGTCGGTCCGGAACGTCGAGCGGGTGTGGAGGCCAGAGCGGAATCGGGCCGGGAGTCCTAGGGCACCGGACGGTGTCGGGTCACCGGCGGCCAGGGTCACCGGGCGGATTGGGGTCATCTGGCGGGCTGGGTCACCTCGCGTCCTGGGTCGCGGGGCGTCCCGGGCCGCGGGGCGGCGTGGGTCGCGGGGCAGCGTGGGTCGCGGGGCAGCGTGGGTCGCGAGGCGGCTTGCGTCGCCAGCCGGCCTGGTCACAGGCCGGAATCGGGTCAGCGGCGGGTCAGGGTGCGCACATCGGACGGTAGTCGAAAGTCCGCCCGCGCCCGACCCGGGCCGGACCTCCGGCGCCCGGACCGGCGCGGAGCTCTGGTCGCTACGTTCCGAAGCCGAAGTTCGGGACGAAATGCTACTGGTCCGACCTTCCGCTGGCGCAATTCTCGCTGCCTGTCGGCCGGCTGACACGCAGCGGTACATCGGAGTGACGCCGAGGCCGAAGTGGCCGCCGTTGCTCAGGGTGAGCAGGCTGCCCGCCGGAGTGGCGAGATCTTCCGCGCGGCCGAGATGACGAACACCCGCGCCGCGAAGGGCGGCGCGGGTGTTCGGGGAAGCGGATCGGCGCGGGGGCCGCCGGACCCGGTGTCGTCCGGCCACGGGTCGTCCGGCTGGAGGCCGCCGGACCGGGGGCACCGGGATCGCCGGAGCGACCCGGGCTCGCGCTCGATGGCCGCCGCCCGCGTCACCGTCCGGGAGTGGCCGACTCAGACGTTGACGCCGTAGTCGCGGGCGATGCCGGCCAGCCCGGTCGCGTAGCCCTGGCCGATGGCCCGGAACTTCCACTCCGTGCCGTGCCGGTAGACCTCGCCGAAGACCATCGCGGTCTCGGTCGACGCGTCCTCGCTGAGGTCGTAGCGGGCGATCTCCGACTGGTTGGCGTCGTTGACGATCCGGATGAAGGCGTTGCGGACCTGGCCGAAGCTCTGCTGGCGGTTGTCCGCGTCATAGATCGACACCGGAAACACGATCTTGTCGATCTCGGCCGGCAGGGTGTTCAGGGCGATCTTGACCTGCTCGTCGTCGCCCTCGCCCTCACCGGTGAGGTTGTCGCCCTGGTGGACGATCGAGCCGTCGGGGCTCTTGAGGTTGTTGAAGAAGATGAAGTACTGGTCGGAGACGACCTTGCCGTCGGTGCGGCAGGCGATCGCACTGGCGTCGAGGTCGAAGTCGGCGCCGGTCGTCGTGCGGACGTCCCAGCCGAGACCCACGATGATGTTCGCCAGGCCGGGTGCCTCCTTGGTCAGCGACACGTTGCCGCCCTTGCTGAGACTGACTCCCATTTCTTCCTCCCGCGGGCAGTTGACGCTTTCGGGCTTGGTTTCACCGGCGCGCCGCCTCCGTCGCCGGTGACCGCGCGCAGACTACTTGATCCGATCACGCTCGCGGCGCGGTAGCACCCCGGGCGCGCTGGCCCGTTTCGTGCGCTCGGAACGCGAGGCCCGGAACGCGGTGCCCGGTCCGTCGCGCTCGGAACGTGATGCTCGGAACGTGATCGGTGTACCCGCTCCTACCGCGCACGACGAACGGGCGCCGCGGCGGGTTCCCGAGGCGGCGCGCCAGATGAGGACTTGCGGGCGCGTGACGCCGGGACGTCGGCGCGGCGACAGGAATGTGACATCGCCACCGCCGTCACCCGGCCGACATCGCTCCTGGCCGACGCCGCCCCCGCCCGGCCGCCCCCGCCCGGCCCCCCCAACCGGCCGCCCGACTGGCCGACAGGCAGCCCGGCAGCCCGGCCGCCGCTGGGCGGCCCGCCCGGCCAGTCGGGAGTCTCGGCTCACCGGGCCCGGCCCGGTGAGCCGGTCGTGACGGAATCAGCCCCCTCCCGACGGGTGGTCACCCCGCCCCCGGACGAAGCAGGTCCGGATGGTATGTAGATGCGCGTGAGGGTCGGGCGTACGTGGGTATCCCGAACCTAGCGGGCGCGGCGGGCGGGATGGGACCCAATCCCAACGCCGCCCCCCTGCCCGGCCATGGTCGCCCCAGGCGGCGGGTCGGGCGGCCCGAACAGTCCGCCAGCGGCGCCTCGCCGCCACCTACGTCAGCCCACCTGGTGGTCTCATGCAGTTCACGTTGAGGTGTCGCCATTCGCCATCGGATAGGCGGAAAATGGGACCGTGGTTCGCCTGGATAGGGTCGCGATGATGATCGGACGTACCGTAGGTCGGATTGTGATCTCAGATATCACCCCGACCGTCTCTTGTGGGCAGTGGCCGTCGCGCGCTGTCGTCGGTGAGGCCGTCACTGTGGGCGCGACGGTATTCCGCGAAGGTCACGATCTTGTCGGCGCGAACCTGGCGCTGTCGGGGCCGGACGGTCGCGGGGCACCGTTTGTCGGCATGCGCCCGCTCGGGCAGGGCTCGGACCGCTTCGAAGCGGACCTGACCGTCGACGCCGAGGGATTGTGGGGTTACCGGATCGAGGCCTGGTCCGATCCGGTCGCCACCTGGCGGCACGCCGTGGAGGTGAAGGTCGCCGCCGGCCAGGGCGTGGACGAGCTCGGCGTCGACTTTGAGGACGGCGCCCGGCTGCTCATCCGGGCGGCGGCCGAGGTCCCGGCGGCGGCGCGTTCCGATCTCTACCGAGCGGCCTATGCGCTGCGTGACGATTCAATCACGGACCCGCATGCGCGGATCGCGGCGGCCACCGCTCCGGCGCTGGTCGCCGTCCTGACCGCGCACCCGCTGCGCGAGCTGCTCACCCGCTCGCCGATGTACCAGATCTGGGTCGACCGCCCCCGCGCGCTCTTCAGCAGCTGGTACGAGATGTTCCCGCGCTCCGAGGGCGCCGAGCTCGACCCGCCGCGCTCGGGCACCTTCGCCACCGCCGCCCAGCGGCTGCCGGCGATCGCCGCCATGGGCTTCGACGTCGTCTACCTGCCCCCGATCCATCCCATCGGCGAGGTCCACCGCAAGGGCCCGAACAACACGCTGGTCGCCGGGCCCGACGACCCCGGCTCGCCGTGGGCCATCGGCAGCGAGGCCGGCGGGCACGATGCCGTTCACCCCGACCTCGGCACCATCGACGACTTCGACGAGTTCGTGGGGAAGGCCCGGGCGGTCGGCCTGGAGGTCGCGCTCGACCTGGCGCTGCAGTGCGCGCCCGACCACCCATGGGCCAAGAACCACCCCGAGTGGTTCACCGTGCGCAGCGACGGCTCGATCGCCTACGCCGAGAACCCGCCGAAGAAGTACCAGGACATCTACCCGCTGAACTTCGACGGCGACCCGGCCGGCCTCTACCACGAGGTGCTGCGGGTCGTGAAGCACTGGGTCGACCACGGCGTGCGCATCTTCCGGGTCGACAACCCGCACACCAAGCCGGTCGAGTTCTGGGAGTGGCTGATCGCCGAGGTGAAGGCGACCGACCCGGACGTGCTGTTCCTGTCCGAGGCCTTCACCCGGCCGCCGATGATGGCCACCCTGGCCAAGGTCGGCTTCACCCAGTCCTACACGTACTTCACCTGGCGTAACACCAAGTGGGAGCTGGAGACCTACGGCCGGGAGCTCATCGAGACCGCGCACTTCATGCGGCCGAACTTCTTCGTCAACACGCCGGACATCCTGCCCGGATATCTCGTCGACGGTGGACCGGCCGCCTTCAAGGTGCGGGCCGTCGTGGCCGCGATGATGTCGCCGTCCTGGGGTGTTTACGCCGGGTACGAACTGTTCGAGAACGTTCCGATGCGCCCGGGCAGTGAGGAGTACTTCAACTCCGAGAAGTACACCTACCGCCCCCGGGACTGGGCGGCCGCCGAGCGCGAGGGACGCTCGCTCGCGCCGTACCTGTCCACCCTGAACCGGATCAGGAAGAACCATCCGGCTCTGCACTGGCTGCGCAACCTGCGGTTCCACCACGCCGACGGCGACGAGATCATGGTCATGTCGAAGCGGTACGGCGAGGGTCGGGACGCCGACGTCGTGCTGGTCGTGGTGAACCTCGACCCACGCAACGCGCGGGAGACCACAGTGCGCCTCGACCTGCCCGCCCTGGGAATGGACTGGGGCGAGACCTTCGACGTACATGACGAGATCAGCGGGGCGAACTACCAGTGGGGTCACGAGAACTACGTGCGGCTGGATCCGGCGATCGAGCCGGCGCACATCTTCACGGTCCGGCCACGGGCATGACACCGGACGGACCGGGCGAGCCCGCCGGGTCCGACGGCACCGGGCACGGCCCGGTGGGGGACCGCGCGGGCGACCGTCCGGGCGATGTGGTGGGCGACGTGGTGGGGGACATGGTCGACGCCGCCGGGCCCGTCGGCGGCGTGGCGGGCGTCCCGCCCGGCACGCCCCCCTTCGCGGACGGGAGCCCGCCGGAGGACGCGGCGGAGATGATCGCCCAGCAGCCCGCGACCGGCCCGCCCGACCCGGCCGCCGGAGAGGGGTCCCGTGATCCCCTCTGGTACAAGCGCGCGGTCTTCTACGAGGTGCTCATCCGCGGTTTCAAGGACTCCAACGGCGACGGCACCGGCGACCTGCGCGGCCTGACCGAGAAGCTGGACTACCTGCAGTGGCTTGGTGTCGACTGCCTGTGGCTGTTGCCGATCTACTCGTCGCCGCTGCGCGACGGCGGTTACGACATCAGCGACTACTTCGAGATCCTGCCGGACTTCGGCGACCTCGGTGACTTCGTCACGCTGGTCGACGAGGCCCACCGGCGGGGGCTGCGGATCATCGCCGACCTCGTCATGAACCACACCTCCGATGCCCACCCCTGGTTCCAGGCCTCCCGCTCCGACCCCGACGGCCCCTACGGCGACTTCTACGTCTGGTCGGACACCGACGACAAGTACCCGGACGCGCGGATCATCTTCGTCGACACGGAGAAGTCGAACTGGACCTGGGACCCGGTGCGCGGCCAGTACTACTGGCACCGGTTCTTCTCCCACCAGCCGGACCTGAACTACGACAACCCCGACGTCCAGGAGGCGATGCTCGAGGTCCTGCGGTTCTGGCTGGACCTCGGTCTCGACGGTTTCCGCCTCGACGCCGTCCCGTACCTCTACGTCCGCGAGGGAACGAACGGCGAGAACCTGCCCGAGACCCACGAGTATCTCAAACGGGTCCGCAAGGAAATCGACTCGAAATACGCCGACCGGGTCATGCTAGCCGAGGCGAACCAGTGGCCGTCCGACGTGGTCGAGTACTTCGGCAGCGACGACGAGTGCCACATGGCGTTCCACTTCCCGCTGATGCCCCGCATCTTCATGGCGGTCCGGCGCGAGTCACGCTACCCGATCTCGGAGATCCTGGCCCAGACCCCGGAGATCCCCACCAACTGCCAGTGGGGAATATTCCTGCGCAACCACGACGAGCTCACCCTGGAAATGGTGACCGACGAGGAGCGCGACTACATGTACGCGGAGTATGCCGCGGACCCCCGGATGAAGGCCAACATCGGGATCCGCCGCCGGCTCGCCCCGCTGCTGGACAACAGCCGCGACCAGATGGAGCTGTTCACCGCGCTGCTGCTGTCGTTACCGGGCTCGCCCGTCCTGTACTACGGCGACGAGATCGGCATGGGCGACAACATCTACCTGGGCGACCGGGACGGTGTGCGCACCCCGATGCAGTGGTCGCCCGACCGCAACGCCGGTTTCTCGACCGGCGATCCGGCCCGGCTCTACCTGCCGCCCATCATGGACCCCGTCTACGGTTACCAGGCCCTCAACGTCGAGGCGGAGCAGCGCACGTCCACGTCCTTCCTGTCCTGGACCCGCCGGATGATCGAGGTGCGCAAACGTCACCCCGTCTTCGGCCTGGGGACCTACGAGGAGCTGGCCGCATCCAACCCGTCGGTCTTCGCCTACGTGCGCGAGTTCGGCGACGACCGCGTCCTGTGCGTGGCCAACCTGTCCCGCTTCGCCCAACCGGTAGAGCTGGACCTGCGGCGGTTCGCGGGAATGGTCCCGGTCGAGCTGGTCGGCGGGGTTCACTTTCCCCCGGTCGGGGAACTGCCTTACCTGCTGACGCTGCCCGGACACGGGCACTACTGGTTCTCGCTGACCCGGAGATCCGACTTCGCCGCGTAAGCGGCGCGTCGCCGGGCGCCACCGTCGCGCCGCGCCCGGGGGGAGAAACCCGGGCGCGGCCCGCCGCAAACGTGAGCGTCTGCCCGTCTTCTGCCCCTACGATCAGCGCGGACGTCGACGACGACGCCGGGGAGGTCAGCCGTGGAATCGCCAGCCGTTGAATCTCGGGGCGGCCAGCTCGTCGGGCTCCTGGCCGAGTGGGTGCCCCGGCAACGCTGGTTCGCCGGCAAGGGCCGCCACCTCGACGGGCTTGAGATCGTGGCGCGCACGGCCCTGTCCGACTGGTTCCAGCACCTGATCGTGCGCGTCGACTACGCCGACGGGGGCCTGGGCGACGTCTACCAGGTCCCGGTGATCGTCCGCCCGGATGCGCCGTTCGGCCACGAGGGGTTCCTGATCGGGCGCCTCGGCGCGGGCCTGGTCTACGACGGCCTGCACGACCCGGACGGCAGCGCCACCCTGCTGCACTTCCTCCGCGAGGGCCGCACCCAGGAGGACCTGTCCGGCGTGAGCTGGGACGAGCTGGCCGACTACCCGGCCCATGCCGTCGGCGCCGAGCAGTCCAACACCTCGATCGTCTACGGCGAGTCCTACATCATGAAGGTCTTCCGCCGCCTGTGGCCGGGCATCAACCCGGACGTCGAGGTCACCCGGGCGCTGGCCGAGGCCGGCAGCACCCACGTCGCCCGCCCGCTGGCCCAGCTCTCCGGGACGCTCGAGGGCGAGCCGACGACGCTGGCGTTCATGCAGGAGTTCCTGCGCAGCGGCACCGAGGGCTGGCGGCTGGCCCAGGCCAGCGTGCGCGACCTCTACGCCGAGGCCGACCTGCACGCGGACGAGGTCGGCGGCGACTTCGCCGCCGAGTCCGAACGCCTCGGCGTGGCCACGGCCGAGGTCCACCAGAGCCTGGCCGACGCGCTGCCCACCGCCGCCGCCGACGCGGACTACTGGCGGTCCGAGGCCGCCGCCATGCAGGCCCGGCTCGACCTCGCCCTCAAGACCGTCGACGAGCTCAGCCCGCACGAGGCCGGCCTGCGCGCCCTGTTCGACGCCCTGGCCGACCGGACGGCGCCGCTGGGGCTGCAGCGTGTCCACGGCGACTACCACCTGGGCCAGGTGCTGCGGGTGGAGAGCGGCTGGGTCCTGTTCGACTTCGAGGGTGAGCCGGCCCGCCCGGTCGCCGAGCGCACCGTGCTCGCGCCCGCGCTGCGGGACGTCGCCGGCATGCTGCGCTCGTTCGACTACGCCGCCCAGTCGATGCTGATGGACCGGGACGACGGCGCGGCGCTGGCCTACCGGGCCCGGGAGTGGGCCGACCGCAACCGGGACGCGTTCCTGGCCGGGTACGCGGCCGCGGCCGGCCGCGAGGTGGCGGCCGACGTCGACGTCCTGCGGGCCCTGGAAGCCGACAAGGCCGTCTACGAGGTCCTCTACGAGGCCCGCCACCGGCCGTCCTGGCTGCGCATCCCGCTGGCCGCGCTCGAGTCCCTGATCAGCCGCTGACCGGCGCCCGGCAGCCGCAAGCGCACCGCCGTCGCAATCGGAAACCACCCGCCGGAAATCGGATTGAGGACGACTCCGGTGAGCACACCTATCCGTGCAGGTGCCCGTTATGCCAACCGGCCGCCCTCCTGCCGCCCTCCGCGACCGGGGGCTCCGCCCGTTCTCCCGGTCGCTTCGGGCGGGTCGCCGCCCAGCAAGCCGGCGCGAAGCGGACTGGCCTGGCGATCGGGCGCGAATCGTGATGGACGAGGATGGAACTGTGGCGACGACACACGAGCCGGACCGCGGCCGCGGTGCCGGCACGACGCTGGCCGAACACGACGCATCCGAACACGACGCATCCGGACATGACCCATACGAGCGGGACGCATCCCGGCAGGGCGGGCACGAGCAGGGCGGGCACGAGCAGGGCGGGCACCCGGAACCCGAACCCGCGCTGCGCCCCGCCACCGAGGACCTGGCCCGCCTGGTCGGCGGGTCCCACCCCTCGCCCCACGACATCCTGGGCGCCCACTCCTCCGGCCGGGCCACGGTCATCCGCGCGCTGCGTCCCGACGCGACGGCGGTGACCGTCCTGGTCGACGGCCAGCGCCACCCCTGCTCCCGCCTGCACGACGGCGGCGTCTTCGGCGTCGTCATCCCCGCCGTGCCCGCGCCGGACTACCGCTTCGAGGTCGCCTACGGCCAGGACGTCCACGTCGTCGACGACCCCTACCGCTACCTGCCCACGCTGGGGGAGCTCGACCGCCACCTGGTCTCCGAGGGCCGCCACGAGCAGTTGTGGGAGGTGCTCGGCGCGCACGTCCGCCGCTACGAGCACGGGGCGGCGACGGTCACCGGCGTCAGCTTCGCGGTGTGGGCGCCGAACGCGCGCGGCATCCGGGTCGTCGGCGACTTCAACTTCTGGGACGGCCGGGCCTACCCGATGCGCTCGCTGGGCCACTCCGGGGTCTGGGAGCTGTTCGTCCCCGGCATCGGGACCGGCGTCCGCTACAAGTACGAGATCCTCGGCTTCGACAGCGTCTGGCGGCAGAAGGCCGACCCGATGGCGGCCCACACCGAGCACCCGCCGGCCACCGCCAGCGTCGTGTACTCCTCGTCCTACGAGTGGAAGGACGACGACTGGCTGGCCCGGCGGGCCGCGACCGAGGCGCACGCCGCCCCCATGTCGGTCTACGAGGTACACCTCGGCTCGTGGCGGGCCGGGCTGTCCTACCGCGACCTGGCCCGCGAGCTGGTCGACTACGTCAGCTCAGCCGGGTTCACCCACGTCGAGTTCATGCCGGTGGCCGAGCACCCGTTCGGCGGTTCCTGGGGCTACCAGGTCTCCGCCTACTACGCGCCGACGTCGCGCTTCGGCGACCCGGACGACTTCCGTTTCCTGATCGACGCCCTGCACCAGGCCGGCATCGGCGTGATCGTCGACTGGGTGCCGGCGCACTTCCCGCGCGACGCCTGGGCCCTGGGCCGCTTCGACGGGACACCCCTGTACGAGCACCCCGACCCCCGCCGGGGCGAGCAGCCGGACTGGGGCACCTACGTCTTCGACTTCGGCCGGCGCGAGGTCCGCAACTTCCTGGTCGCCAACGCCGTGTACTGGTGCGAGCAGTTCCACATCGACGGCCTGCGGGTCGACGCCGTCGCCTCGATGCTCTACCTGGACTACTCGCGACCGGACGGGGCGTGGCTGCCCAACGTCCACGGCGGCCGGGAGAACCTGGACGCGGTCTCGCTGCTCCAGGAGGTCAACGCGACGGTCTACCGGCGCGTCCCCGGCGCCATGATGATCGCCGAGGAGTCGACGGCCTGGCCGGGCGTCACCCGCCCGACCCACCTCGGCGGCCTGGGCTTCGGCTTCAAGTGGAACATGGGCTGGATGCACGACACCCTCGACTACCTGTCGAAGGAGCCGGTCTACCGGACCTACCACCACCACCAGATGACGTTCTCGATGGTGTACGCCTACTCCGAGAACTACGTCCTGCCGCTCAGCCACGACGAGGTCGTGCACGGCAAGGGCTCCCTGGTCGCGAAGATGCCGGGCGACCGCTGGCAGAAATACGCCAACCTGCGGGCGCTCTACGCCTACATGTGGGCCCACCCGGGCAAGCAGCTGCTGTTCATGGGCTCGGAGTTCGGCCAGGAGACCGAGTGGTCCGAGGCCCGCTCGCTGGACTGGCACACCCTGGCCACGGCGGAGGGCGGCGGCGTCGCCCGGCTGGTGCGCGACCTCAACGGCGCCTACCGGGACACCCCGGCCCTGTGGAAGCGGGACAGCTCCCCGGAGGGCTTCGGCTGGATCGACGCCAACGACGCCGACGGGAACGTGTTCTCGTTCCTGCGCTGGGCCGGCGACGGCGCGCCCGGGCGGCCGGGGGCCGTGCTGGCCTGCGTGGCCAACTTCGCCGGCGTCCCCCGCCATGACTACCAGCTCGGCCTGCCCTTCGCCGGGCGCTGGCGGGAGGTCGTCAACACCGACGCCGGCGTGTACGCGGGCAGCGGCGTGGGCAACCTGGGCTCGGTGACAGCCGAGCCGGTCGCCCACCACGGCCTGGCCGCCTCGGCCCGGATGGTGCTGCCCCCACTGGCCACCCTGTGGCTGGTGTACGACGCTGGCTGAACCTCGGCTGGCTGAGTCTCGGCTGGCTGAGTCTCGGCTGGCTGAACTTCGGCTGGCTGAGTCTCGGCTGGCTGAACTTCGGCTGGCTGAGTCTCGGCTGGCTGAACTTCGGCTGGCTGAGTCTCGGCTGGCTGAACTTCGCGGCCGGCTGAACAGGGGTGGCCTGGGCCGTCGGGCCTGGTCAGACACGGTCGCCGACGGGCGACGGGGGGTGAGGTGTCGGATATCGGCCGGGGGGAGCCCGGACAGGCCCCCGGCCGTTCTCTAAGCTGACCACTGACCGCGAGGCGGCGGGCTTCCGGCCCAGCCGACCGCTTCTCCCGGATAGCCAGGTGTACACGATGGAGATCGACTACTCGAAGAACTCCCCGCAACCGGGGAGCGGCGGCGCGGGTGTCTCGCTGAGCAAAGTCACCCTGACCAAGGCGAACCGGACGGTTTCGCTGAGCAAGCAGGGCGGCGGCGGGCAGCTGTCGGTCAACCTGAACTGGAACGCCCGGCCGGCCGGCGCGGGCGGGGGCGGGGGCGGCTTCCTCAAGCGGCTGCGCGACGCGGCGGCCGGGGGCGGCGGGATCGATCTCGACCTGGCCTGCCTGTACGAGCTGGCCGACGGCCAGGCCGGCGCGGTGCAGGCCCTGGGCGACTCGTTCGGCTCGCTGGAGGCGCCACCCTACGTCCGGCTCGACGCCGACGACCGGACCGGCGCCGCGGCCGGCGGCGAGAACCTGCACGTCAACCTGCGCCACATCCACGACATCCGGCGCCTGCTGATCTTCGCCTTCATCTATTCGGGCGTGCCGGCCTGGGACCAGGCCGACGCCGTCGTCACCCTCACCCCGGCCAGCGGCGCGCCGATCGAGGTCCGGCTGGACGAGCACGCCGGCGGGGCGCCGATGTGCGCGATCGCGCTGCTCACCAACGACGGCGGCAACGACTTCACCGTCAGCCGCGAGGTCCGCTACGTCGGCGGCCATCGGGAGCTCGACGCGGCCTACGGCTGGGGCCTCCAGTGGACCGCCGGTCGCAAGTGAGGCGGCCGGGAGACCGCGGATGAGCCGACCGAACCCGCCCGGCGCCGACGAGGGCGAGGGCGAGGGCGAGCGGCTCGCGATGTTCCGGGCGCGCATGCTCAGGACAAAGGGCGACTGGCCAGCCAGCGTCCTGGGAGCGACCGGCACCGCGTGGCCGGACGCGGCGCGGCGGGACGGGCCAGCCAGCGACCGGCCAGCCAGCGACCGGCCAGCGAACGACCGGCCAGCAAACGACGGGCCAGCCAGCGACCGGCCAGCAAACGACCGGCCAGCAAACGACGGGCCAGCCAGCGACCGGCCAGCCAGCGACCGGCCAGCCAGCGACCGGCCAGCGAACGACCGGCCAGCAAACGACGGGCCGCGGCCCGACGACGAGCTGGGCCGGGGCCGCATGGCTCCGGCTGGGCCCGCCGCGCCTGGCCGGGCCCAGCCCGAGGCCGGGCCCGACTCCCGCCCAGCCGACTCCCGCCCAGCCGGGTCCCCGCCCGAGGATTCGCGGCTCGGCGAGTCCCGCTCGGCCGAGTCCCGCTCGGCCGAGCAGCGGTCGGACGGGCCGCGGTCGGACGGGCCGCGCTCGACGGGCCGGTCACTCGACATCGGTCCGGGCGAGGCGGCGCCGCGCCCGGACCGGGTGCTCATCCCCGAGGAGGCCGAGGCCGGGGAGCGCTGGGTCGAGGGCGTCGACCGCAAGCTGGCCGAGCTGGTGCGCCTGCGCCAGCACGACGTCGAGCTCGTCGACCGCCTGCACGCCGAGAACTCCCGGCTGCGCCAGGGCGAGCTGGCCGAGGCGATGGCGCCGCTGCTGCGCGGGCTGATGCGCCTGCACGACCAGATGGCCGCCATCGGTGACGACGACGGGCAGGGGTCCGTCGACATCCTGCGCGGCCAGTTGCTGCAGGTCCTCGACGTGGCCGCCGACGTCCGCCCCTACACGGCCGTGCCCGGGACCCCGTTCGACCCGTCCCGGCACACGGGCATCCGCCGAATCCGGACCGACGACGCCGAGCGGGACAGGACGATCGCCCGGACGATCAAGCCCGGCTTCGTGCGCGGCGAGCTGACTGTCGTGCGTCCGGCCGAGGTCGAGGTGTACCGGCTCCGCTGACCAGCGCGGGACCGTCCAGGGCGAGGGCCTGGTCCGTCCCGGGGCGACGGAATGGCGCCCCCGCGAGCCACCCCCTCGCGGGGGGTCAGGCGCGCAGGGGACAATCGTCGAACGCGACGATGAACCGAGACGTACGCCACGAGCCGCGCGGGCAGGCAGCTGCCCGGGTCGGCGGGGTCCGCCGGACACCTGTCGCGACACCTGTCAAGGGTGCCGCGCCGGACCGGGCACCAGAGGGCCACGCCACCAGTGGGGACTCGAGCGGCGGTTCGGGTGACAATGAGACGCGACGCCCGATCGGGCCGGCCAGCCCCGGCGGCGTTGCCGCCCCGGCCGGCTGGGCGGTCGATCTGGCTCGCGGAAGGGATGTCCATGGCGCGCACGAAGGTGTTCGGGATCGATCTCGGCACGACGTACTCCTGCGTGGCGCAGGTCGACGAGTACGGCCGGCCCGACGTGATCAGGAACATCGAGTCCCAGCCGACGACGCCCTCGGTCGTCCTGTTCGACTCCTCGGGCGCCGAGGTGGACGAGGGCGGCACGGTGACCTTCGTGGTCGGCGCCCAGGCCAAGCGGCAGGCCCGCATCCGCCCGGACGACGTGGCCAGCCTGGTCAAGCGGCACATGGGCGAGGCCGACTGGCGCTTCGTGGCCCACGGCCAGGAGTACAGCGCCCCCGCGGTGTCCAGCCTGATCCTCAAGGCGCTGGCGGCCGACGCCGCCCGCACGACCGGCGCCGTGGTGCGGGACGTCGTCATCACCGTCCCGGCCTACTTCGGTGACGAGGAGCGCAAGGCGACCAAGCTCGCCGGCGAGCTGGCCGGGCTCACCGTCGTCGACATCATCAACGAGCCGACTGCCGCCGCCTTCGCCTACGGTTTCGCCCAGGACGGCGCCCAGGAGTCCACCGTCCTCGTCTACGACCTCGGCGGCGGGACGTTCGACGTCACCGTCATCAAGATCGCCCGAGGGGCCATCACCGTCGTGGCCACCGCCGGCGACCACGAGCTCGGCGGGGCCGACTGGGACGCCGAGCTCGTCCGCTACCTGGCCGAGAAGTTCACCGAGGACCAGCCGGACGCGGGCGACCCGCTCGACGACGTGTACGACGAGCAGGAGCTGCTGATCGCGGCCGAGGACGCCAAGCTGGCCCTGTCCGGCCGCGACAGCGTGGACGTGCTGGTAGTCCACGCCGGCAGGCGCAGCGGCGTCACCGTCACCCGGGCCATCTTCGAGGAGATCACCCGCCCGCTGCTGCAGCGCACGCTCGACCTGACGGCGTCCGTCCTGGCCGAGGCCGCCCGCCGGGGGGTCGACTCAGTCGACACCTGCCTGCTGGTCGGCGGCATGAGCAAGACGCCGGCGGTCGCGGCCCGGCTGGCCGAGACGTTCGGCCTGGCCCCGAAGCTGCTCGACCCCGATCTGGCCGTGGCCAAGGGCGCGGCGGTCTACGGGCAGAAGAAGGAGCTCGAGCGCCACGTCCTCGACGACCTCGTCGCCCAGGGCAAGCTCGCCGAAGGGGCCGGGCTCGACGCCGCCGACAGCGAGGACCTGGACAAGGCGCTGGCCGGCGCGGCCGGCGACTACGGCCTGGCGACCGGGGCGGTGGCCGACCTGGTCCGGACCCGGATGACCAACGTGACCTCGCGCGGGTTCGGGATCTTCGCCGAGGACCGGGGCAAGCCGGTGGCGGCCTTCCTGGCTCACCAGAACGACGCCCTGCCGATCCAGGTCTCGCGGACGTTCTACACGATCTCCGACGACCAGGCCAAGGTCGACATCCGGGTCTTCGAGCAGGGCAGCGCGGCCGAGTCCACCGCGCTGGGCGACAACAAGGTGATCGTGGAGGGGGCGATCGCCGGCATCAAGCCGGGCCATCCCCGGGGGACGCGGGTCGACGTCACGTTCTCGATGCGGACCGACCAGACGATCGAGGTCACCGCCACCCACCCCGGCACGACCGACCCGCTGGTCCTGACGGTCAGCGCCGGTGTCGGCAGTGAAGCGATGCGCGACGCGGAGCGGGCCAAGGTCAACCTCCTCAAGCAGCGGACGTAGGGTGCGCCCGGCCGGGGCGGGACGGGGCAGTCACGACGGAAACGGGGGACCGGACCAGGGAGGCAGGACGGGGAGGCAGGGTGCTACCGGACCAGGCGCGACCCGCCCGGGCGCCGGCAGCCCGGACGCCGGTAGCCCGGACGCCGGTAGCCCGGACGCCGATGGTCTGAAACCTGGTGGTCCGAAACACGTGAGACCGGAATAAGTCCCGCTCAAGGAAGGTGGCGGCAGTGAGCGCGGGGTTCGACGGGAGCGGCTACCGCCAGCGGGTGCTGGCGGATCTGCGACGGCGCTCTCCGCTCGAGCTCGACGACCCGTTCCTCGTCGCCGACCTCGACCCGGCCCAGCCCGGCGGCGACGCCGAGGTGCGGGCGCAGATCCAGCGGGTGCTGGCCTTCCTGCAGCGCGAACGGAACTCGGCCAAGTACGCCTCGCTGGCCGCGACGCTGATCCGCCGGCGCTCGGAGTGGGAGGGGCCGCTGCTCGACCCGGCCCGGCGCGAGCAGGCCCGGTCCCGGGTGCTGGCCGCCCGGCGCAGCGGCGACGCGGAACGGCTGGCCAAGGCGGCCCGTAACCTGGCGACGGTCCGGGAGCGCTTCGCCGGCGTCCCGCGCTCGCGGGTGGCCGGCCTGCGCCGCCTGGCCGTGGCCGACGGCCTGACCGCCGAGCAGTTCGACGTCCTGCTGGCCCGCGAGCGGATCATCGAGGACGGTGCGGACGGCGGCGTCGAGCCGCTGGCCGCCGCGCCCCGCCGGCAGATCCGTGAGCGCCTCGCCGAGCTGCGCCAGCTGCGCGGCGGCGACCGCGTCGGCACGGCCTCACTGTGGGCCCTGCTGGGGCTCCCGGCGAACGCCGAGCCGGCCCGGGTCCGGGCCGCGCACGCGACCCTGACCGAGACGAACCAGCGCCGCGGCCACGACCGCGAGATGACGGTCACCGCCGACCTGCTGGCCCACGTCCGGGCCCGGCTCATCGAGGGAGAGCCGGCCGCCTACACCGCCGGGCTCATCGCCGACGCCCGCGACGAGATCCGGCCCCGGGTCGAGGAGCACGTCGTCCTGGACGGCGAGCTCAACCCGGTCGCCTGCGAGAGCCTGATCCGCGACCTGCTAGGCGCCGGCAGCGGACTGTCGACCGCGCAGGCCAAGGCGATCGTGCTCGACATCGCCCGTGACCTCGGCGCGCCGGTCACCATCGGTGCCCCGGTCGACTACGTGGTCTGCCCGTCCTGCGGGCGACCCGAGCCGGCCGACGGCGCGCCGGTCTGCCGCTACTGCGACACCGACCTGTACACGCCCTGCCCGTCCTGCGGCCGGCGGACCGAGGCGGCCGCCGTCGTCTGCCGACACTGCGGCAACAGCATGCGCCAGGCCCGCGCGGCGGCCGAAGCGCTGGCCGAGATCAGGCGGGCGCTGGAAAGCGGGCGCCCCCGGCACGCGTCCGAGGTCCTGGCGGCCGCCCGCCCCCTGCTGATCGCCACCGGCGGGCCGATCGCCGTCCAGGCCCGGGCCCAGGCGGCGCGGGTGCACGCCTCGCTCGGCGCGGCCGCCGCCGGCTGGCGGGCCCTGGTCGAGGACCGCAACGCCCGTCGGGAGGACGCGGCGGCCGACGGCGCGCGCTGGCTGGCCGCGCAGGCCGCTGACGTGCCCGGCCCCGACGGCCGGACCCCGGCCGAGGTCCTGGCCGAGCTGACCGCCGCTCAGGAGGTGCTGCGCCGCCGGGTCGAGGCGGCCCGCTCCCTGCCCGGCCCCGAACAGGAGTCGGCGCTGGCCGCGGTGCTGGCCACCGCGGCCGACAACCGGGAGGCCCTGGCCGCGCTGGCCGCGCTGCCGCTCCCGCCGCCGGGCGACCTGCGGGCGACGGAGGAGGACGGCGGCGTCGTCCTGCGCTGGACCGCCTCGTCGTCGATCCGGCCCGTGTCCTACCGGGTGGTACGCCTGGTCGAGCCGGTTCCGCCCGGTCATCCCGCGCTCAACCCGTTCAGCCCCGGTGCCGGGGCCGAGCCGATCGGGGTCGTGACCGGCCCGCACCGCGCGGGCTCGCACAGCGCCGGCCTGAACAGCGCGGGCCTGAACAGCGCGGGCCTCAACGCCGCCCCGCACAGCACCGGTCTGAACATCACTGGCCTTAACACCACCGGCCCGATCGAGGAACTGCCGCTGGGCACCACCACCGCGACCGAGCTGGCCGACGCCGGGGCGCCGGCCGGGGTCCTGGTGCGACACCAGGTCACGGCGATGGCCGGGACGCGCCGCTCGGCGGCCGTCCGGACCCCCGGTCTGGTGCTGGCCCGTGACATCCGGGACCTGCGGGCCGAACAGGCCGGCCCGGCGATCCGGCTCACCTGGGGCCTGGAGGGTCCCGTCGACGCGGTCACGATCGACCGGACGACCCTGGTGCCGCCGGGCGAGGCGTCGGTTCGGCTGCGGGCCAGCGCCGGCACCTACACCGACCGCGCGATCGTCGCCGGCGCGACCTACTCCTACCGGGTCTTCGTCGAGTTCACCGACGTGGCCGGCCGTCCGGCCCGCTCGGCCGGAGCGGAGGTCACCGCCACCGCCACCGTCCGGCCGCGTCCAGTGACCGACCTGGTGGCCGACCGGCTCGACGGCGCGAGCGTCCTGCGTTGGACGCCGCCCCAGGACGCCGCGGTGTGGATCTACGCCAGTCCGGCCGGCGCGACACCGCCGTTCGGGCCGGCCGACGGCGAGATCGCCGTGGCCACGGCCACCGCCGGCGGCACGGCCCAGGTCCGGTTGGTCGGGATCGGCTCACCCGGCCTGCCCGGATCGCCGGGCGAGCTGGTGGACCCCGCGGTCGGCGACGTTCTCTACACGCCCATCACCGTGGCCGGCGGCCGGGCGGTCGTCGGCGCGGGCACCCTCCATCACGGCGCCGAGCCCGTGCGCGATCTGCGGGCGGTCGACGCGGGTGAGGAGATCGTCCTGACCTGGCGGATGCCGCCGGGGGTCAGCGCCGTCCGGGTGATGTGGCGGCGCGACCGGCCGCCGTTGGGTCCGGACGACCCGCGGGCCGCCGTCGCGACCGTGACCGCGACGATGCTGGGCGCCGCCGGCGGATGGCGCCTGGCCGCACCGACCGACGGCGCCGGCTACTACGTGACCTGCTACCCGATCGCCCGGGTCGACGGGACCGAGCTCGTGGTCCCGGTGGGCGCCGGTGTGGTGGCCCGGCCAGCGGGCCGGATCGGTGGCGGGGTCGCGACCGGGAGTTCCGGCGCCGGTGGTGGGACGGCGCTGGCCGGCCTCGTGGACCGGACCGGTCAGAGCGGACCCGCTCAGGGCGAGGGCGGTGGGGCCGGCCGGTTCGGGCGCGGCGTCGCCGTCGCGGGCATGAGCATCGCCGCCGCCGGCGTCCCCGACGCGGCCAGCGCTCCCGTCGCCGGTACCCCGACCGGCGGCGGTACCCCGACCGGCGGCGGTACCCCGACCGGCGGCGGCACCCCGACCGGCGGCGGCACGCCGTCGCGTCCGGCCGCGGGCAGCGGAACCGGCCCGCCGATGTCGGGACCGCTGACGCCACTGGATCCCGGGTACGTAGGGTTCGACCTCGAGCCGGTCGCCGGCCCCGGCCAGGCTCCGCTGGGATCGCCTCGGTCCGGCCAGACGGGCGAGTTCCCGCTTCCCGGGCCGCCGGTCATCGACGGGTCGGTGGCGCGGGCCTCCGGTGGCCTGGCGCCGGGCGACCCCGGACCGTCGGCGCGGACGCCTGGGGCACCTGCCACGGCCGGGTACGACGCGGCCGGCGGCGGATCCGCCCCGGAGCTGGCGGCCGCCGATCCCCCACGGCCGTCGGCGTCGCTACCCGCGACCGCGCCGCCCCGCGATCCGGCCGCGTCCGGCCCCCTTCCGGCGGCGGAGAACCAGAGCGCGGCCGCGAACGGGGCGCGGCCCGCGCTGGGCACGCCCGAAGATCCCGCGGCCGGGGGCAATCCCTCGACCGGGGCGCTTCCGTTGACCGGTCCGCATCCGGCAACGGGTCCGCATCCGTCATCGGGTCCGCACCCGGCAACGGGTCAGCATCCGTCGGCAGCCGGGCAGCCGTTGACCGGTCCGCATCCGGCAACGGGTCCGCATCCGTCATCGGGTCCGCACCCGGCAACGGGTCAGCATCCGTCGGCAGCCGGGCAGCCGTTGACCGGTCCGCATCCCTCGACGGGCGGGCACCCCTCGACCGGCGGGCTCCCGCTGACCGCCGCCCATCCGGCGCCAGCCCCCGGCCCGAACACCGGCGCCCATCCCACAGCGGGCGCGTACCCGGGCACGGAGGCGTACCCGGGCACAGAGACCTATCCGGGCACGGAGGCGTACCCGGGCACAGAGGCATACCCGGGCACGGATGCGCACCCGCGCACCGGCGCCCATGCCCTGAACGGCACCGGCGCGGCGCCTGGCCTCGGCGCCGACGCCCAGGATCATCCGGTCGGGCCGCCGGGGAAGGTCCCGGCCCGGTGGTTCCAGCCCGCGACCGTCCCGGACGAGCTGGCGACGACCTATACGATCAGCCGGTCCGGCTGGCGCCGCAAGACGTTACGGGTCGACGTCCGGGCGGGTGGTCCCCTGCCCGAACTGGTCCTCGTGGCCCGGCCCGGTACGGTACCGCCGAACGCGACCGGCGACGGCCACGCGCTGGCCCGGCTGGCCGCGTCGGGAGCGGCCGGGCAGTGGACGCTCGAGGTGTCGCTCGACGGGGCCGCGCTCCCGTGGGGCGTCCGCCTGCTCCCGGCCGACGGCGGCGGCCGGGCGCCCGTGCGCCAGCCGCCCGACGACGCGCTGGTCATTCGCTAGGCACCAACACCGCGCCGGGCGTTGATCGGTCTCCCTGCCCTGGATGTCTGGCGACCCGGCGGGCGACTCGGTCGTCCAGAGGTGAGGTTGAAAATGTTCAGCGATTGTCCTGACGGTGTCCGACCGGAGTGTTCCAGGGACTAGCCCCTACGGGGGAGACATGGCCCGCTGTGCCCCGTGGTGTCCCGGGGCGCAGGGGGATTTACGGTCCGGAGCAACGTGAAGTAGTCTTTTCTCGTCATCGCTGGCTATTCCCGTACGCCGGTGATGACCCTCCCGAATGGTGGGGTGACTAGCCGGTCAACCCGTCGAGTGGAGGTGCTGTGCCGCCCCGCCGGAGCTAGCTCGTCGGCGGAGGGGAGGGGAACGGCGCGCAGTGCCGCCGTGCGGTCGGGTCCGACGCCCGCCGTGACATCGGCACCGTCCTGGTGTTTCCGGTGGCCGTACCCGACGGTCGATCGGCTGACCGAAAGGCTCCTCGCGCGAATGGCCCCCACGCCGCGTGGCCGCACCACGGCCACGTCCCGGGTAACATCCAGTCATGTGGTGACGCCCGTCCGTCGCCGCCGCCGTGCCCTCGCCCGCTGCCTGGTCGCGGCACTGGCATCCGCCTGCGCGGTCGGCCTGACCCCGCTGGCGGCCTCGGCCGATCCCACCCCGGCCACAAGCCCGACCTCGCCGGACGCGTCCTCGTCACCCGGTGCCTCCGGATCGCCGGCCGCGGCCGGCGCTGCCACCGGCCGGGCCACCCTCACCCTCGCGGTCTTCGACACCGACGTGGTCCTCGTCGGCGGTGACGGCTTCGCCGCCCGCTCGTCGGTCACCCTGGACGCCGAGGCCGGCGACCTGGGTGGGACGGCCGGCATCGACACCGACGGCCAGGGTCGGTTCGTCGCCGGCTTCCAGCTGCCGGGCGGCTTCAACGGCACCGTCTCCCTGTCCGCCACCGGGCCCGGCGGCCTGACGGCCTCGGGAACGCTCCCGGTCTCCGTCCCGCTGGATACCGACCAGACGCCCCCGGGCACGCCCAGCTCGACGCCGGGTTCGACAGCGGGCACGACGCCGCCGGCCTCGACGCCGTCGGCGACACCGGCCGGCACCCCCTCCCCGGCGGCGACCACCCCGACCACCCCGACCGGGCCGAGCGTCTCTACCGGCCTCGCCGGGCTGACCGGCGCGCTGTCCGGCCTGCCCTGGGCGTCCGGCGCGTACAACCAGCCGGTGCTGAACTCGCTGCAGAACTTCGGCAGCTGGCGCGGCCGCCCGGCCGACGTCGCCCTGCTGTACACGATCCGCTCGTCGTGGGACGGGCTCGTCAAGCCGGACTGGCCGGTGAACACGTTCGCCGGGTACCAGGGCCGGCTCATCCTGAGCCAGCCCACCTTCCCGCAGGGCCAGGGCAACAACGCCGCCTGCGCGGCCGGCCAGTACAACTCCAAGTGGTCCCAGCTGGGCACCTACCTGGTCCAGCACAACCGGGCGGACACGATCGTGCGCATCGGCTGGGAGTTCAACGGGACGTTCATGTACTGGCACACCGACGCCGACCCGACGAACTTCAGGAACTGCTTCCGGCAGATCTCCCAGTCGATCAAGTCGACGGACCCGAAGGTCCTCATCGACTGGACGTTCAACGCGCATGCCTCGCCGGTGCCCTCCAGCGGCAACCCGTACGACGCCTACCCGGGCGACGACGTCGTCGACCTCGTCGGCATCGACGACTACGACCACTTCCCGCCGTCGCGGGACGAGGCGACGTGGGACAAGCAGTGCAACGACGTCAACGGGCTGTGCCACCTGATCACCTTCGCCCGTGCCCACGGCAAGAAGGTGAGCGTCGGGGAGTGGGGCGTCACGTCCTGTAGCGGAAACGGCGGCGGCGACAACCCGTTCTACATCCAGAAGATGTATGACACATTCAAGGCGAACGCCGACGTGATGGGCTACGAGGCCTACTTCAACGATACGGCGCCGGGCAACGTCTGCTCGTCCATCGTCGGCGGCGGCTCGAGCCAGAACCCGAAGGCGTCAAGCCTGTACAAGACGCTGTTCGGCGCGTCGGCCTGACCCCGGGGACGGGACGCCGGCGGGCTGGGACGGTCCGTCGTCAACCCGTTTGGCCAGGTCAGACGCACCAGTGACCGAGCCGGTGACGATCGTGCGCGTCGCCGGCTCGGCACCTCATGGATGGCTGCGTGACGGCCTTGTGACAGCAGATCCGCAAACCGGCGCCCTATTCGTCCGTTCGGTCTTCAGCTCCCCCCTGGCAGAGGGTACGGTCGGCCAAGCGTGCCGCTGACCCGGTCGACGACTCGCTTCGACCACCGGCGGCGGCCGCGGCGGGCCCGCCGGCCCAATCGAGGAGCCGGTGCGTTCCCGTCACGGGGAGCGACGATGGCCGCGCCGACCGGCGAGGCCGGGAACATCCGACGACTGGGGGTCGCGCCCGGGTGCGCCATTTTGCCTTCCTCGACGACGCCCGGGCTCAGGCGCTCTTCCACCTCCAGCCGGAGACGATCTCGGTCGGCGGCGACCGGCGGCTGGTCGCGACGGCGCTCGGGGCCACCCTGTACGCCCCGGGCACCCGGCCCAGCCTGGCCCGGGACGTCCATCGCCAGGCCCGCGCCGGCACCACGTCGATGGTGCTCTGCCTGGAGGACGCGATCGCCGACCACGAGGTCGCCGGGGCCGAGGCCAACGTGGTCGCGGCCCTGCGGGAGCTGGCCCACGCACCGCCGGCCGGCGCCGACGGGCCGCCGTCGCTGTTCGTCCGGGTGCGCCGGGTCGAGCAGATCCCGCGGCTGGTCGCCGCGCTCGGCCCCCACCACCAGGCGCTGACCGGCTTCGTGCTGCCGAAGTTCAGCGACGACGGCGGCGAGGAGTCGCTGGAGGCGGTACTGGCCGCCGCCGACACGGTCGGCCGCCCGCTGTGGGCGATGCCGGTGCTGGAAAGCCCGCAGGTCATCTACCGCGAGACCCGGGTGCCGGCGCTGCTGGCAGTGCGCGAGCTGCTGGACAAGCACAGCGAGATCGTGCTGGCCGCCCGCCTTGGCGCGACCGACCTGTCCGGGCTGTTCGGCCTGCGCCGCGACCGGGACCTGACCATCTACGACATCGCCGTCGTGCGCGACTGCATCGCCGACATCGTCAACATCTGCGGCCGGGGCGGCGACCATGTGATCACCGGGCCGGTCTGGGAGTACTTCGCCCAGCCCGAGCGGCTGTTCGTCTCCGCGCTGCGCGTCACCCCGTTCGAGGAGGCCGACCTGGTCGACGACCGCGTCGACGGCGCCCGGATGCGCAGCCGACTGGTCTCGACCGACCTCGACCGGCTCATCCGTGAGGTCGTGCTGGACAAGGCGAACGGGCTGATCGGCAAGACCGTGATCCACCCGTCGCACGTGCCGGCCGTCCACGCCCTGCACGTCGTGACTCACGAGGAGTACGCCGACGCGCGGACGGTGCTGGGCCGCGACAACGGCGGGGTGCTGCCCAGCCACTACGGCAACAAGATGAACGAGTCGCGCCCGCACCGGGCCTGGGCCGAGAGCGTGCTGCGCCGGGCCCGCGCCTTCGGGGTGCTGCGGGAGCGGCTCACGTTCGTGGACGTCCTCGCCGCGGCGACCGCCGGGGCGGCTGCCGGTGAGGGCGGCGCCACGGCCGGCGGGGCGGCCGGCGGGGCCGGCGGGGCCGGCACAGACGACGCGGGCGGTGGGCGGTGAGCGCGACCGCGCCCGACCGGGCCGACCTGGGTGGCGCTGTCGCCGCGGCGGTGGGCCTGTCCTGGCTGTGGGCGGCGATCGGGCTGGCGCCGCGCCCGGTGGGCGCGACCGACTGGAGCCTGGGCGAGCTGGTCGGGCTCGCGCTGCGGCGCAACCCGCGCCGAGCTCACCTGCTGGTCAGCCGGGTCCTGGGCAAGCATCTGCCGGTGTCCCCGGAGCGCGCCCTGGCCGTCGGCGCGCATCTCGCCGCGCTGCTGCCGCCGGCCGCCCGCGGCGGCGATGGCGGTGCGGGCGGCGGTGGCGGTGCGGGCGGCGATGGCGGTCCGCCGCTGGTGCTCGGCTACTGCGAGACCGCGACCGGGCTCGGCCACGCCGTGGCCGACGCGCTGCCCGGCGCCGACTACCTTCACACGACCCGCCGGGCCGTGGCCGGTGTCGACCCGGTGCTGTCCCTGGAGGAACCCCACTCCCACGCCACCCTCCACTGGCTGATGCCGGCCGACCCGACCGACCTGACCCGGCCCCGGCCGCTCGTCCTGGTCGACGACGAGCTGTCCACCGGCACGACCGTTCTCGGCACGATCGCCCGGCTGCATGCGCACGCGCCACGGCCGGGCTACTGGGTCGCCACCCTGCTCGACGCCCGGCCGGCGGCGTCGCGAGCCGCGTTCGACGCCCTGGCCGACCGTCTCGGCGTCCCGGTCGGGGTGGTGTCGTTGCTGGCCACTGAACTGGACGTGCCGCCGGACGCGGCCGCGCGCGCGGCCGCCGTCCTGGCCGCCTACCCGGCCGGACCGGTCCTCGACGCCCGCGACCTCCACCGCGGCGGTGGCCCGGTGCCGTCGAGTGGCCCGGTGCCGTCGAGTGGCCCGGTGCCCGCGAGTGGCCCGGTGCCGATGGGCGGCCCGGTCCCGGTCCCGGGCGTCGGCGCGGCGCCGCGCCGCGCATCGCCGGGCCGGGCTCGGCCCGACGTCCGGCGGATAAGGCCCGACTGGCCCGCGAACGTCCCCGACGGCGCCCGGCACGGCTGGCGGCCCGAGCACGGCGCGCGGCTGGCCGGGCCGGTCGAGGCGGCGGCCGCCGCGGCCGCCGCCGCGCTGCGCCAGCCCGGCGGGCGCACCCTCGTCCTGGGTACGGAGGAGCTGATGTACGTGCCGTTCCGGATCGCGCGGGCCCTGGCCGACCGGCTGGAGCCGCTCGGCGGCCAGGTGGTGACCCACTCGACGACCCGCTCGCCGGTCCACCCGCTCGACGTCGACGGCTACGCGGTGCGTTCGGCGTTGACCTTCCCGTCGCCGGACGAGGTCGCCCGGCCCAGCCACGTCTACAACGTCCGGCCGGGCGCCTACGACGACATCGTCGTCGTGACCGACCGGCCGACCGGCCGGGACGGCTCCGGCTGGTACGGGACGGACTGGGACCCGGGCCCGATGGCGGCCGCGCTCGCCACCGCCGCGCCGGTGACCGTCGTCGAGATCCCCTCGGCCCGCCCGGACGGCGGTGCCTGGTGACGGGGCCCGGTCTGACGGGAGCCGATCTGACGGCAGCCGGTCGGGCGGCACCCGGTCGGGCGGGGCTCGGCTGGTCCGGCCGGGCCACGGTCGGTTCGGGTTCCTATCGGGCTGATGACGTCACGTTCCTGTTGACCGACCTGAGCGACGTGGCCCTGGAACGGCCGACCGAGGACCGTGAGGAGGACTTCGCCCGCGGCCGGCACTACTCGGAGGACCTGCCCGTCGAGTACGCGCCGACCGAGGCCTACCTGCGCCTGTTCGAGGCGTCACTGGCCGGCGCGGCGAGCCGGGTGGCCACGGCCGTCGGCGTGATGACCGAGCGGGTCCTGGCGTACCAGCCCGAGCCGGTGATCGTCTCGCTGGCCCGGGCCGGGACCCCGGCCGGGATCCTGGCCCGGCGCTGGGCCGCCGCCCGGCACGGGCTGGACCTTCCGCACTACGCGGTCTCGATCATCCGGGACCGCGGGCTGGACCTGGTCGCGATGCGCTGGATCCTCGAGCGCCATCCCGCCGAGCGGGTGGTGTTCGTCGACGGCTGGACCGGCAAGGGTGTGATCACAGGAGTCCTGGCGGCGGCGGCGGACGAGCTGCGCTCGGCCGGCGTCAACGTCGACCCCACGCTCGCGGTACTGGCCGACCCGGGCCACTGCACGACGGTGTTCGGCACCCGGGCGGACTTCCTCATCCCGCACAGCTGCCTCAACTCGACGGTGTCCGGGCTGGTCAGCCGGACCGTCCTGAACCCGGAGCTGCTGGGGCCGGGTGACTTCCACGGCGCGAAGTACTACCGGGAACTGGCCGGGCAGGACTACTCCCGCCGGTACGTGGACACGGTGGCCCAGGCCTTCCCGGCCGTCGCCGACGCGGTGGCCGCCGAGCTGGCCACCCCGGTCGACGCCACCCCGACCTGGTCGGGGTGGCGGGCGGTAGAACGCCTGGCCGCGTCGGTCGGGGTGGGCAACGTCGGGCTGGTCAAACCGGGTGTGGGCGAAACGACCCGGGTCCTGCTGCGCCGGGTGCCGTGGAAGGTCGTGATCGCGCCCGATCGCCGGGACGAGCTCGCGCACATCCTCGCCCTGTGCGCGGACAAGGGCGTGGCGGTCGAGGAAAGCGACGACCTGCCCTACGCCTGCGTCGGGATCATCCGGCCCGGCGCCGGCGCGGACCGGGCCGCCGTCAGCGCCAGCGCCGCGACGGCGGGACCGAACCGGCCGGCGGCACTGGACCGACTGGCGGCACTGGACCGACCGGCGGTACCGGAGTGAGCGTCGGGAGCGCGTCGCCTGACCTCCCCGGCCGGCCGGGGGAGTGGCTGGTCGCCTCCGACCTGGACCAGACGCTGATCTTCAGCCGGCGGCGCTGCGCCCTGAACCCGCACGTCGCCGTCACCCCGGTCGAGGATCTCGACGGCCAGCCGATCTCGTTCTCGACCCCGCGCTCGCTGCGGCTGCTGGCGGCGCTGGCCGAGACGGCCACGTTCGTGCCGGTCACTACGCGGACTCGGGCCCAGTTCGCCCGGGTCCGCCTCGGGCTGGCCGCGCCGCTGGCCATCACCACCAACGGCGGCGCGCTGCTGGTCGACGGCCAGCCCGACGAGGAGTGGACGGCCGGCGTGCACGAGCGGATCGCCGCCTGCGCCCGCCCGGTCGCCGCGGTCGCCGCGTTGGCGCGGCGGCTGGCCGAGCAGGACTGGGTCCGGGTGACGAAGGTGGCCGACGGCCTGTTCGTCTACCTGGTCGCGCACGACCGCGAGGGTATCCCCGACCTGGCGGGCCTGGCCGCGTCGCTGGCCGGCGACGGCTGGCGCCTGTCCGTCCAGGGGCGCAAGGTCTATCTTGTCCCGGCGGTACTGACCAAGGAGGCGGCCGTGGCCGAGGCCATGCGCCGGGCCGGCTCGAGCCGGCTGGCCGCCGCCGGCGACTCGCTGCTCGACGCCGGCCTGCTGGCCCAGGCCGACGTGGCCGTCCGCCCCGCCCACGGTGAGCTGCACGAGCAGGGCTGGACGAGGCCCGGCCTGCTGATCACCGACTCGGCCGGACCCGCGGCCGGCGAACAGATCGCCGAGCTGCTGGCGGTCACCGTGGGTGCCCCCGTCCCGCCTGAACCGACCACCGTCGGGCCGGCCACCGTCGGGCCGGCCACCGTCGGGCCGGGCCGCGCCACCATCACGGCCACGGCCGCGCTGGACCAGGCCAGCCGCCCGGCCGAATCGACTGCCTCGGGCTGAGCTGGACCGGAACGCGCCCAGCCGTCCAGGCGGGCCGGGAACAGGGCCCGCCAACGGCTCGAGACACACTCCGTGCCACGCTTGCGCTGTGCGGATATCGGCGGCCCGCGGCCGCTCGACCGAAGCTGCCGGGAGCGCCGGCGGAGCCGCCGGTCACGGAGGGCGCCCGGCTGGCGACTCGATCGAAGCGGTCGGGAGGGCGGGCGGAGCCCCCGGTCGCCGTGGCCGGCCAACCGGCAGCTTGGCGGCGGTCCTGTTCGTCGTCGCGAGCGTCCTGTGGATGGGCCTGTGGATCTGGACGAACCCGCCCGGCGCGGCCCCCGACGAGCCGGGCCACTACGCCAAGGCGGTCGCCGCCGGCCACGGCGATCTGCGCGGGGAGCCCGTGCCCGAACGCGCGCTGGCCTCGAGCAAGGCGTTCACCCCGGCCAACCTGCGCCAGATCGTCCACGCCTTCCGGACCTTCGCCGTGCCGGCCGACGTCTTCGTCCGCACCGGCCCGCCGTGCACAGCGTTCCGGCCGGCGCGCTCCTACGCCTGCGCCCGCGACACCCCGGCCGCGCTCCCGCCCGGCACCACCGGCTCCCGGGCGGCCAGCAGCATCGTCGGCGCCTACCCGCCGTGGGTCTACCTGCCCGGCGGGCTGCTGACCCGCTTCGCCCACTCGCCGACCCGCGCCTACCACCTGGCTCGGGCCGGCTCGGCGCTGGTCGCCGCCGCGCTGCTGGCCGTCGCGGCCGCGCTGATCGCTCCCGGCCGGGGCCGGCCGGCGGTGCTGGCCGCCCTGGCCGTCGCTGTCACCCCGATGGCGCTGTTCCTGTCGGCCGAGGCCGGCTCCAACGGGCCGGAGGTCGCCGGCGCCGTGGCTGTCGGCGCGGCCTGCGCGCGTCTGTCCGGACCGGGCGAGCCCGACCGGCGGGTGTGGTGGCTTTCCGGTGCCGGCCTGGCGGTGGCCGCCGCCGCGCGCCCGTTCGCGCCGGCCTGGGTGGCGCTGGGCCTGGTCCTCGCGCTGGCCCGCCTCGGCCCGAAGGCGGCCTGGCGACGGCTGCGCGGCGGCGGCGCCCCGGCGGCCGCCGCGGCCGTCCTCGTCACCGTGGGGGCGCTGGCCGACCTGCTCTGGGTCCGGGCGCTCGGGATGAGCTCGCCGGTGCTGTGGGGGAGCCTGGCCGGCAACGCCCGGCGGGCGCTGGGCTATCTGCCGGCGGTGGCCCGCCAGGCCGTCGGCATTTTCGGCTGGCAGGACACCCGCGCGCCGTCGGCGCTCTACCTCGGCTGGTGGGCGCTGGCCGCCGCTCTGCTCGCCGCCGCGCTGGTGCTGGCCACCCGGCGCGACCGGCTCGTCCTGCTGCTGGGCATCGTGCTGACCGCGCTGCTCTACGAGGCGGTGGCGGCCGCCGTGTTCGTCCAGAACGGCTTCGGCATGCAGGGCCGCTACATCCTGCCGGCCTGCGTCATCGTGCTCGTGTTCGCCGGGGACGCGTTGGGCGCGGCGGCTGGGCGGCCGGCTGTGGGGCCGGCGTCGGGGCCGGCGGTGGGGCCGGCGGTGGGGCGCTGGCTCGGCCCGGCGGCCGCCGCCGTGCTCGCGCTGGCCGCCGTCGGGCAGCTCGTCGCCTGGGGGGCCAACGCCCACCGCTACGCCGTCGGCGCGTACGGGCCGGCCTGGTTCTTCCCGGCCGCGGGCTGGGCCCCGGCGCGCGGCTGGAGCTGGGCGGTCACCGTCGCGGTCGGGGCCACGGTCATCGGCCTGGCGGCTGCCGTCGCCGCGCCGGCCGCCGGTCGTCCGGCGCCGAGCGGCCCGGCCGGCGCGCCCGGCGCGGGCTCAGCGCTCGAGCCGGCCCCGGTGGCGGCCGGCGGCGTCGCGCCGTGGCGGCGGTACCGGCAACGACGTCTCACCCAGCGGCACGTGCATCCGGAACAGGGCGGCCGAGGCGCTGGCCGGGACGTTGCGCCGGGTCAGCAGGGACGCCGCGACCATGACCAGGAAGGCCAGGGGGGCGGCCCAGCCGGCGGGTGAGCGCACCAGCGCCTCGCCCCATCCGGAGCCGGGGCGCCCGCACAGGGTGGCCGCCAGCGCCCCCAGGTTCGCGACGAGCCCGGTGACCAGCCCGGCGGCCGCGCCGACCGCCGTCAGCCGCGGCCACCAGATCCCCAGCGCCAGCAGCGGGCACAGCGTAGCGGCGGCGAGCGAGAGCGCCCAGGTCACGCCGAAGCTGATGTCCAGGTTCGCGAACGGGACGGCCAGCAGCACCGCGACCAGCGCCGCCGCCGCGGCGGCGTTGCGGAACGCGCGCACACCGTGCCGGGTGATGTCGTGGGACAGCGCGCTGGCCAGCGACATCAGCAGCCCGGATGAGGTCGACAGGAACGCGGCGAACGCGCCGGTCACGAGCATCGCCTGGGTGGCGACGGCCAGCCCGCCGGACAGCAGCCGACGGGGCAGGACGATGACGACCGTGTCCGTCGCGCCGGTGAGGCGCAGGTCGGCCGCGGCGACCCGGCCCAGCAGCCCGTACACCGGCGGGAACAGGTAGAAGGCGGCGATCAGCCCGGTGGCGATGACGGCGGCGCGCCGGGCGCCCCGGCCGTCCGGGCTGGTGGAGAAGCGGGCCAGCACGTGCGGCAGCCCCATCGTCCCGAGCGCGGTCGCCACCAGCAGCGAGTAGGTGTCGAAGACGGGATGGCCCGGCGCCGAGGCCACCGCCGGACCGGCCCACACCGGGCCGTCGGTGTCCGGCAGCGCACCGACCGAGGGCACCGTGGAGCCGGCCGGGAAGGTGAAGATGCTGCCGGCCGAGACGGTCTGCGGCCGGGCCTGGAGGGTGACCGGCCCGTCGACCAGCTGGCCGTCGACCGACCCGTGCGCCGACACCTCGACCCGGTCGGCCGGCCGGATCTCGGTTCGGTGGGGGAAGCTGACGGTCGTCGGGTTGAGGAAGCGCACCGGCGCCTCGATCCGGGTGGCCCGCGAGCGCAGGTCGCCGCCGGCCGCCACGACCAGGATGACCGCCGGCACCGCGAGCAGGACGAGTTTGACGATGTAGAGCATCGACTGGACGCTGGTGACCGAGCGCATGCCGCCGGCGATGATGATCGCGGCCACGACCGTCCCGGCCAGCGCCACCCCGATCCAGTACGGCGTGCCGACCACCGAGCGCAGAACGGTGCCCGCCCCCTTGAGCTGCGAGACCAGGTAGATCCAGGCGATGACCAGCACCGTGACCGCGGTGAGCCGGCGCAGCCGGCTGGACTCCAGCCGTCCCTCGGCGAACTCGGGAACGGTGTAGGAGCCGAACCGGCGCAGCGGACCCGCCACCACGACCAGCAGCACCAGGAAACCGGCCGTGAAGCCGATCTGGTACCACAGCTGCCCCACGCCGTCCTTGAGCACCAGGCCGGCGGTGCCGAGGAAGGACGCCGCCGACAGGTACTCCCCGGAGATGGCCAGCGCGTTGCGCCGGGACGACACCGAGCGCGAGGCGACGAGGAAGTCCGACGTGGTGCGGGCCACCCGGCCGCCCCGCGCGCCGACCAGAGTGGAGAGGACCGCGATCGCGGCCACGCACAGAAAGGCGGTCACCGGCCGCCGGCGGGCTGGTCGCGCGGGTGCTCACGGAGGTGGCCGTCGCCGCGCGCGCCGCGCGGCGCGTCACGGTGGCGGTTGAGATGGTCGCGCAGGTGGTCGTCGTCGAGGGGCAGCCGGGTCCGGGCCCAGCCGCGGACACCCGCGAGGTCCCGCTCGCCCGGCGTCGGCACCGTCCCGGCTGAGGGTGCTGGGTCGGCCAGCGGTAACAGGTCGGCCAGCGGTAACAGGTCGGCCATGGACAGCGGGTCGGCCATGGACAGCGGGTCGGCCATGGGTACTGGGTCGGCCATGGGTACTGGAGCGGCCGTCGGTACTGGATCGGCCGTCGGTACCAACGTGGCCGCCGGCTCCGGCCGCGGTGGTGGGCGCCGCGCGAACGGGGTCGCCGACTGTGCGGTCGCGGCGCCGCTCGCGGCGGTCGCCTCGCTCGCCTGGGCCGCGTAGACCGCGACAATCGTCGACTCGATCGTCTCCACCCGGCGGACCTGCCGGGCGGCCAGCACGACCAGCACCGGGTAGATGGCGATGCCCAGCACCAGCCACACCACGGGCAGCCCGGCCAGCCGCGGCTGGGCCGGCGCGATCAGGTAGAGGAGCCCGGCGGGTACGGACAGCGCGAGGGCCAGCCCGACAAGGCCGGCCATCGCCGCCCGCCGCTGCGCGCCGAGCGCCCGGCGCAGCAGGACCGAGTCGACGGGGGCCGGGCGCGGTTCGCCGAGGCGGAACGGTCGCGATGGTGTCCGGTCCCGGCCGCCCCGGGCCAGGGCGAACTCGGTCTGCGGGCTGGTCACGGCGACCCGGGTCGCCCGGGTCTGACCGGTCCGGTGCCGCGAGTCCCGGGGCGGGAGAGTGCGCGCAACGGCCGGCCGCGCCACGGCCGGCCGCGCGTCGGCGGGCCGCGCCGCGCCGGGCCGTCGGCCGGACGGGACGGTCAAAGCGGCTCCCCCGTTCGGGGCGCCGTTATTCCGGCGCCGGGTTGGTCTCCGCGCCGCCACCGACGAGGCGCTGCTTGAGAGCCTTGACGTGACGCCGGCTAACCGGCAGGTCGCGGACCTCGCCGCGCCCGACGGCGACCCGGGCCAGGACTCCCCCGAGTGGATCGTCCCTCAGCTCCAGCACATGACGCAAGGACACCAGGTAGCCACGGTGGATCCGGGCGAACTCGTCGGCCCAGCTCTGGGCGAGCCGCGACAGCGGCATCCGCAGGACGTGGTCACCCGAGGTGGCGTGCAGCCGGACGTAGTCCCCGTGCGCCTCGACGAAGTGGACGTCGGCCCGGCGCAGGAAGATCGTCCGGCCTTCCCGTTCGACGGCCAGGACGGCCATGTTCTCCGGCTTCTCGGGTCGGTCGGGACCGGGTCGGTCGGGGCCGCGTGGGTCGGGACCGCGTGGGTCGGGACCGGGACGGTCGGGACCGGGCTTGTCGGGACCCGGCTCGCTGCTGACCCGCCGGCCGGCCACCCGGTCCAGCGCGTCGGACAGCCGCTCCCGCCGCACCGGCTTGACCAGGTAGTCGACCGCCCCGACGGTGAAGGCGCGCAGCGCGTGCTGCTCGTAGGCCGTCACGTAGACGATGACCGGCGGCCGGCGCAGCTTGGCCAGCAGCTCGCCCAGCTCCAGCCCGTCGAGGTCGGGCATCGTCACGTCCAGGAAAATGCCGTCGATGGTCTGCTCGCGCAGCAGCCGCAGGGCCGACACGCCGTCGGCCGCCCGCAGGACGATCCGCACCCGGTAGTCGGCGGCGAGCATCTCGGCCAGGTAGTCCCGGGCCGGGTCCTCGTCGTCGACGACCAGCACGGCCAGCCCCGTGCGCTGGGAACGGGCCGTGGGCACCGAGGTCGCTCTCACGCCAGGACGCCCGCCGACCAACGCGGCAGCCGGACGGTCACCTTCGTCCCGGCGCCCGGGTAGGTCTCGACGACCAGGCCGTAGATCGCCCCGTAGGTGTGGCGCAGGCGCTCGTCGACGTTGCGCAGCCCGACCCCGTTCTGCCCGGCCGCGTCCGGCTCCAGCCGCCCGGCCAGCACGTCGGTGGCCCACCGGGGATCCATGCCGACCCCGTCGTCCTCGACGCTGACCACGCAGTCCGGCCCATCAGCCACGGCCGTCAGCCGGATGGTCCCGCCCCGCGGGATCGGGGCCAGCCCGTGCCGCACGGCGTTCTCGACCAGCGGCTGCAGGACGAGGAAGGGCACCGGCGTCGGCAGCACGTCCGGCGCGACCTTGAGCCGCACCCGCAGCCGGTCGGCGAAGCGGGCCTGCTCCAGGCGCAGGTAGATCTCGATGGCCTGGATCTCCTCGGCCAGCGTGGTGTGGGAGCCCAGCCGCCCGAAGGTGTAGCGGGCGAAGTCGGCGAAGTCGAGCAGCAGCAGCCGGGCCCGGTCGGGATCGGTCTCGACGAACGAGGCGATCGCGGTCAGCGCGTTGCCGATGAAGTGCGGCGAGATCTGGGCGCGCAGCGAGCGCAGCCGGGCCTCGGCCAGCTCCGCCTGCCCGCGCAGGCCGTCCGCGCTGCGCAGGGCGAAACCGAGCAGGTCGGCCAGCTCCGCGGCGACCGCGCCGTCGGGCGGCTCGCCCACCGCCGCCAGCACCAGCACGCCGCGCAGCTCCTCGCCGACGACCAGCGGGCCGGTGACCAGCGACGCCCCGCGGCCGCGGCCCTCGACCCGCTGGGCCCGCCCGGTGCGGATCGTCTCCTCGACGGCGGCGGCCAGCACGCCCGGCTCGGGCCGGTGGCCGGCCCACGCGGTCGGGCCGCGGCCGTCGGTGAGGCCGACGCCGGCCGGCCGGCCCGGCTCACCGGAGAAGCTCAGGTCCTGGCCGCCGAGCAGCGCCGGGAGCAGCGGAGTGATCGACGCGGCGGCCTGGGGAGTGAGGTCGTTCCGTAGCATCTCGGTGATCGACCGCAGGCAGCGGGCATAGCGCAGGCCCGGGTCCGCGGCCGCCGGGGGGCGGCCACCCGGCGCGCGGGACGCCGGCGTGTTGGCCGCCCGGGCTGGTGTTCGTCGCACCGACGTGGTCCGTTCGTCTCGTCGCGGCGACCGTTCGCCGCACCGGCACCGCCGTTTGTCGACCCTGCTTGTCGCCAGCGTCGACGATCGGGCAGTCTGATGGTCGTGGAACCTGACCGATTCCCGCTGGTGGACCGGCCAGGATAGCCTCGACAACCACGCGCCCATCAGCCTTTCCGGACGCGACGGCCGTAACCCCACATTACCGGCCGCCGCCCGGCCGACCACTCCGCACTGGCAACCTTGCCCGCCGGGTACCCCCCGATCCGGCGGCCTGGACAGCGCGGCGACCCGGTGGTCGGTCCCCAGGCTGTGCGGGCGGGGACGTGCCGCGCCCCGCCCGCACAGCCGCCTGGGTGCCCCGTTCCTGGCCTGTCGGGGCCACCCGTCTGGCCTCCCGCCCGTTGCCTCGGGCCGTCTCCCAGCGCCCGTCTGCCCTGGGCACTTCGACACTTCGGCCCTTCGACACTTCGGCCCTTCGACACTTTGGCACCTCGGCTCGCGTGAGCGGCCCCTGGCTCGCCGCGGCGCGGCCCGCGGCCGGCTCGTCCGACACTCCCGGCCCAGGCCCCACCGGGCATTCATGTCCGCGACGGGGGGGATTTGGGTTTAATGGCGGGCGCCCGCGCCAAATGAACCGCAGGGAGGCTCCATGACCGGAACCCCGCCCGCCGCCGTCGAGAGCGGGCTGGCCGCCGAGCTCGACGCAATGCTCGGCATCGAGCGGTTCGAGCCACCGCCCGGCTTCCGTCGGGGCGGCGCGCTCAGCTACGAGGCCGACGCGGCGGCCGCCGCCGCCGACCCGGTCGCCTTCTGGGCGGACAAGGCCCGTGAGCTGCTGAGCTGGGAGACCCCGTTCACCGAGGTGCTCGACGACAGCCGCCCGCCGTTCTATCGCTGGTTCGCCGACGGCGAGCTGAACGTCTCGGCCAACTGTCTCGACCGGCACGTGGCGGCCGGCCACGGCGACCGCGTGGCCTACCACTGGGTCGGTGAGGAGGGCGAGCGCCGCGACGTCACCTACGCCGACCTGCTGGCCGACACCCAGAAGCTGGCCAACGGTCTGCTCGGGCTGGGGGTGGGCCCGGGCGACGTCGTCGGGATCTTCCTGCCGATGATCCCCGAGGTGGCGGTGGCCATGCTGGCCTGCGCCCGCATCGGCGCCGTCCACAACGTCGTGTTCGGCGGCTTCTCCCCGGCCGCCGTCCGCGAGCGGATGGAGGTCTCCGACGCGCGGGTCCTCATCACCGTCGACGGCGCCCGCCGCAAGGGCCGCACGGCGCCGGTGAAGGAGGCCGTGGACGCCGAGATGGGCGACCTGACCGGCCTGGAGCACATCGTCGTCGTCCGGGCGACCGGTACGCCGGCGCCCATGACGGACGGCCGCGACGTCTGGTACGACGAGCTGCTGGCCGCGGCCGACCCGGTCTGCCCGGCCCGCCCGCTGCCGGCCGAGCACCCGCTGTTCATCCTGTACAGCTCGGGCTCGACGGCCAAGCCCAAGGGCATCCTGCACACGACCGGCGGCTACCTGACCGGCGCGACCTACACCCACCGGCTCGTGTTCGACCTCGTCCCGGAGAGCGACGTCTACTGGTGCTCGGCCGACGTCGGCTGGGTCACCGGGCACTCGTACATCGTCTACGGCCCGCTGTCCAACGGGGCCACCAGCGTCATGTACGAGGGCGCGCCGGACTATCCGGACAAGGACATCTGGTGGAAGATCATCGCCGATTTCAAGGTGACGATCTTCTACACGGCGCCGACCGCGATCCGCGCGGCCGTCAAGTGGGGCGCCGAGTACCCGGGCCGCCACGACCTGTCCTCGCTGCGGCTGCTGGGCACGGTCGGCGAGCCGATCAACCCCAAGGCCTGGCTGTGGTACCACACGGTGATCGGCGCTGCGCGCTGCCCGGTCGTCGACACCTGGTGGCAGACCGAGACCGGCGCCACGATGATCTCGCCCATCCCCGGGGTGACGGCGACGAAGCCCGGCTCGGCCACGATGCCGCTGCCCGGCATCAGCCCGGCCCTGGTCACCGAGGACGGCGAGCCGGTCGGGACCGGGACCGGCATCCTCGTCCTGACCCGGCCCTGGCCGTCGATGCTGCGCACCCTCTACCGCGACGACGACCGGTTCGTCTCGACCTACTTCCGGCGCTTCGGCCCGGCGACCTACCTCGTGGGCGACGCCGCCCGCCGCGACGACGACGGCTACCTGTGGATCATCGGGCGGATCGATGACGTCATCAACGTCTCCGGCCACCGGCTGTCCACCGCCGAGGTCGAGTCGGCCATCGTCGCCCACGAGGCGGTGGCCGAGGCGGCCGTCGTGGCCCAGGCGGACGAGACCACCGGGCAGGCCATCGTGGCCTTCGTGACCCTGCGGGGCGACGCGGCCGCGGGCGGCCCCACCGGGGACGACGCGATGGCCGCCGCGCTGCGCGAGCACGTGGCCGAACGGATCGGCAAGCTGGCCCGGCCCAAGCGGATCATTTGGGCCGACGACCTCCCCAAGACCCGCTCAGGCAAGATCATGCGCCGGCTGCTGCGGGACATCGCCGAGGGCCGGGCTCTCGGCGACGTGACCACGCTGCGCGACCCGTCGGTGATGGCCGCGCTGGCCGACAAGGTCGCCGCCGCCCGGACGGACGACTGACCCGGCCCGCCCGGCTGGCGGGTCCGGCCCGGCTCGGCGGCTGGCCCGGCTCAGCGGCTGGCTCGGCCCAGCTGGCGGTTGGCGAACCCGGGCCGGCTCGGGACGAAGGTCCCGAGTCGGCCCGTGCCCGGTCGGATGCGGTGGGCGAACGGTTACCGTCATCAAGCCCACAGTGATTTGCCCGGTTCGCGGGTAGTCGTTGCGTGCCCGTAACCGCCGTAGGTCACCCCAGTGCGTGGCGTTCATCCAGCCTGTCTAGGCTTTCTACTTCGTGAGAGCCCTTCGACGGTTCACTGTCCGCGCGCCCCTGCCACAGCAGCTAGCTCCTTTGGGGGAGCTGGTCCTCAACCTCCGATGGTCCTGGCATCCGGAGACCCTCGACCTGTTCGAGTCGGTCGACCCGGAGCTGTGGCGCGCGGTCAAGGGTGACCCCGTCCGCCTGCTCGGCGAGGTCGACCACGACCGGCTCGTCGCGCTCGAGGGTGACCGGCGCTTCCTGCGCCGCCTGAGCGACGCCGCCGACGACCTGCAGGACTACCTCTCGGCCCCGCGTTGGTACCAGGGCCTGGCCGCCGAGTCCGTGGCTGGTGACGCCCCAGCCGCCATCGCCTACTTCTCGCCCGAGTTCGGGATCACCGAGGTGCTGCCGCAGTACTCCGGCGGCCTGGGCATCCTGGCCGGTGACCACCTCAAGACGGCCAGTGACCTCGGCGTCCCGATCGTCGGCGTCGGCCTGCTCTACCGGGCCGGCTACTTCGTCCAGTCGCTCTCCCGTGACGGCTGGCAGCAGGAGCGCTACCCGGGCATCGACCCGCACGGCCTGCCGCTGACCCAGCTCACCGACGGCTCCGGCTCACCAGTCAAGATCACCGTGGGCCTGCCCGAGGGCCGCACCCTGCATGCGCAGATCTGGAAGGCCCAGGTGGGCCGGGTCCCGCTGCTCCTGCTCGACTCCGACGTCGAGGAGAACCAGCCGGCCGAGCGGGGCGTCACCGACCGCCTCTACGGCGGCGGTACCGACCACCGGCTGCTCCAGGAGATGCTGCTGGGCATCGGCGGCGTCCGGGCCCTGCGGGCGTTCTCCGCGGTCACCGGGGCGCCGGCGCCCGAGGTCTTCCACACCAACGAGGGCCACGCCGGCTTCCTCGGCCTCGAGCGCATCCGCGAGCTGACCGCCGCCGGCCTCTCCTTCGACGAGGCGCTGGAGGAGACCCGAGCCGGCACGCTGTTCACCACCCACACCCCGGTCCCGGCCGGCATCGACCGGTTCCCGAAGGACCTGGTCGCGCGGCACTTCGGCGGCGACTGCTCCTGGCCGGGCGTCCCGTGCGAGCGGATCCTGGAGCTCGGCGCCGAGTCCGACCCGAACGTCTTCAACATGGCCCACATGGGGCTGCGCCTGGCCCAGCGCAGCAACGGCGTGAGCAAGCTGCACGGCATCGTCAGCCGGGAGATGTTCGCCGACCTGTGGTCGGGCTTCGACCCCGAGGAGGTGCCGATCGGGTCGGTCACCAACGGCGTCCACGCCCCGACCTGGGTCTCGCGCACCCTGATCGAGCTGGCCGACCGTGACCCGGGCCCGCCGCTGCTCGACGACGACGGCGCCGGCTTCGCGAAGATCGACAAGGTGGCCGACGAGGTCATCTGGTCGGTCCGGCGAGAGCAGCGCGAGAGCCTGGTCGCCGAGGTCCGCCGCCGGGTGCGGGCGTCCTGGCTCCAGCGCGGGGCGCCCCCCGGCGAGCTCGACTGGATCGAGTCCGTCTTCGACCCGGACGTCCTGACCATCGGGTTCGCCCGCCGGGTGCCGTCCTACAAGCGGCTGACCCTCATGCTGCGCGACCCCGCCCGCCTCACCCGGCTGCTGCTGCACTCCGAGCGGCCGATCCAGATGGTCATCGCGGGCAAGGCGCACCCGGCTGACGACGGCGGCAAGCAGCTCGTCCAGCAGATCGTTCAGTTCGCCGACTCCGAGCACGTGCGCCACCGCATCGTGTTCCTGCCGGACTACGACATCGGCATGGCCCGCTACCTCTACGCCGGCTGCGACGTCTGGCTGAACAACCCCCTGCGGCCGCTGGAGGCCTGCGGGACGTCCGGGATGAAGGCCGCGCTCAACGGCGGGCTCAACCTCTCCATCCGCGACGGCTGGTGGGACGAGCTCTACGACGGCCGCAACGGCTGGGCCATCCCGACCGCCGACGGCGTCGAGGACCCCGACCGCCGCGACGACCTGGAGTCGGCCGCGCTCTACGACCTGCTGGAGAACGCGGTCGCCGCCCGCTTCTACGACGTCGAGGCCCCGGGCGCGCCGCCCCGGCGCTGGACGTCGATGGTCAAGCACACGCTCTCCACGCTCTCGCCCGAGGTGCTGGCCACCCGGATGGTGCGCGAGTACGTCCAGACGTACTACCTGCCGGCGGCGGCCTCGGCCCGGGCGACCGCGGCCGACAACTCGGCGGCGGCCCGGGACCTGGCGGCCTGGAAGGCGCGGGTGCGCGCGGCCTGGCACGGCGTGCGGGTCATCAACGTCGACTCGGCCGGCGGCGTGGGCGACACCCCCGAGGTCGGCCAGGACCTGGTCGTGCGGGCCACCGTCGACCTGGGCGGGCTCGGGCTGGACGACGTCGCCGTCGTAGCCTCGTTCGGGCGCGTCGACGAGTCCGACCGGCTGCTGGAGCCGGAGAGCACCCAGCTCACGCACGTCGGCGAGGCCGAGGGCGGCGGCCCGCGCTTCGAGGCGACGCTGCCGCTGGCCCGCACCGGGTCGTTCGGCTACACCGTCCGGGTGCTGCCCCACCACCCGCTGCTGGCCTCGCCGTCCGAGCTGGGGCTGGTCGCCAACCCCTGAGCTCGCCAGTCTCCGACCTCGGCTTCCGGCCCTGGCTCGGCGCGTCCGCGCCGGGCCGGGGCCTTGGTTGTGCTCAGGGGTTGTGCTCAGGGGTCGCGCTCGGGCCCCCGTTCGCCGCCAGCCGGCCCGGGAGGCGGCCGACGGCCTGGACCGGGTCGCTTGCTCGCGGTCCGGAGGCGCTGGTTACGCTTCCAGTTGTCGCCGCGGGAGGGGGCTGGCGGGCCCGCCCCGGCGACGCTGGCCGACGACGACGGCTTCCGGGGAGACTGGATGGGCGGCGAGCCGGAGCGCTCGGGTACCGACGTGCCTGAGCCCCCGGTGGACGGAACGCGCCCCGATCCCGCGCCCGGCGGCCCCGATCCGGCGCCCGGCGGCCCCGATCCGGCGCCCGGCGACCCCGATCCGGCGCCCGGCGACCCCGATCCGGCGTCGCCCAGCGGTGGCCCGCCGGCCGGCCCGACCCGGCTCCCATTCCCGCCCCGGCGCCTCCCGGCGGAGCCCGCGCCCACCCCGCGCTGGGCCGAGCCGTCTCAGCCGTCTCAGCCGTCTCAGCCGTCTCAGCCGCCTCAGGCCCCTCAGCCGGTTCGACGGCCGCCGGTAGCGGCCGCCCCGCCCTGGTCTCGGCGGCCGGCGACCGGCGGTCCGTCTAGACCAGCCCCGGCGGCTGGATCCGGGACGGACCCGCGCGCGGACTCGTCTCGGCCGGCCGCGCGGGCCCAGCCGGCCGCGCGACCGGTCACCGGGCCCGCCCCGGCGGGCGAGACGGCCGCCGCGGCCTGGACCCGGCGAGTTTCCTACCGTCCGGTTCCCGACCGTGCTCGCCCGGCCGCCGCGGCCAGACCTCCGGCCGCGGGGACCGGCGGCACCGGCCCTGGTCCAGCCTCGTCGGGCCCTGTTCCGCCCCCGGCCCCTGTTCCGCCGTCGGTTCCCGCTCGGCCGTCGGCTCCTGTTCCGCCGGTCGGACCGGACGGCCCGGTCGGCCTGGACGGCCCGCCCCGGTCGGCGGTCGCGCGTGACCGGTTGGGCGGTAAAGAGCATCCGCGCCCGCTCGGCCGGCGAACGTTGCCCATCACGGCGGCGCGGCCCGACCTCGCCGCGCCGCCACGTCAGGACTCCCGGGCAACCGCGTCGGGTCAGTCCGTCCCACGCGGCCCGTCTCAGCCGAGCCCGCCGCGGGCCAGCCCTTCTCAGGCCGGCCCGTCCAGCTCGCCTGACCGTGCCAGCCCCGCCGCGCGGACGCCTCCGCCCGGCCCACGCTCGCCGTCCGGCCCCAGGCCGGCGGCCGGCCCGGTCTCGTCGGCGGATACGGCCGTGCTCGGCTGGACCGGGCCGCGGGCGCGATCGGGCGAGTCCGGTCGCCGTGAGCGCCGGAGCTGGTTTGACGACTCGTCCCGGCCGGGCATCCTCGATCGGCAGTTCGTATCGTCGATCACCGACACGATCGACCTGACGGCGATCCGGCCCCTGCTCGACCGAATGATCGAGGACGAGCGCCGTCGCCCTGGCGGCGAGGCCTCGGGTCCGCCCCCGAACGGGCAGCGGGCCGGCCAGCGCGATCTCGATGATCATCCTCGGGCCACCGGGCCCCGTGGACTGGCTGGCCCGAACAGGCGGACCAGCGGGACTGGTCCGGACAGCGGGACTTCCGGGACCGGGCCGAACGGATGGACTGGGCCGCACGGGACCGGCCCGAACGGGACCGGCGCGCCCCCGCTACCGGAAACGCCTGCTTCGACCAGCGCCGAACATCTCCCTTCCGGCCGGACCGGCCCGGGCTCCGTCCAGGCCGTGGGCACTCCACCGCACCCGCGCCCGCACCCGCACCCGCGCCCGCACCCGCACCCGCACCCGCACCCGCATCCGCGGCCGCGGCCGGGCTCGCCGAGCCGTCCCACGACCGGCGAGCGCGCCGCGATGCCCTACGCCTGGCCCGACGCGCCGCCGACCCAGGCCATCCGCCGCCCGGTGCCCCGGGGCGCGGTCGGGTTCGACCTGATCTACCGGCCGCGGCTGGACGACCGGCCCTACTTCGACGACCTGACCGCCGACGACCTCGCGGCCATCGGCGAGGGCGGTGGCGCCATCGGCGGCGCCAAGACCAAGGCGATCTGGACGATCATCGATCAGGTCGTCTCCAGCGGGACGAACGCCGCGATCAACTTCCTGATCGCCCGGGCCGTCGTCCCGGCCGAGTTCGGCGCCTTCGCGATCGCCTTCGCGATCTTCGCCCTCATCGTCGGGTTCGCCCGGGCGGCGGCGACCGGGCCGCTGGGCATCTGGTACGCCGCCGCCGAGAAGCTGGTCTTCCGCTCGGCTGCCCGGGCGGCCAGCGGCACCGCGTTCGTCCTCGGACTGGCCAGCGGCGGTGTGCTCCTGGCCGTTGGCCTGTCGGTCGGCGGGCTGGTCGGCGACAACCTGATGGCGATGGGCGTGGTCATGCCGGCCCTGCTCGTCCAGGATGCCTGGCGCTACACGTTCTTCGCCCAGGGCCGGCCCCGCGCGGCGGTGCTCAACGACCTGGTCTGGGCGGTCGTCATGGTCGTCGCCGTGTACGCCGCCCGAAGCGCGGGCGCGCACTCCGCCTCCGAGCTGCTGGTGGTGTGGGGTGGGTCGGCGGCGGCCGCCGCGCTGTTCGGCGTCGCGCAGACCCGAGCCGTCCCCTCGCCGTGCCGGGCCCGCGAGTGGCTGGTCTCCCACCGCGAGACCACCGGCTACATGAGCGCCGAGTACGTCACTGTGCAGGGCGCGCAGCAGGTCTCGGTGCTCTTCCTGGGATTGGTCGGCTCGACGTCGGTCGTGGGCGCGCTGCGTGGGGTCCAGACCCTGCTGGCTCCGTCGACGAACCTGTCGGTCGCGTTGATGAGCTTCGCGATCCCGGAGTTCGCCCGCCGTCCGACCATGCCGGCCGCCCGCCGCATCCGGGCGGCCTACGGGCTCTCCGCGCTGGTCATCGCCTCGACCACGATCTGGGCGCTGGCCTTCCTGATCCTGCCGGACTCGTTCGGGGCCTCGCTGCTGGGCGAGACCTGGTCGGGGACGAAGAAGCTGCTGACCTTGTCGATCATCCAGCAGGCCGCGCCGGCGATGGCGGTCGGACCGGCGGCGGTGCTCTACGCGCTCGGGCGCACGAAGCTCACCTTCCGGATCAATCTGATCTTCGCGCCGCTGCTGCTGACCTGCCCGCTGGTCGGGCTGTACTTCGGCGATGCGCGCGGCGCGGTGCTCGGCTACATCGTCGCCTTCTGGGTGACGGTCCCGCCGTGGCTGATCCAGCTCCACCGCCAGGCCCACTCCGTCGACCAGGCGCGTGCCGCCGAGACGGACCGTGCCGCCGAGACGGACCGTGCCGCCGAGACGGACCGTGCCGCCGAGACGGACCGGGGCGCCGGCCCGTCGAGCATCGCGGGCACGCCTGATGGGACCGACACCGGCGGCGCGCCGGCGAGGCGCAGGCGCTCGCGGCGGGCGAACCCGGCCGAAGCGCGGGCGAAGGAAGCCTCGGGGCGGGCCCCGTCGCCCGACCCGGTGCCGGCGCCCGATCCGACCCGGCGCGGTCGGACGTCGCCTCAGCCAGCCCCGCGGGAGCCGCGGGCTCGGGAACGGCGGCGGGCTGGCGCGCGCGAGCCGGCGGAGCCGGCCGGGCGCGCGGCCGGTGCGCCCGGCGAGTCGGCGCCGCCGGGACGCGGACGCCACAGCGCGGGCCGTCGCTGAGCGGGCGGCCGCCCGCCGTGGTTCATCCGCCCGCGGGCCCGGCCGGCCGGTGTGAGGCCACGGGCCGGCGGCGATCTGCCAGCATGGGCCCCGTGACGGGCGGCGAGAGCACAGGCGTGGGCGGCGGGCGGCTGGCGGCGATGGAGACGGGCGGCACCAAGATAATCTGCCTGGTCGGTCGATCCCCGGACGAGGTCGAGGAGACGGTCCGGTTCCCGACCGGCGAGCCGGAGGCGACCGTGGCCCGAGCAGTCGAGTTCTTCACGGCCGCGGCCGACCGGGCACCGCTGGCCGCGCTCGGAATCGGCGCGTTCGGCCCGATCCAGACCCTGCCCAGCCATCCGGACTTCGGCCGTATCGCCAGCACCACCAAGCCCGGCTGGTCCGGGTTCGACCTGCTCGGGCCGTTGCGCTCGGCGCTGGGTATCCCGATCGGTCTGGACACCGATGTCAACGGGGCCGCTCGCGCGGAGGGCGCGCTCGGCGCGGCCCGCGGCCTCGAGACATTCGCCTACGTCACCGTCGGCACGGGCATCGGCGTCGGGGCCGTGGTCGGCGGGCGGACGGTTCGCGGCCTCCTCCACCCGGAGATGGGTCATGTCAGCGTGCCCCGCCGTCCCGGCGACGACTTCGCCGGCGTCTGCCCTTATCACGGCGACTGCCTGGAGGGGATGGCCAGCGGTCCGGCGCTGGCCCGCCGGGCCGGCGCGCCGGGGGAGTCCCTGACCGGTGACGCTCTGGCCGCCGCCGTCGAGACCGAGGCGTACTACCTGGCCGCCGGCCTGCGGGCGGTTATCTACTGCGTGGCGCCCCAGCGGGTGGTGCTCGGAGGCGGCCTGGCTCGCCTCCCCGGCCTGCTGCCGGCCCTTCGCTCCGCGCTGCCGGCCGCGCTGGGGGGCTACCCAGGACTACCGGAGCACTCGGACCCCGCCTTCCTGGTCCCGGCCGCGTTGGGGGACGGTGCCGGCCCGGCCGGCGCCCTGCTGATCGCGGCCGAGGCGGCCGCGTCGGCTGGCCAGCCGCCGCGCGATCGGTCCGCCGCCCACTGCTGACGGCCGAGCGAAGGCTGGAGGGGCGACCGCTCGGGGGTGCATGCCCTCAACTCGCTCATCGTGATCCTTTCATCGCGCCCTCGGCCATCGGCCGGGCTTCGGCTCTGAATTTCGCTGCATTGCGCTGTGTGGGCGTGTCTGTGTTGTTCGCGGCCGGGTGTGTTTTCTGGCGGCGAATACGGATGGTGGGCTGAAATGCTGGTCACGGTGGCCCGGTGGTCGGAGTCGCGTATTGGGTGCGGGCGGTGTGGACGGGGTTGGATTTCCAGAGTCGGTCGCCCCAGCGGGTGGGGGGTTTCCACTCGGCGTGGCCGGAGGGTCCAATCCGGACCTGCCAGCCGTCGCGGTGCACGTACTGGTGGTGGCGGAAGCAGACGAGGGTGAGGTTCGACAGGTCGGTGGGCCCGCCGTCCGTCCACGGCACAATGTGATGACCCAGCGTGTGGGCTACCGGCCGGTCGCAGTTGGGAAAGCTGCATCCTCCATCTCGGGCGAACAGGGCGGCGCGCATCGCGGGGGTGATGGTCCGGCTGGTCCGGCCGACGTCGACGACGGCCGCGCGGACGTCCATGATGATCCGGCGGATGTTCGCGTCGCACAGGATCCGGTCGTAGATCGTGCGGGGCACGACCTGCCCGGTGATGCTGTAGGCGGGTGGGGGGTTGTTCCATCCGGTCGAGGTCTCGTGGAGCCAGCGCCGGCGGGTGAACAGGCGAGCCCGACTGGCCGGGTCGCCCCCGTCGCCTCGGCCGTCCTGATGGCAGGAGCAGTCGCCGTCGACAGGACCGTCCTGATGGAGGCGGGTGCGGGCGGCGAGGAGTTCCTCAGCGGTCAGGAGCAGGTTGACCTGGGGTGGGATCCCCCCGACGGTGGGCAGGCCCCCGCCGGTCAGGGACCGGTCGGCCAGCTCGACCAGGGCGTCGAGGCGCCGCTGGCCGAGGCTGCGCACGTCGGGGACCCCATCGACCGCCGCATCGGGTTTCGACAGGGCGTCCAGTGCGGTGGAGAAGACCGCGGCGCTGTCCGGGTCGAGGCGGCCGTGGAGCGCGAGCATCCCGTCGTCGCATTCGTGCAGCGACAGGTAGCGGTTCGCCCGCTGGGTGCGGGCGAGGTCGTCGTCGTCGGTGTTCCGGTTCACCGTCGCGACCATCGACAGCCCGGCCGTGCGCAGGGCTTTCGGGTCGAGTGTTTCGGCCCAGGTCAGCATCTGGGTCTCGCAGTGGGCGCGTTCGTCGGCGGGCAGCGAGCGCCGCAACATGCCCATGATCACATGGGTGACCCAGGCGTGGCGTTCCGAGATCCGCCCGTCGCCCAGCGCCCGCCCGGTCGCTGCCAACGCCCCGTCCAGGGCTTTCGCGAGCTGGACCCGCTGCGAGGCCCGGTCGGGATGACACAACGTCCGGTCGATCACGATCTCCCGGGCCGGCAGCCGCCCATCCACCTCGTTCACATCCAGATGGCGGACCAGCCGCAGCCGTTCATAGTCCAACACCCGCTGCAACTGCTCATACCGAGCCAGCAGGTCCAGCGCGTGCGGGTTCGACAACGAGAACAGGGCGGAATCCCGGCCGGCCGTCAGCGCCGCGACCGCGTCGTCGGTCGCGGCCAACGCCACCGGCACCGGCACCGGCACCGCCACCGGCACCGGTGTTCCCGTCCCACCCGAACTCTCGTCCACGTGTTCGACGATACGCCGTAACGGTAGGAACGCAAGACCCCCGCCAAACCCTGTGGATAACTCCCTGGCCAGCGCACATGAATGGTCAAATTGATATAAACAAAAGCCAGAGAAAGGCCCGGTGGCGGCGAGTAACCTCAGCTCACTGGTGGCCGAGCCTCCACCCGCAGGAGCAGGACAGCGCTGGCGGCGGCCGTGATCCGAGCCCGGGCCGGCAGCCGTTTCGCCGGCCCGCTCACCGTGTCGGGGAAACCGGCCAGGTTGTCGTCGGCCGTGTCGAGCAGCAGGGAGTACGACGAGGCCCAGGGCGCGCCTGGCAGCGTGATGTCGACCGGCGTCGCCGCCGGGCGCAGCACGAGCAGCAGGCTCTCGCCGACCGGCCGGCTCCCGTCCGAGGCCAGCCAGTCGAGCCCGGTGCCGCTGAGGTGGGCCACCAGCGTGCCGACCCGGGGCGAGTTCCAGTCGGCGTCGTCCATCACCTCGCCGCCGGCCCGGAACCAGGTGATGTCGGCCAGGTGCTCGTCGTCCGAGTAGCCGCCGGTGTAGAAGACGCGCCGCCGCAGCGTCGGTTCGGACGCCCGCAGCGCGATCAGGCCGCTGACCAGGTCGAACAGCATGGGGTCCGGCCCGGCCGGGTCCGGGTGCGGCCACGGTGCCTCGGCCGCGCCACGCCCACCCCGCGCCGCCCGCCGCCCGCCGCGGCCCAGCCGCCCGCCCGGCCGCCCGCCCGGCCACGCCAGCCAGGAGATGACGTTGTCCTGGCAGTAGGCGTTGTTGTTGCCGCCCTGCGAGCGGCCGAGCTCGTCCCCGGCCGTCAGCATCGGCACCCCGGCCGAGAGCAGGAGCATGGCGACGAGGCCGCGGCGCAGGTCCCGGCGGCGGCGCAGGATGGCCGGGTTGTCGGTCGGCCCCTCGACGCCCAGGTTCGTCGACCGGTTGTCGTTCTCGCCGTCCCGGTTGTCCTCGCCGTTCTCCTCATTGTGCTTGTGCTCGTAGGAGACCAGGTCGGCCAGGGTGAACCCGTCATGGGCGGTCACGAAGTTCACCGACGCCCACGGCCGCCGCCCGCTGTGCGCGTACAGGTCCGACGAGCCGGTCAACCGGTAGCCCAGATCGGCCACGACCGTGGCCCGCCCGGTCCAGGAGTCGCGGACGGTATCGCGGAAGCGTCCGTTCCACTCGGCCCACGGGGCAGGGAAGCCGCCGACCTGGTAGCCGCCCCAGCCGACGTCCCACGGCTCGGCGATCAGCTTCACCCCGGCCAGTGTCTCGTCGGCGGCGATCGCGGTCAGCAGCGGCGCGGACGGGTCGAAATCGTCCGGGTTGCGGGCCAGCGCCGTGGCCAGATCGAAGCGGAAGCCGTCCACGCCCATCTCGCGCACCCAGTAGCGCAGCGAGTCGAGGATCAGCCGGACGGTCAGCGGCGACGTCGCGTCGAGCGTGTTACCGCAGCCGGACACGTCGCGGTAGCTACGCCGATCGGACGGGTCCAACCGGTAGTAGGCCGCGTTGTCCAGCCCGCGCAGGCTGAGCACCGGCCCGCCGTAGCCACCCTCGGCGGTGTGGTTGAACACGACGTCGAGGATCACCTCCAGGCCGCCCGCGTGCAGGGCGTGGACCATGGAGCGGAACTCGGCGATCGGGTCGTCGGTGGCGGCGTAGCCCGCGTGGGGGGCGAAGAAGCCCAGCGTGTTGTAGCCCCAGTAGTTCGTCAGCCCCCGTTCGACCAGCGCCGGTTCCGGGCGGGAGGCGTGGATCGGCAGCAGCTCGACGGCGCTCACCCCCAGCCGGCGCAGGTAGGCGACCACCGCCGGGTGGCCGAGGCCCGCGTAGGTGCCGCGCAGACCGGCCGGCAGGTCCGGGTGAAGCTGGGTGAAGCCCTTCACGTGCAGCTCGTAGACGACGCTGTCGGACCAGTCGGTGCCGGGCCGGTTCACCGTCGGGTCGGGGACGCCCGGCCCCGGCCCGGACGCGGCCACCACGCCCAGCGGGGCCAGCACGGGCGGCCCGTCCGTACCCGCTACCGGGGCCTCGACGATCATCCGCGCGTACGGGTCGACCAGCAGCGCGCCCGGGTCGTAGCGCAGGCCGTCCCCCTGGTCACCCCCGCCTCCGGCCCCGGCCCCGGCCCCGTCGCCGTCGCCGTCGCCGTGGCCCTGGCCCTGGCCGCCCGGCCCGTGGGCTCGCAGGCCGTAGCGCTGCCCGGGCCGCACGCCCGGCACGTAGCCGTGCCAGATCGGCCCGTCCCGCTCGGGCAGGCGGTGGCGCACCTCGCCGCCGCCCGGGTCGATCAGGCAGAACTCGACGGCCTGGGCGTTCACCGCCCCGACCGCGACGTTCACGCCGGCGGCGTCGGCGTGGACGCCGAGCCGGTGGGCCGAGCCGGGAAGGACCGTGTCGGTCCGGGGCGACGCCCCGACGCGCCGCGCCGCCTGTTTGAACACGGCCGTAACGGTAGCTGTCGGGCGTCGGTCTCGCTGGCCACAACGGACAGGCGTGATTCCCGCCATGACCGCCGTCACGTCGGGCCCGCCCGCGGCCGGATTCAGCCCACGGTGACCACGATCGTCCCCTCCGCCGTGACCACGACCGGGTAGCAGGCCAGCGGCGGCGCGCCGCTGGCCGAGACTCCGGTGGCGAGGTCGAAGGTGTGCCCGTGCAGGGGGCAGACGACCGTGCTCGCGTCGGCCTGGCCGTCGGCGATGGGCCCGCCCGCGTGCGGGCAGACCGCGTCGAGGGCGCGGGGGCCGCCCGAACGCGGCCGGAAGACAGCGATCTGCCGCCCGGCCACGTTGTAGGCGCGGGCCTCACCCATCGGGATGTCATCCAAAGGGCCCAGCTCGTGGGCCACCCCGTCACGGACCCCGGCGGCGGCCGGCTCGGTCCCGCTCACCGGACGGGTACCTTCGGCAGCTCGACCAGCGGCAGGGACGGGCGGAACTGGCCCGGAGTGACCGGTTCCCGGGCCTCCAGCCACGGGTCCGAGTAGGCCGCCACCGACTCCTCCATCCGGGCGTCCAGCCCGGCGGCCGCGCCCTCGGCGTCGTCCACGACCACGGCCCGGATCGCCTCGATCCCGACCCGCGGGACGAAGGCATAGGTCCGTTCCAGCCAGCGGGCGTTCTCCCGGTAGTACTGCAGGAACCGCCCGGTCAGCGTGATGACCTCGGCCGCCGAGCCGACGGTGGCCAGCAGGTCGCCCGAACGCACATGGGCCCCGGCCGCCCCGCCGACGTAGATCTGCCAGGCCCCGCCCTCGACCGCGACCACCCCCAGGTCCTTGACCAGCGCCTCGGCACAGTTGCGTGGGCAGCCGGTGACGGCCAGCTTCAGCTTCGCCGGGCTCTCCAGCCCCATGAACCGCTTCTCGATCGCGATGCCCAGCGCCGTCGAGTCGCCCAGCCCGAACCGGCAGAACTCCAGCCCGACGCAGGTCTTCACGGTCCGGAAGCTCTTGCCGTACGCGTAGCCCGAGGGCATGTCCAGATCGGCCCAGACCGCCGGCAGGTCCTCCTTGCGCACGCCGAGCAGGTCGATGCGCTGACCACCGGTGATCTTGACCATGGGAACGTCGTAGCGCTCGGCCACGTCCGCGATCCGCCGCAGCTGCTCCGGCGTGGTCACCCCGCCCGCGATCTGCGGGACGACGGAGAACGTCCCGTCCTTCTGGATGTTTGCGTGCACCCGGTCGTTGATGAACCGGGCGTCGCGCTCGTCGACGTACTCGCGGCCCCAGACCATCCGCAGCAGCGACGCCAGCGGCCACTTGCTGGCCACGTCCTCGCCCCCGCCCGGGGCCAGCGCGGCGAACACCGCCGACACCGACCGCAGGCCCTGCTCCCGGACGGCCGCGATCAGCGTCGGCTTGTCCATCGGGATCGCCGGCACGTACCAGTCGGCGGCGGCGTCCTCGCTCAGCTCGTCGCCGGCCGCCCACTCGACGATCTGCGTGACCATGGGTTTGCACGACCCGCAGCCCTTGCCGGCCCGGGTCGCGGCCATCACGCCGGTCACCGTCGTCTGGCCCGAGCGGACGCAGGCGACCAGGGCGCCCTTCGACACCCCGTTGCAGTTGCAGACCTGGGTGTCCTCGGCCAGCTCCGCCGCGCTCACCTCGGCCGGCGGGGCGCTGATGTCGAACAGCATCTCGAGGCGGTCGGCCGGCAGCGGCAGGGCCCGGTCGAACGCCTGGATGAGGAACGCGGCCTTGCTGGTGTCGCCCAGCAGCGTGGCCCCCACCAGCTTGCCGTCCCGGATGATCACACTCTTGTAGACGCCGCGGCGCGGCTCGGAGAAGCGGACGACCTCGTCGTCGGCGTGCTCCGGCTCCCGCAGGCCCATCGCGGTGACGGCGGCGCCGGCCACCTTCAGCTTGGTCGCGACCTTCGAGCCGTGGTAGGCCGCGTGCGGGTTGGCCCCGGTGATGTGGTCGGCGAGCACGACCGCCTGTTCCCACAGCGGCGCGACCAGGCCGTACACCTCGCCCCGGTGCTGGGCGCACTCGCCGACCGCGTAGATGTCGGGCTCGTCCACGGCGCGCATCTGGTCGTCGGTGACGATGGCTCGCTCGACCTCGAGGCCGGCCAGCACGCCCAGGTCGACGTTGGGCCGGATGCCGGCCGCGACCACCACCATGTCGGCCGGCAGGTGCGTGCCGTCCGCCAGCTCGATGCCGGTGACCGGGGCCGGCCCGTCCTGGGACGTGTCGCCGAAGGTGACCGCGGTGGTGCGGGCGTTGAGGTGGACGGCGATGCCCAGCTCCTCGACGCCCCGGCGCAGGATCGCGCCGGCCTCGGCGTCGAGCTGGGCGTTCATCAGGGATGGGGCGGCGTGGACGACGGCGACCGCCAGGCCGTGGCTCTGCAGGCCGCGGGCGGCCTCCAGGCCCAGCAGGCCGCCGCCGATGACTACCGCGCGTTCCTTCCCGGCCGCGGCGGCGATCATCTGGCGGCAGTCGTCCAGGGTGCGGAACGCGAACACGCCGGGCCGAGGCCGCCCGTCGGCCGCCGTCGCGCCGCTGATCGGCGGGATGAACGCCCGGCTGCCGGTCGCGATGATCAGCTTGTCGTAGTGGACGGTGGTGCCGTCGGCCGCGCTGACCGTCCGGGCGAACCGGTCGACCCGGCTGACCCGCACGCCCGCGCGCAGGTCGATGCCGTTGGCCGCGTACCAGGCCAGCGGGTTGAGGAAGATGTCGCTCTCGTCCTCCAGGCCGGCCAGGACGTTGGAAAGCATGATCCGGTTGTAGTTGCCGTAGGGCTCGTCGCCGAAGACGGTGATCGCGAACCGGGCTCCGCCGCCGCGGGCCAGGATCTCCTCGACGGCCCGGATGCCGGCCATCCCGTTGCCGATCACCACCAGGCGGTGACGGCCGTCGCGGGGCCGTCGCTGGCCGGGCAGCAGGCCGGACCCGGGCACGGTGGCCAGGGAGCCTGGGGTGGCCGGGGTGCTGGGGGAGGTCGTCGTCCCGGTCATCGCAGTCCCGGTCATGGCAGTCCCGGTCATGGCTGTCTCGGTCATGGCTGTCTCGCTCACGCCGCTCAGACCTCGATCAGGCCGAAGTCGACGACGACCGTTCCGGTCAGGCCGTCCGGCGCGGCCAGGTAGATGGTGATCTCGGTGTCGCCGAGGAGGTCCTCGACCACCCGCAGCGGAACGTGGACGTCCGCCTTGGCGCCGATCGGGAAGTAGCGCATGGGGACGCCGTCGCGCCGGACGACCAGGTAGACCAGCTCGTCGCTGGAGTTGCCGGCCCGCAGGTAGACAGCCTGGGCGGTTGAGCCCGGCGGGACGACGTAGCTCAGCTCGTCCGCCAGCGGCCCGGGCTTGGTCAGGCCCTGGCCGGTGAAGGCGAAGACGCCCTGCAGGAACCGAGGCGTGCTGTGCATGCGGCCAACCTTTCGGATCGGGGACGGTGCCGGGACGGACGCGCCGCCCGTCCCGGTGGCGGGGACGAGGACAGTCGCCCCGGCCGGGATATCGGTGCCGCCGTCGGGCAGCGCCTCGACCCGGCGCACCGCGGCCGCGCAGAACTTGAACTCCGGCATCCGCGAGGTCGGGTCGAGCGCCGGGTTGGTCAGCAGGTTGGCCGCCGAGTGGCCGCCCCAGTGGAACGGGGCGAACAGCGTGTCGGGACGGACGGTGTCGGTCAGCCGGGCCCGGAAGACCGCCCGCCCCCGCCGGGAGGACACCTCCACCAGGTCGCCGGAGGCGATCTCGTGACGGGCCGCGAGCGCGGGGTGCAGCTCGAGGGTCGGGTCCGCCTCGCCGGCCAGCAACGTCCGCACCCGCCGGGTCTGGGTGCCGGACTGGTACTGCCGCATGATCCGGCCGGTGGTCAGGTAGCACGGGTAGGCCCGGTCGGGGGTCTCCACCGCCCCGGCGTGGCGGACCGGGACCATCCGAGCCCGTCCGTCCGGGGTGGCGAAGCGCTCGCCGAACAGCCGGGGGGTACCCGGATGGGTCACGTCGGGGCAGGGCCAGAAGACCCCGTCCTCCGCGATGATCCGTTCGTACGTGATCCCGGCGTAGTCGGCTAGCCCGCCCGCGCTGGCCCGGCGCAGCTCGTCGAAGACCTCGCGGGGGGAGTCGCTGAAGTACTGCCCCCGGCCCAGCCGGCGGGCTAGTTCGGCCAGCACGGCCAGATCGGGCCGGACCTGACCGGGCGGGGTCAGCGCGGGCTGGCGCAGCAGGACCCGGCCCTCCAGGTTGGTGATCGTGCCCTCCTCCTCGGCCCACTGGGCGCTGGGCAGCACGACGTCGGCCCGGGCCGCGGTCTCGGAGACGAAGAAGTCGGAGACGGCCAGGAAGTCCAGCGCGGCCAGCCGCTGGTTGACCCGGCCGGCGTCGGGCGCGGACACCGCCGGGTTCGAGGCGATCACCCACAGCGCGCGGACCCCGCCGTCGCGGCCGAGGCCGTCGAGCATCTCGAAGGCCGACGGACCGGGCCCGGGCAGCTCGTCGGGGTCGATGCCCCACACCCCGGCCACGTGGGCCCGGTCCGCCGGGTCGGTGATCTTCCGATAGCCGGGCAGCTGGTCGGCCTTCTGGCCGTGCTCCCGCCCGCCCTGGCCGTTGCCCTGACCGGTGATCGTCCCGTAGCCGGAGTACGGCCGCCCGGGCAGGCCGAGGGCCAGGGCCAGGTTGATCCAGGCGGTGGCGGTGGCCGTACCGGACGCCGACTGCTCGGCCCCTCTCGCGGTGAGGATCATGGCCCGCTCGGCCTCGCCCAGCAGGCGGACGGCGGTGCGCAGGTCGGCCTCGGGCACCCCGGTGATCCGCTCGACCCGGCTCGGCCAGTAGGCGGCCACCCTCGCGCGCACCTCGTCGAACCCGGTGGTCCGCTCGGCCAGGTAGTCCAGATCGACCAGCCCGTCCCGGACCGCCAGGTGGAGCAGCCCGTTGGCCAGGGCCAGGTCGCTGCCCGGGGTGTTCCACAGGTGCAGGGCCGCGCCCCGAGCGGTCGCGGTGGCCCGCGGGTCGACGACGATGTGGCGGGCGCCGGCGGCCCGGCCCGCGTCGAAGTGCTGCATCGCGGGCGGCATCGTGTCGGCCGGGTTGGAGCCGACCAGCATGACCACCTCGGCCTGGGCGATGTCGGCCAGCGGGAAGGGCAGGCCCCGGTCGATCCCGAACGCGCGGTTGCCGGCGGCGGCGGCCGAGGACATGCAGAACCGGCCGTTGTAGTCGATCGAGCGGCTGCCCAGCGCTACCCGGACGAACTTGCCCAGCGCGTAGGCCTTCTCGTTCGTCAGTCCGCCGCCGCCGAAGCAGCCGACGCTGTCCGGGCCGTGGGCGGCCGCGCTCGCGCGGAACGCGTCCACGAGCCGTCCCAACGCCTCGTCCCAGCTGGCCGGGCGTAGTTCGCCGCCGCGCCGGTCGCGGATGAGGGGGGTGGTCAGCCGCTCGGAGTGGTCGAGCAGTTCGGCCGCCGTCCAGCCCTTCGAGCACAGGCCGCCGAGGTTGGTCGGGAACGCTTCGCGGGGTGTGAGGGTGACCGACGTCCGGGCCGGGGCCAGCTCGATCCCGCACTGGAGCGAGCAGTACGGACAGTGGGTCGCGGTCGCCTTCACGCCGGCCGCGCCCCGCCGTTCGTCCGCGCACCGCCGTTCGTCCGCGACTCGTCCGCCCGCGTGCCGTTCGACCGGGGTCTGCTCGCCCAGGTCCGGCTCGCCCAAGTCCGGCTCGGCCGGGTCCTGTCCGGCCGCGTCCTGTCCGCTCCCGCCGCCCTCATGCCGCCGATGGTGCGGGCCGCGGGTTTCGAACTGGTACCCCCGATGTTACCGACGCTGATGAGTTCGCCAACACGGCCGGCGGCTCACCGGTGAGGCGATTGCTATCACCTGTTTACGGCCGGGTCACGTCCCGTGAAATGCCGAGATCCTAACGTTCCGGTGTACCGAATCACACGAGGGGAGTGTGCCATGAGCACCGCCGTGGACGGAATTCCGTCGGCCGGCTCCGTCGCCGTTCCGGCCCAGCGGGGCCGGTGGATTGACCACTGGCATCCCGAGGACGAGGAGTTCTGGGGCGCGGGAGGTTCATCCGTCGCCCGGCGCAACTTGATCTTTTCGATCGCCTCCGAACACATCGGGTTCTCCGTCTGGAGCCTGTGGTCGGTGCTGGTGTTGTTCCTCGGCCCGGCCTACCACATCGACCCGGCCGGGAAGTTCCTGCTCACCTCGGTACCCACCCTGGTCGGGTCGGTCCTGCGGCTGCCCTACACGTTCGCGGTCGCCCGCTTCGGCGGCCGGAACTGGACGGTCTTCAGCGCCGCCCTCCTGCTGGTGCCGACGATTCTCACCGCGGCCATCCTCAAGCCCGGCGTGTCGTTCACCGAGCTGCTGATCGTGGCCGCCGTCGCCGGTGTCGGCGGCGGCAACTTCGCCTCGTCGATGACGAACATCAACGCCTACTATCCCGAACGGCTCAAGGGCCGCGCGCTCGGCCTCAACGCCGGCGGCGGCAACATCGGGGTCGCGGCGGTGCAGCTGGTCGGGCTGCTGGTCCTGGCCACCGCGGGCAAGGGCCACCCGCGTGTCGTGCTCTACATCTACATTCCGCTGATCGTGCTGGCGGCGCTGGGCGCGTACCTGTTCATGGACAACCTCACCTCCGCCCGCTCGGAGAAGCACGCCATGCGTGACGTCTGCCGGGACGGCTACACCTGGGTGATGTCGCTGCTCTACATCGGCACCTTCGGCTCGTTCATCGGGTTCGGCTTCGCCTTCGGTCAGGTTCTTCAGGTTCAGTTCAAGGCTGATTTCTCGACGCCGATCAAAGCGGCCTACCTGACGTTTCTCGGGCCGCTGCTGGGCTCGCTCATCCGGCCGTTCGGCGGCTGGCTGGCCGACCGGGTCGGCGGCGCGGCGGTGACCTTCTGGAACTTCGTCGCGATGGCGGTCAGCGCCGCGCTCGTACTGGTCGCCTCCATGCAGAAGTCGCTGGCGCTGTTCCTGGTCGGGTTCATCGCGCTGTTCATCTTCAGCGGGCTCGGGAACGGCTCGGCGTACAAGATGATTCCGGCGATCTTCCGGGCGAAGTCAGCGGCCCACGTGGAGGCCGGTGCCGACCCGGTCGCGGCCGGGCTGGAAGCCCGTCGCCTGGCCGGCGCGCTCATCGGCGTCGCCGGGGCGATCGGCGCGTTCGGCGGGGTGCTGGTGAACCTCGCCTTCCGCGAGTCGTTCCTGACCTACAAGACGGGCAACGCGGCCTACATCGCGTTCATCGCCTACTACGCGGTCTGCTTCGCGGTGACCTGGCTGGTGTTCCTGCGTCCGTCCGCGCGCCGGCTGACGGGGGTCTGACGCGGGACCGCGACCGGCATCTGGTTGCGGGATCTGTTCCCGGGGCTCGCCGGGCTGGACTGGCCGGGGGGACTGGTGGGGTCAAACCCGGCTGGCCCCGGCCAGCCCGGGGCCCGGGCCCAACCGCGGGAAGATCCAGGCCGGCCGCACTAGTCTCGGACATGCCCGGCCGGCGGGCGGTGCGCGGACGAGGAGGTTTATCGGTGGCGGACGAGGCGAAGGCGCTGGTCAGTCTCGAGGTGTCCGACGGGGTCGGGATCGTCCGACTGGACCGCCCGCCGATGAACGCGCTCGACGCCGCCGTCTCGGGTGAGCTCACCGAGGTCGCCCGCCAGGTGCGGTCCGACCCGGCGATCCGCGCGGTCGTGCTCTGGGGCGGCCCGAAGGTCTTCGCCGCCGGCGCCGACGTCAAGGCCATGGCCACGATGGACCAGGGCGGGATCACCGCCTATCTGGCGGACCTGTCCGGCGCGCTCGAGGCCGTCGCCCGCCTGCCGCAGCCGACCGTCGCCGCGGTCACCGGCTACGCGCTGGGTGGCGGCCTCGAGCTCGCGCTGTGCGCGGACTTCCGGGTGCTGTCGGAGAAGGCGAAGGTCGGCGTGCCCGAGATCCAGCTCGGGCTCATCCCGGGCGCCGGCGGCACCCAGCGGCTGCCCCGTCTCATCGGCCCGTCGAAGGCCAAGGAACTGATCTTCACCGGCCGTCACGTGCGGGCCGACGAGGCACTCGCCCTCGGCCTGGCCGACCAGGTCGTGGCCCCCGACAGCACCTTCGACGAGGCGCTCGCCCTGGCCCGGCGCTTCGCCGACGGCCCGGCCCTGGCGCTGGCCGCGGCCAAGCGCGCGGTCGACGACGGCGCGGCGCTGCCGCTGGCCGACGGGCTGCGCATGGAGGCCGCGCTGTTCATCGGTCTGACCGGCACCGAGGACCGGCGGATCGGCCTCGACTCGTTTCTGGAGCACGGCCCGGGCAAGGCCAAGTTCGTCGGCCGCTGACCGGCCCGAGCCGACGGGCGGCGCCGCCCGCCGCCCGCCGCCCGCCGCGCGAGGCCGGCTGTCTTCAGGGCTGGTCGTTGTCGGGGGACGGCTGTCGTCAGCGACGGCCGTCGTCGGGACCGGCGTCGGGACCGGCCTCGGCGCGGGCGTCGGCGCCTGCCAGCTCGCGGGCCCGCCGTCCCCGCGCAGCCAGGCCGAGTGCGTCAAAGCACTCGGCGGCGGCCAGGAAGGCGCTGGTGGCCGCCGGCTCGTCGGCGGCGGCCCGGCGAGCCGAGCCCAGCGCCAGCAGGATCTCGGCCTCCCCGCGCCGGTCCTCGGTCTCCCGCCGGATCTCAAGCGCGTCCTCGTAGTGGACGACCGCTGCCGCGGCGCCGCCGTGGGCGAGGGCGATCTCGGCCCGGGCGATCAGTGCCCGCGCCTCGCCGGCCCGGATGCCGAGCGCGCGGTACTGCTCCAACGCGCGCCGGAGGTCGGCCTCGCCGCGCACGTCGGATGGCTCGGAGCCCTCCGCGTCGGCAGCGGCGCCCGTGCCTGGTTCAGCGCCCGTGCCTGGTTCGGCGCCAGCCGCGGCGGCCGCTCGGCTCCGGGCGAGCAGCGCGTCCGCCTCGCCGAGCGCGTCGCCAATGGCGGCGAACTGGCCGACGGCTTCGCCGGGACGGCCCAGGCGCAGCAGCGCCGCCGCCACCACCTGCCGGTCGTCGTGGTCGCGTCCCAGCTCGAGCGCGGCCTCGGCGAGCCGGTTGGCCCGCCGGGCCCGGTCGCGGGCGGCGACGGATGCGTCGAAGGCGAGATCGAGCCGGGGTGAGCGGCTGACCGCCACGTCGGCTGGCTCGGCCAGGCCCGCTGGCCCCGCCGTTCCCGCTCGCTCCACCGGTCCGGGCACCGCCGTCCCGCCGTCGGCGGTGGACGGGGGACTGGCCGATCCGACGGTCGTCGGCGCCGACAGCAGCGTGGCCTGGGCGAGCAGGACGCGGGTGAAGCAGGTCTCGTCCGGGCACCGCTGGGCGGTCTTCGCGGCCTGTTCCAGCAGGTCCTCGGCCGCGGCCAGGTCGCCGCCGGCGGCGGCCAGCTCGCCTCGCAGCCGCAGGCACTCGGCCGCGAGGTGCGTCGCGTCGTGCTCGAACCGGTCCCGATCGCGACCACCGCCGACGCCGTCGGTCCCGGCTCCGTCTGGCCGCGTCCCGTTCGCGCCGGCTCCGGTCCGGCCGGCTCCGTTCGCCTCGGCTCCGTTCCCGCTGGCTCCGTTCCCGCCGGCTCCGTTCGCCTCGGCCGGCCCGGCCTCCTCCTCGGCCCGTGCGAGCAGGATGGACGCCCGGGCGGTCTCGCCGGTCAGCAGGGCCGCCTCAGCCAGCCAGCGCAGCAGGTAGGCCGGCAGAAGCTCGGGTGAACGCCCGGCGCCGACCGGCAGTGGCGGCAGGCCGGAACCGTCGGCTGGTCCGTCTCCGCCGCGCTTCGCGGCCGTCGCGGCCTCCCCGGCCTCGCCGGACCGGTCGGCGTTCTCGGCCTCGCCGATCTCGTCGAACTCGCCGGAGTCCTCAGCCTCGTCCCCGAACAGTGCGGCATACACCTGGTCGAGCGCGTCGTCGGCCGCGCTCGCGGCGCCCTGGCGCAGGCGCAGCTCGCCGAGCGCGGTGAGGATCTCCGCGCCGACCGGCCCCAGCCCCGCGCCGTCCGCCTGCTCCCGCCCCAGGCCGCGGCCGGCCTCCAGGCCGCGGGCCACGTCGAGTGCCGCCGACCAGGTCTCGGCCGCCTTGTCCCAGCGCCAGCGGGCGTAGGCGACGTGGCCGGCCAGGGCGAGCGCCCGGTAGTGGCGCCAGCCGTCCGCGGGCTCGGCGTCCGGGCCGACGCTCTGGTATGCCTCGGCCGCGTGGGTTGCCCACGTGCCGGCCGCGTCCAGCCGGCCCTGAACGTAGGCGATGTGTGCGCTGGCCAGGGCCGCGCAGCCGTAGACAGCCGGCAGCTGGGCCCGCACGAGGGCCGACTGCTCCGGGGCCAGGGCGACGGCGGCGTGGGCGAGCGCCCGCTCCAGCTCGCCGGCGCGCAGCGCGGCCAGCAGGCGGTCCCGCCAGGCCGGCGCGCCCGAGCCGTCCCCGGCGGCGAACCGCTGGTAGTCGGCCTCGACCAGGAAACGCTCGCCGTCCGCGCCCCGGGCGGCGTAGTACTCGGCGGCCCGCCGCCGGGGCGAGGCGAGGGCGGGCTCCGCCGCCGCGCCGTCCGCTCGCTCCAGGTGCGCGAGCAGCCACCGCCGTATCCGTTCAGGTAGCACCAGCCGTTCAGGTAGCACCAGCCGGTCGGGTAATGCCAGCCGGTCGGGCGGGACCAGCGGCCCGGTCCCGCCGGAGCCCGCGCCCGCCGCGCTGGCGCCCGCCGCGATCGGCAGCGCCCTTAGCCGGGCGAAGGCGTCGCCGGGCGCCGGCCCGCCGCCGCCCCCGCGCCCCAGGACGGCGTCGAGGACGGCGGCGTCGACGACGCGAGGCACCAGCGCGGCGACGAGGATCGCCCGGTCGTCCTTGTCCAGGCTGTCGAGCAGCAGTGCCGGCAGCGCCTCCTCCAGCGGCCGGTCGGCGAGACGCCCGGCCAGCCACTCGGCGAGCGGATGTGCGTCCTCGGGCAGGATGCCCGGGTCGTCGTCGGCGTCCTCGTCGATCTCGACCTGGTCGAGATCGATCTGCTCGGCCGAGTCCAGGCCGCCCCCGGTGGCCGCCGGCGCCCCGCCGTCCTCGCTCGAGCGCGCGAGCAGGACGTCGACCAGCGCGGCGGTCAGGTCGGGATCACCGTGGCAGGCCCGGTGGACCAGGACCGCGAGCCACCGGTCGTGCAGGCCCCGGGCGGCCAGGTAGGCGACGGTGTGCCGGGCGTGCCAGCCGGTCAGCTCGACCTCGTCGGCCTCGAGCGCGGCCGGGATGGTCACGGCCTCCCGGCCGGCGATGATCGTCCGCAGTCGGGGGCTTGCCGCCACCAGGTCGGGCAGGATCTCGGTGGCGAACCAGCCGGTCGGGCCGCCGGCCGCGGCCGGCTCGCCCGGGCGGGGATGCTCGCCGAGGGGGCCGTCGAGGTGCGGCAGCCACTCGGTCGCGTCAATCGTGAGCAGGAGCCAGCGGCCGCGTACGGCGAACGCCAGGTCGGCCAGCTCCCCGGCCCACTGTTCTCGCGGGCCGGCCGCGACCCGCTCCGCCTGCCGGCGCAACCGGCGCCGTGACCAGGCCGGCGCCGCCGCGACCAGGCCGGCCGCGATCTCACGTACCAGCCGGCCGGCGCCGTCCCCGTAGTCGCCGTCCCCGCCGCCGTCTCCGGGACCGCCGGCCGCCGTCCGGTGCGGCCCGCCGGCCGCCGTCCGGTGCGGCCCGCCGGCCGCCGGCAGCAGGTCCCGCACGACCAACGCGACCTGCCGGTAGCCGGAGTCGGTCGCCTCGATCCGGTGGATCCGCTCCAGCAGGGTGGACTTGCCGAGCCCGGCGCCGGCCCGTAGGGCGAGCACTCGGCGCGGCGCGTCGGCGGCCAGCAGGAGGTCGACCGTCCGCAGGGCGTCGCCGCGATTGACGAAGGCGTCCCCCGCGCCTCCGGCCACAGTGCCCCCCGTTCGCCGGCGATCGTCGCCGTTCAGCGGATGTGCCATCGCGGCCCGGCGCTCGATTCACCGGTCGGACGGGCTCGGTCCGCGAGGATGATGGCACGAATCTACCCGGACTCCGGCTTTCCGCCGCGCCGGGCGGGACGACGGGTCACCTGATGGGTGGGATGGGTCGGAGACCGTCACGATACGGACATAACGGTTGACTGACGGGCGTGGGAGTGGCTCACGGGCACGCCGTCGATGCCCTGGACGGTCGGGGCGGGCCGCCTCGGTTGCCCCCGGGTACGGCGGCGATATCCCTTCTCGAGTGAGCCGACCGGGCCGCCCGGCGGGGTCATCGGGCGGCCCGGGTTGTCGCGCCTCGACCCTCCGGCGCCTCCCCGCCCCCGGGTGAGGCGCGCCCGGAGGCTGACCGGAGCCGAGAGTGACACCGGAGCACGGTGTCGCAAATTTTCCACTGAATGAGACGAAGATAGCAAGATCTCAGACTTCGTGTTCCCCTGGCTCCGGCGCCGCGGCGAGATCACTCGGGCGTGGCGGTCTGTGACTCAGGTGATCGCGGCCCACGCGACACCGAGAGGTCGCCGGTGCCGGAAGTCCTTTCGTCACGGAGTCTTGTTGATCACCTGCAAACCGGATGGGGGGGCGCCCGGATGAGCGTCGCGAGTAGTTCGATCAAAAGCTGACTGTCACCTTGCCGCAGCCCCGCACTGGACCCTCGTTGTGGTCTGGCGGCCCGTAGAAAGAGAATCGAGATGAGCTCGTTCGCGACCGCCGATCCGGCGTCCACCGATCCCGATTCGACCGAAGAAAATCAAGGATGGACGCTGCGGCTGATATTATCGCTCGTCAGCATCTGTCTCGTACTGGAGATGCTCACCATCAGTTATCTGATGGTTGCGACGGCGCTTCCCGAGATGATCGGTCACTACCAGACCACGCAGGGCGCCTGGGTGCTGTCCGCCTTCCTGCTCTCCGGCGCGTGACCAGCCCCATTCTCGGTAAACTCTCCGACATGTATGGCAAGCGCCGGATGCTTCTGCTGGCCATCAGCTGCGCGGCGGCCGGAGCGGTGATTTCGGCGGTCGCGCCCAACTTCGGTGTGGTCGTGCTCGGCCGGGTGTTCCAGGGACTGCTCGTTCCCTGCATGTTCCTTTCGTACTCCCTGATGCGCGACGTCTATCCGGCACGCATTCTGGCGCTCGCCGTCAGCATCGCCACGGGTGGCATGGGACTGATCACGATTCCGTCGCCGTGGCTCACCGGCTGGCTCCTTGACACCTCCGGTTTCCGGGCCGTCTTCTGGTTCTTCGCGATCACTCTCGCGGTGCTGGCGGTGGTGGCGCGCCTCACGACCGCCGAGAGCAAGCCGCGGGTTCGCTCCCGGGTCGACTACCTCGGCGCGCTGCTGCTCGGCGCCGGTCTGGCCGGCGTCCTGACCGGCGTGAGCATGGAGGCCGACTGGGGCTGGTCCTCGGCGCGTACGATCGGCTGCCTGGTCGGCGGATTCGTCATCCTCGCGATCTGGCTGGTGACAGCGCCGCGGATACGCGAGCCGCTCATCGACGTTCGTTTCTTCCGGCGCCGTTCCATGAGCCTGACCGCGATCGCGGGTGGGCTCACCACCGCCAACACCGCCGTGTACAGCACCCTGCTGCCCATGCTGTGCATGACGCCGTCGATCCTGGGCCTGCACTACGGCTTCGGTGTGGATGCCGAGGGCTACGCCATCTTCCAGGCGCCCATCGGGGCCGCCTCCGTGGTCGGTGGCCTGCTGGTCGGTTTGACGATCTCCAGGGTTCCGGCGAAGTGGCTGCTCATCACGGGGTCCCTGCTGCTCGCGCTGGGCAGCAGCATGACCGGCCTCGTCAACGACAGCCGTGGCGTGGTCATCGTCTGGGCGGCCCTCCAGGGCCTGGGCCTGGGCCTGGGCCTGTGCTACGCGGCGACGCCGAACCTGGTTATCCAGGCGGTGCCCGGCGAGTTGCAGGGCTCCATGGCAAGCATGGTGCAGGTCTTCCAGGGCGCGTTCAGCGCGGCCATCCCCGTCGTGGTCTTCACGGTGCTGAACTCCGGTAAGGTCACCGTGCTGAAGGGCAGCATCTTCTACAGCAACTCTGGTCTGACGATCGGGTTCCTGATCGGCGGCGCCACCGCGCTGGTCGCCGCGCTGGTCGCGGTCGCCCTGCCGCGGCGCGGCCTCGGTGCCGCTCCCGCCGCGCGGAAGACCGACGCCGAACCGGCTCCGCTGACGGCGACGACGGTGACGGTGACGGGATAATCGATCTCCTGACCCGCCCCGCGCTCCGGGGCGCCGAGAAATCCCGTTCTTCCGTCCGGTAATCGGTCATTGCTGCTGGTCGGATCGCTGCCACGGCGATCCGACCAGCAAGTCGGCACCCGGCCACAGGTGCTGTCCGGCGGGATTTCCGTGGTGCGGTCGGCAACCTTCGGTAATGCGCTTGCGTGCGCCTGAAAAAGACTGAAAGAATCCTCCCGTCCAGTGGGAGCCCGGCCGGTGGGAACGCGTCGTCTCTGCATGATGAGGTGCGCACAGGTGCCGCCCACGGTGACGGGTGCCCGCAGATACGCGTACCGGATGGTGGCTCGCCGGTGGACGGCGTCCCGTGATATCCGGAGCGTGGCGTCGACGGCGAGGCTATGAATGACGGAGAGGGAATTTCCCCCGGAGTCGACCGGATTCGGTGGAGCCGGTGCCGTTGTCCGCCGTCGAAAGTTTCGATCACGAGGCGGATATCCTCGTCGTCGGCTTCGGGTGTGCCGGGGCCGGTGGTGGTGCCGGGATTCGACCGGGCCGCCGCCGCCTACATCGAGTGGGGTTTCGAGCGGGCCGAATATCATGAGAACATTGCCTCCGCTATTCGGATCGGCCCCGGCAGAACCTTGCCCTGCACGAATTGCTGCGCGAGGCTTGCGCGGTGCTGGATATCGCCGAGCCCGAGCTTTTTGTCCGGCGCGGGACGTTCAACGCCTACACCTCCGGGCACAATCATCCGTACATCGTGCTGTTCACCGAGCTGCTCGACGCGATGGAGCCGGACGAGCTGTTCAGCGTGGTGCCCGGTTCATTGACGAGTGGCTGCGCGACGCCGAGCCGCGCCAGATCCTGGCTGGGAACTACTGTCGGCACGCGGCGGCCGATCCGACGGCGATCCGCCGCCGCGTGCCGCACGGCGGCGGTCAGGTCGCGTCGCGGACCAGGCGCGCGTAGCTCTCGCGCCAGTCCCGGACGCCGCTGACGGCCGCGAACGCGCCGAACACGCCGTCGAGCTCGGCCAGCTTCTCGCTGACCCGCCGCGAGCGCAGGCCCCCGGCCACGTCGCGCGAGCGCCAGGCCGCCTCCAGCGCCGCCTCCACCTGCGGGCGGGGCCGCCGCAGGTAGCCCAGGGCCAGATCGGCCTCGGCGTAGCTGCGGGTGCGGGCCCGCTCGGGGCTCTGTATCAGCCGCGACGCGAGCAGGCTCTGCTCGGACGCCTCGTGCCGGTGCAGCAGGAGCATGCAGTGACCGCGGCACTCGGCCGCGTCGCCGGCGTTGTAGTGGGTGGCCCACGACGGGCTCTCGGCGTCGCCGTCCGCGCCGACGGCCTCCTCCACCTTCTCCAGGGCCTGCTCGCAGCGGGCGGCGTCGCCGATGCGGGCCAGCGCCCAGGCGTGCTTGTCGTGCACCATCGCCGCCACCCGGGGCGCGGGCTGGTCCTGGACGCGCTCGATGGCCGCCCGGGCCAGCGCGACGCTGGAGCGCAGCTGCCCCAGCCGGGCGCTCTGGTCGCTCATCGCGGCTAGGATGCGCCCGGCGATCAGCGCGTCCCGGGCGTGCTCGGCCAGGCCGAGGGCCTGGATGTAGTAGCGCTGGGCCAGCGCCTGCCGGCCGGCGTCCTGCGCGAGCCAGCCTCCGAGCTGGGTCAGCTCGGCCAGCGCGCTGAACAGGTCGGGTCCGCCCCCGCTGTCCTGGACGGCGCGCACCCGGTCGTGCAGGAAGGCGACGACCTGGCCGCGGATCTCACCGCTGCCGTAGCGGGCGTCCAGACGGCGGAACGTCTCGGTCATGTCACGGATCATGGTCGCGTTCATCGTCCCGCCTGTCCCGCCGGTGGCGGACGTGACGACGCCGGTCAGGCTGGCCAGGACCGGCTCGGCGAAGGCGGTCGCGACGAAGGCCGCGTTGTCCTGGAGCGCGTCGCGGCGCCGCATGTCCCGGCCGGACAGGCCGGCGACCGTCAGCAGCGTCTGGCGCGGTTCCTCGGCCAGCGCGAGGCCGAGGTCGTCGCCGCCCTGCCCCTCGCCCCGCCAGCCGAGATCGCTCGGGGTGACCGGATAGCCGACGACGGCGGTCAGCTCGGCCGCCGCCACCTCGGCCACCATCGGGTCGCGGGGGCGCATGCCCTGCCGCCAGTGCCCGACGGTGGTACGGGCCAGGCCGAGCTCGGCCCGGCGGACCCGGCGGGCCCGGTCGTTGACGCCGCGGGCGAATCGGGTGTCCGACACGCCGGCCTCCCCGAGCAGGCGGGCGAACAGGTTGGGTGGGGCCAGCTTGGGTGGGACAGGTTTGGCTGGGGTTCTCTTGGTTGGGGCTCCCTTGGTTGGGGTCCCCTTGGCTGAGGTCCCCTTGGGTGGGGTCCCCTTGGGTGGGTCGATCGCGCGGGCGCGGGTCCGGGCGGGCGCCGCGCCCCCGGTTCTTGCGTCGGGGCCCGCGGGTTCCTCGCCGGAGCCGGGTGTCGGTTGCGCCCCGCCGCGAGGTGGCTGGCCGCCGGGACTGGCCGGGGGCGCGTCGGGTGTGGCCGGGATGGGAGCCGCGGGACGTGAGCTTTCACTCGTCATAGATCCCCCGTTGCCGGTCTGGTGACGATTTGTAGTCATGGGACCGCCTGAAGTGGCGTGAGACCGAAGGTATTAGACAGGTCACCGACCCGGAAGCATGTGAGCATAGTTACTAACGACTGCACGCCCAAGACCAAGGTCCATTTTTGCTTGACTTCGCTCCGCGGGCATGCTTGCACGGCCCGGATGGGTCGTCGGAGTGCGCCCGGGACCACGTCGCGCGAGGCTGGAGCCGTACGGTCGCGGCAGCCGCCGTCGCGGTGGCGGCGCTGATGCCTGGCGCCCGAGGCCGCGCCGCGGTGTGATCGGTGGCGGCATCCGTGGGGGTCGTGGCCCTCGCCCCGCCGGCGGGGGTATGGGAGAGATCACCCTGGCGATCACCGGGCGTGTGCCGGACGCGGATGTCACCATGTCAAGGGCATTGGACAGTAGGGACTACGGAGGCCCCCAGGCGTGAACATCGTCGTTACCGTCAAGCAGGTTCCCGATACCTGGGCGGAAAAGAAGCTCGACCCGTCGACCAAGGTCACGGATCGCAAGAGCGTCGACAACGTCATGAACGAGATGGACGAGTACGGCGTCGAAGAGGCTCTCAAGATCAAAGAGGCGCACGGGGGCGAGGTGACGATTGTCACCATGGGTCCCGAGAAGGCGATCGAGACCGTCCGCAAGGCGCTGTCGATGGGCGCGGACAAGGCCGTCCACCTGACCGACACCGCTCTCGGTGGTTCGGACGCCCTGCAGACCTCGGCGGCGCTGGCCAAGGTGATCTCGACCCTGTCTCCGGACATCGTCATCACCTCGGCCGAGGCGTCCGACGCCCGGGGCGGCGTCATGGGCGCCCTGCTGGCCGAGCGGCTCGGGCTTCCGCAGCTCACCCAGGCGCGCAAGGTGACGGTGGACCCGGGCGCCCGGACCGTCCAGATCGAGCGGCTGGCCGACAACGGCTACGCCCTGGTCGAGGCGTCGCTGCCGGCCGTGATCGGCGTGGTCGAGAAGATCAACCAGCCGCGCTACCCCTCGTTCAAGGGCATCATGGCGGCCAAGAAGAAGCCGCTGACCACGCTCTCGGCGGCCGACGCCGGGCTGTCGGCCGACGAGATCGGCCTGGCCGGCGCGGCCTCCCGCGTGCTCGACGCGCAGCCCGCGCCGCCCCGCCAGAGTGGGACAATAGTGACCGACGAGGGCGACGGCGGAAACAAGATCGCCGAGTTCCTCGCCGCGCAGAAACTGATCTGAGGGGTAGTCCGATGGCTGAGATTCTTGTGCTCGTCGAGCACGCCGACGGCGAGCCGAAGAAGGTCACCGCCGAGCTGCTCACGCTGGCCCGCTCACTGGGCGAGGCGTCCGCCGTCTTCGTCGGTGCCCCGGGCACCTACGCGAAGGCCAAGGACTACCTGGGGCAGTACGGCGCGGGCACCGTCTACGTCGCCGAGTCCCAGGACGCGGCCGACTACCTGGCGACCCCGGCGGTCGACGTGCTGGCCAAGCTGGTCACCGAGAAGTCGCCGGCCGCGATGCTGGCCGCCGCGACGCCGGACTCACGGGAGATCGCCGCCCGGGTCGCCGCCCGGACCGGCTCCGGGCTGATCTGGGACGCGACCGCCGTGTCGGCCGACCTCACCGCCACCCAGGGGATCTTCGGTGGCGCGACGATCGTCAGCTCCTCGGTCACCAAGGGCACGCCGGTCCTGGTCGTCCGGCCGAACTCGACCGCCCCCGAGGCCGCCCCGGGCACCCCGGCCGAGACCGTCGTCGAGGTCACCCCGGCCGACGCGGCCAAGGCCGCGAAGATCGTGGACCGGGTCGTCGAGGCCAAGTCGGGCCGCCCGGACCTCACCGAGGCCCAGGTTGTCGTCTCCGGCGGCCGCGGTCTCGGCGCGGCCGAGCACTTCGCGCTGGTCGAGAAGCTGGCCGATACCCTCGGCGCGGCCGTGGGCGCCTCGCGCGCGGCGACCGACGCCGGCTGGTACCCGCACCAGAACCAGGTCGGCCAGACCGGTAAGACGGTGTCGCCGCAGCTCTACATCGCGGTCGGCATCTCCGGCGCCATCCAGCACCGGGCCGGCATGCAGACCTCGAAGACGATCGTCGCGATCAACAAGGACCCCGAGGCGCCGATCTTCGAGTTCGCCGACTACGGCCTGGTCGGTGACCTGTTCAACGTCGTTCCGCAGCTCACCGAGGCTGTCGAGGCGCGCAAGACCAGCTGACTGGCGGTCCGCGAGCGGGCCGTTCACTTTTCACCGTGCTGTGCGACGGGTCACCGTGCTGTGCGACGGGCGTGCTGTGCGACGGGCCGGGCTCCCCACCGGGGCCCGGCCCGTCGGCGCGGGCGGGCGGGCCCGGCCCGGGTGTGCCCCGGCGGGCGGCCGCCGGGGTCAGGCGGGCGGCCGCCGGGGCCGGGCTGGCGAACGGCGGGACGGTTCAGCGGCGCGACCAGGACAACGACCACACGCCGATGGGCGTGACCGCGTGGACGGCCACGCCCATCGACGGGTTTCCCCCGGGCGGCGGGACCGGCGCCAGCGGGAGTCGCGGCAGCGCCGGCCATCGGCCGCGGTCTGCGGCGGCGGCCGGCGCCGGCGGCGTGCGCGGCGCGGTCACGAGCGCGGTCGCCGTCGCTGTCGCCGTGGCCACGGCTCGCGGCAGCAGCGCGGGCGCGGCGACGAGGGCCGAGGCGACCGCCTGGCCCGCCCCGGCGGCGAGACCGGTCGCGTCGAGCAGGCCACGACCGGCCCGGCCGGTCAGCCGGGCCGCCACCACCGCTGTCGATCCCATCCGAACCTCCTCCGCGGGGCGCGGCCGGCGCCGCGCCCGTCCCGGCCGGCCCACCGCCCGGCAGAGCACCAAGGCCGCGCGGCGTTGTCTCAGCCGCCCGCCGCGCGGCGCGATCGCCCCCACAACCGGCACCGCCCCCACAACCGGCACCGCCCCCACAACCGGCACCGCCCCCACAACCGGCACCGCCCGGGCCGAGCGTCAGTGCCCCACCCCGGGCCTACCGCCACCCGCCGTGCGCGGCCCGTGCCGCCCGCCACCAAGTCCGCCGCGCTCGTCCCGCCGCCACCGCCCGCCGCCGCTACCCCGTCCGCAGGTTGGCTACTCCTCGTGTGCGCAACGATTCGAGCACAGGGCGTGCTCGTCGGCATCTCGAGCCGTGCTACGAGGCGGCGCCGGCCTGGCCGGCGGTCGGCCCGAGCTCGTAGACCAGAACATTGCGGTCAGCCGGCTGGATCTCCACGGTGAGCCGCACGATCGCGTCCGCGCTCCAGCCGGTCCGCCAGTAGATCAGCATCGGCACCCCGCTGGGCAGGCCGAACAGGCGGACCTCGTCCGGCGAGGGCATGCGGGAGGAGATCTCGTCGACGTGCCCGATCTCGGTGATGCCGGCGTCGGCCATCACCCGCGTGCTGGCCCGCGAGACACCCCGCGGGTCGAGCAGCTCCGCGGCCACCGCCACGTCCATCGGGTAGTAGGACACCTGGCGCGACCAGGGATGACCGTCGACGTATCGCATGCACTCCCGCACACAGACGAGGCTGTTCTCGGCTCGCCGCAGCCGGAGGGCCACCGTCGGCGACGCCGGTTCGGCCCGCAGGGAGAACTCGCGGCTGGGCTGGCGGCCCAGCGCGGCGACGTGTGCGCACCAGCCGTCGGCCTCGCCCAGTCGGTCGGAGCGATCCGCGGACTGGGCCAGGTGCTCGACGATCGACTGCTGGCGGACCAGCGTGCCGCGCCGGCCCGCCGTCTCCACCAGGCCCTCGTTGCTCAGCTCGCGCACGGCCAGCCGGATCGTGTTCCGGCTGCACCCGTAGCGGCGCTGCAGCTCCGGCTCGGTCGGAAGTCGGCCGCCCGGCGGGTAGGTGCCGTCGCGGATCGACCCGCGCAGATCATCGGCGATCTGTCGGTACAGCGCGATCGGCACTGTCGGCTCCACCGTCCTTTCGTCGCGCCGCTTCGTCGAGGTCACACTCGCCTGATGTGACGTACTTCTGGTGATGTTCATTCCGGTATGACGTCCCGTGGAGTGGCATTCCCGTGGTGTGACGTCCCTGTCGGCTGGCCGGATCGTGGCGGCGTCCCCGAGTGGCATCCCGGGTCTGGCCTCGCCTCCGCGACACGTTCGGCCGGGTCGTGGTCCGCTCCGAGAGCGGTTCCCCGCCACGACGAGTCCCTCGTGCCGCCGGGTCCGGACATCCGTGGGCCGAAAATATCGGACACCGAGGGTGATATTGCCCGGTGGTGGTCATTGGTCAGAACGATTCCAGCCAATCGGGCGGTCGGGCCGCGGGTCCCGGTTCGGGGGCGGGGTAGGCTCGGTTCATGATCGACGTGCCGCGGCCGGCTGGTTTCGGCCGCCCGCTTCCCGGGGCCGTCGACCTGGCTGACGACGGCGGGGCCGACCCCGCCCTCGCGGCGGTCCTGGCCGGGGCCGGCTCCTCCCGGGGCGGGACGGGCGACGGTGCGGCGAGTGACGGTGCAGCGAGTGAAGCCGCGGCGGACCTGGACGCTTACGCGCTGTCTGTCCTAGGCGCGGCGCGGGTGTTCGTCGGTATCGAGCCGCGGGCGCTGGAGACCGCGGCCGACGGGGCTGACCGGGTCGCCGAGATGGCTCTTCTGATCATTCAGGCGCCGTCCGGGGCGAGCGCGGTGCCCGCGTTCAGCGGCATCGCCGCGCTGAGCGCCTGGCGGCCCGCGGCGCGGCCGGTCCCGGTCACCGGCCGTGAACTGGCGGCCGAAGCGCTGCGGCTGGGTCATGAGGCGCTCGTCCTGGACCCGGGCCGGTCTGATCGAGGCGGTGGCTGGGTCGTCGACGGCGCGGACCTGGCCCGCCTGGCCGATGCGGCCGGGCCGATCGCGGCGGCCGGCGTGGCCGGCGTGGCTGGCGCGGCTGGCCCAGGTCTGGCCGGGCCACCGGACGGGCACGCGGGTTCCGGCTGGGGCCCGGCGGTTCCCGGCGGTCCGGTCCGGACCGCCGCCGGCCTGGACCGGATCACGCCGCCCGAGCGGCCCTGGGCACCGGAGGCGGTCGCGGCGCTGCGCGCGGGCCTGGCCGAGATGGCCGGTTCGGGCCGTCCACCGGCGGTCTGGCCGGCCCGGGCGGGAGTGAGCGCGGACGCCGTCGGCGCCCCGGTTCCCGCCCCGGTTCCCGCCGCGCAACCCGTCGCCGACCTGGGACGCGAGGGCTCGGACGGCGCTGACGTCCTGGTGATCGTCGCGCTTGAGCGCTACGCCGGTCCGGACTCGGCGGCCCGGGACCGGGAGGTCACGGATGCCCTGCGGGCCGCGCTGGAGGCGCGCTGGCCGGGCGGAGCGCCGGCGGTGCCGCCGTTCGTGCTGGTACCAGCGGGCTCGGCGCGGGCCGTCCGGGCGATGTTGGGCCTGCCGACGCGACCCGACCGGGGTCGCCGCCGGTCGTCGCGGTGGCTCCCGCGCTTGCGGTGAGGCTGGCCGGGGTGACCGTCCCGCCGTCCTCGCGCCGGGCCTCGTGCCGTCGTGTACTGATCGCGCGCTGGTCGCGCTGGTCGCGCTGGTCGCGCTGGTCGCCTGGGGCGCGACCGGTCGGGCGGCGCGGCGGCCGCCGCGGGGCGACGCCCGAGGTGACTGATCGTATGTTGCTCCCGCCTCTGCTAGGCTGGTGTCAGACCGCTCGCCATCGGGTGTCCGTTGGCGAGGCCAAGCGGGGGTAGCGCCTCCCACCCGACGCCGCCGGCTGACTCGCTCAGCGAAGGTGGCCGGGTCACCGGTCGGTCGAGCCGTCGCCGAAGGCGTCGTCGGCCGATGTCCGGGTCGAACCGGGCGTGGACTCCGCTTGGCTTGGTCATGAACGCGTACCGAGTCACGGAGGGGAACCACATCAGCGCAGAGTCCCGCATCAATGACCGCATCCGCGTGCCCGAGGTTCGCCTCGTTGGCCCGGAAGGCGAGCAGATCGGCATCGTCGCGATAGGCGAGGCGATGCGGCTGGCCCAGGAGTCCGATCTCGACCTGGTCGAGGTCGCGCCGACGGCCCGCCCGCCGGTCTGCAAGCTGATGGACTATGGCAAGTTCAAGTACGAGTCCGACCAGAAGCGTCGCGAGGCTCGGAAGAACCAGGTCCAGACGGTCATCAAGGAAATGAAGCTTCGGCCCAAGATCGACCCGCACGACTACGAGACCAAGAAGGGTCACGTCGTGCGGTTCCTCAAGGCCGGCGACAAGGTCAAGATCACCATCATGTTCCGCGGTCGTGAGCAGTCCCGTCCCGAGCTGGGCATCCGCCTCCTGCAGCGGCTGTCGACCGACGTGGCCGATCTCGGCTACGTCGAGGCGCAGCCCAAGCAGGACGGCCGGAACATGACAATGGTGATGGCCCCGCACAAGGGATCGAAGCCAGCGCGGGTGGCGGAGGCGGTCGGCTGACCGCCGGTCCGGCCACCCCCGACGAACGACCAGGATGCAGACATGCCCAAAATGAAGAGTCACAGCGGATCGGGTAAGCGTTTCCGGGTGACCGGGACCGGCAAGGTGATGCGTCGCCGCGCCAACCGCAACCACCTGCTGGAGCACAAGTCCAGCCGGCGCACCCGGCGGCTGGACCCCGAGGTCGTGCTCGCCCCCGGCGACTCGAAGCGGATCAAGCGGCTGCTCGGGATCTGACCGCCCGGCGCCGCCGGGCCGGCGCGCGCGCCGGCCGCTCCGGCGCGGTCGGTCAGTCCAGTTCGGCCTATCTCAAGGAGACGGATACCCGATGGCACGGGTGAAGCGGGCGGTCAACGCCCAGAAGAAGCGCCGCACGGTCCTGGAGCAGGCGTCCGGCTACCGGGGGCAGCGCTCGCGCCTGTACCGGAAGGCCAAGGAGCAGGTCCTCCACTCGATGACCTACTCCTACCGTGACCGGCGGGCGCGCAAGGGCGACTTCCGCCAGCTGTGGATCACGCGGATCAACGCGGCCGCGCGAGCAAACGGGCTCACCTACAACCGGTTTGTCCAGGGCCTGCGGCTGGCTGGGGTCGAGGTCGACCGGAAGAACCTCGCGGATCTCGCGGTCACCGACGCCGAGGCGTTCGCCGCGCTGGTCGAGGTGGCCAAGGCCGCGCTGCCGGCCGAGGCCGACCAGGCAGCGGCCTGAGGCAGCCACGCCGACCGCATCCCACCGGCTGGCCTCCCACCCGCCGGCGGTGGCAACCCCCGTCCCCGGGCCGCGCTCGTCCCGGATCGTGGCCGCGCGCCGGCTCCGGCGCCCGGCCACGCGGCGGGAGCGCGCGCTCTTCCTGGTCGAGGGCCCGCGAGCCGTGTCGGCCGGGTTGGCCGTCGGCGGCATCCAGGAGATCTTTGCCGGGGTGGGCGCCGCGGACCGCGACGCCGCGCTCCTGTCCGCCGCGGGTTCGGCCGGCGTCCCGGTGCACGTCGTCACGGACGACGCGGTCGCTTCGCTGTCGGAGACGGTGACGCCGCAGGGCCTGGTCGGCGTGGCCGAGCTGCCCCGGCATGGCCTGGAGGTACTGGCCCGGGCCCGGCTGGTCGCGGTCTGTGTCGAGACCCGGGACCCGGGCAACGCGGGCACGATCATCCGGACGGCCGACGCGGCCGGAGCGGACGCCGTCGTGTTCGCCGGCGACTGCGTCGACCCGTTCGGGGGGAAATGCGTCCGGTCCTCGGCCGGCAGCGTGTTCCACCTGCCAGTGGTCCGGGGCGTGTCGACCGAGGACGTCCTGGCGGCCGCCCGCGCGGCCGGGTGCCAGTGCCTGGCCACGGCCGGCGCGGCGCCGACGGGCCTCGACGACCTCGAGGCCGCCGGCGGTCTGACCCGCCCCACCGCCTGGCTGTTCGGTAACGAGGCCCAGGGCCTGCCGAGCGCGGTGGTGACCGCCGCGGACACGGTGGTCCGGGTGCCGGTGTACGGTCAGGCGGAGTCACTCAACTTGTCGGTGGCGGCGGCGCTGTGCCTCTACGCGTCGGCGCGGGCGACCAGGACGGGCCAGTCCGGCGCGGGTGGGACTGGGAGAGGTGGGCGGCTGTGACACGTACGGTCACCTCCACGCCCGCGCCCGTTGACCGTGAGCCTGTCGATCGCGAGCCCGTTGATCGTGCCCCCGTCGATCGTGCCCCCGTCGATCCGGAGCCGCCGGCCATGACCGCCATCGGTGCCCCGTCGTCGCCCGCCGCCTATGACCTCCTGCCCGACGCGCTGGTCGTTACCGACGCCGACGGGCTGATCGAGGTCTTCAACACGGCCGCGGCGCGGCTGGTCGGAGTGGCCGCGCCCGACGCCGTCGGCCGGCACCTCGATGCGGTGCTCCCACTGCTCGACGAGCGCGGCACCGGCTGGTGGGGCTGCTCCCGCGCGACCCGGGCCATGCCGCGGGTCACCGGCCAGCCCGAGCGTCGGCTGACGCATGCGGCCCCGGGCGGTGAGCGTGACTTCAACGTCACGGTCCGTTATGTCCGGGTCGAGGGTCGGCTGACCCAGGTCGCCATCAGCCTGCGCGACACGGCCAGCCGCGAGCGCATCGAGCGCAACCGCGCCGACCTCGTCTCGACGGTGGCCCACGAGCTGCGCTCGCCGCTGACCAGTGTCAAGGGCTTCACCGCGACGCTGCTGGCCAAGTGGGACCGTTTCACCGACGAGCAGAAGAAGCTGTTCCTCAACACGGTCAACTCCGACGCCGACCGGGTCACCCGGCTGTTGGCCGAGCTGCTGGACGTCTCCCGGATCGACGCCGGGCGCATCCAGATGCGCCGGCAGATCGTCGACGTGGCCACAGTCGTGCGCAAGGTCGTCGACGCGAAGGTAGCGGCGGGCGAGGCCAAGCGGAGCCGCTTCGTTGTGCGTACCGTCGGCGAACCGCCGGACATGTGGCTCGATCCGGACAAGATCGAGCAGGTTATGCACAACCTCGTCGACAACGCCTTGCGCCACGGAGCCGGGACGGTCACGGTCGTGGTGAGCGCGACGGACGATGGAGCGGCCGTGACCGTGGCCGACCAGGGCGAGGGGGTGGCCGAAGCGAGCGCGAACCGGGTGTTCACCAAGTTCTGGCGCGGCGCCACCCGCGGCAACGGGACCGGCCTCGGCCTCTACATCGCCAAGGCCCTCGTCGACGCCCACGGCGGGACGATCGCCGTCGGCCGCTCGCCCGACGGGGGAGCCGAGTTTCGATTTTCGCTGCCCGCCGGCGCGCCGGTGTTCGCCTGAGCAGGACCTCCTGACCAGCGACATCTGATCCGCCCGGCGGGCGCCCCGCCGTCATGGTCCCGGGCCGTCGTGGCGTGCCGCGGACTACCGCCTGACACCGACGAGGATGTAACCGTGCCCGCGTCAAACCCGACAGCGAGCCGTGAGCCGGCGACGGCTCCGGCCGACAATCCCGCCGGCTCCGGCGGCCTGCCCGCCGCGAACGGCGCTCCCGATGCGGGCGGCGAGATGCTCAGCCCGGGCGCGCTCGACGCGATGACCCGCGCGGCGGCGATCGCGCTCGCCGGCGCCACCGACCTTGACGCGCTGGCCGCCGTCCGGTCCGCGCACGTCGACGGCCGGTCGGCGCCGCTGGCCCTGGCCCGTCGCGCCCTGGGCGGCCTGCCCCGCGAGGAGCGGGCCGAGGCCGGCCGGCGCCACAACGAAGCCGCCGCCGCCGTCCGCGCCGCCTACGACACCCGGCTGGCCGAGCTGACCGCCGAACGCGACGCCCGGGTGCTCGTCGCTGAGCGGGTCGACGTCACCCTGCCGGCCGAGCACGACCCGCGCGGCGCCCGCCATCCGATCACCGCCATCACCGACCACCTGATCGACGTGTTCGTGGCCATGGGCTACGAGGTGGCCGAGGGCCCGGAGATCGAGCACGACTGGTTCAACTTCGAGGCTCTGAACTTCCTCTCCGACCACCCGGCCCGGGCCGCCCAGGACACCCTCTACGTCGACCCGCCGGGTTCGGGCCTCGTGCTGCGGACGCACACCTCGCCCGTCCAGATCCGGGCGCTGCTGGAGCGGCCGCTGCCGGTCTACCTGGTCGGCCCGGGCCGGACGTACCGCAACGACGCCGTGGACGCCACCCACTCGCCGGTGTTCAGCCAGATCGAGGGCCTGGCCGTCGACGAGGGCATCACCATGGCCGACCTGCGCGGCACGCTCGAGGTCTACGCCCGGGCGCTGTTCGGCGACGGCCTGGCCACCCGGCTGCGCCCGCACTTCTTCCCGTTCACCGAACCGTCGGCCGAGCTCGACGTGCAGTGCTTCGCCTGCCGGGGTGACGGGGACCGCCAGCCCTGCCGGGTCTGCTCCAGCGAGGGCTGGATCGAGGCAGGCGGCTGCGGCATGGTCGACCCGAACGTGCTGCGAGCCTGCGGCGTCGACCCGGAGCGCTACAGCGGCTTCGCGTTCGGGATGGGTCTGGAGCGGGCGGCGATGGTCCGCCACGGCATCCATGAGATCCGCGACTTCGTCGACGCCGACGTGCGCTTCGGCGCCGCGTTCGGGATCGGGGGCTGAGGCATGAAGATCACCTCATCGTGGCTGGCCGAGCTCTGCCCCGGCCTGCCGCCGGCGCGCGCGGTGGCGGACGCGCTGACCCGCGCCGGCTTCGAGGTCGAGGGGCTGCGCTCCGTCGGCGCCGACGTGGCCGGCGTCGTCGTGGGAGAGGTCCTCTCGTTCACCGACGTCGTGACCAAGAAGAAGACCGTCCGGTTGTGTCAGGTCCGGGTTGCCCCCGACGGGCCCGAGCGCGAGATCATCTGCGGCGCGGACAACTTCGCGCCCGGCGACCGGGTCGCCGTCGCCCTGCCCGGAGCCGTCCTGCCCGGCGGGTTCACGATCACCGCCCGCAGGACCTACGGCCACGTCAGCGACGGGATGATCTGCTCGGTGCGTGAGCTGGGCCTGGGCGAGGAGTCCGGCGGCATCCTCGTCCTGCCACCGGACACCCCGCTCGGCGCGGACGTCGTCGAGGCGCTGGACGCCGCCGACGACGTGCTCGAGCTCGACGTCACCCCCGACCGGGGCTACGCCCTGTCGGCCCGAGGGCTGGCCCGCGAGGTGGCCTCGGCATTCGGGCTGGCCTACACCGACCCGGCCGCGGCTGTCATCGTCGGTTCGGGCGGTTCGGGCGGTTCGGGCGGTTCGGGCGGTTCGGGCGGTTCGGGCGGCTCGGCTGGCTCCGGGCCGGCCGAGCCTGGCCCGCACGGGTACCCGGTCGTCGTCGAGGACCTGGGCGCCTGCGACCGGTACGTGGCCCGGGTCATCACCGGCATCGACCCCGCCCGGACCACCCCGAGCGCGCTGGCCCGGCGGCTGACGAACTGCGGGATGCGGCCGATCTCGGTCCCGGTCGACGTGGCGAACCTCGTCATGCTGTCCCTCGGCCAGCCGCTGCACACGTTCGACCGGGCCCGGCTGCGCGGGCCGATCGTGGTGCGGCGCGCCCGTGCCGGGGAGCACCTGGTCACTCTGGACGGGGTCGACCGGACCCTCGACCCGGACGACCTGGTCATCGCGGACGACTCCGGGCCGGTCGCGCTGGCCGGGGTGATGGGTGGCGCGGCCACCGAGATCGGGCCGTCCACGACCGAGATCGTGCTGGAGGCCGCGCACTTCGACCCGGCCTCGGTCAGCCGGACCGCGCGCCGCCACCAGCTGTTCTCCGAGGCCTCGCGCCGCTTCGAGCGGGGCGTCGACCCGACGCTGCCGCCAGTCGCGGCGGCCGAGGCGGTCCGCCTGCTGGCCGAGCTGGCCGGTGGCGCGGCCGCGGCCGGCGCGACCGACGTCGACTTCACCCGCGCGCCGGCGGCGATCCGCTTCCCGCTGGCCGAGACCGAGCGGCTGGGCGGGCGCCCCTACCCCGAGGAGGTCGTGCGGGCCCGGCTGGCCGAGGTCGGCTGCACGGTCGAGGACGATCCCGCCGGCTCGGCCTCCGGCTCCGGCGCCCGCTCGGGTCCGGAGTCGGGCGCCGGTTCGGGCGCCGCGGCGACCGGACCCGGGATCGTCCTGGTCACCCCGCCGCCGTACCGCCCGGACCTCACCCGCCCGGCCGACCTGGTCGAGGAGGTCATGCGGCTGGAGGGCTACGACACCATCCCGGTCACCCTGCCCCGCACACCGCCCGGGCGGGGGCTGACGCCGCGCCAGCGGCTGCGCCGTTCGGTCGGGCTGGCCCTGGCCCAGTCGGGCTACGTGGAGGTGGCCACCCTTCCGTTCGTCGCGGCGGACACGCCGGAGCGCCTCGGCCTGGCCGACGACGACCCGCGGGCCGAGATGGCCCGGATCACCAACCCGATCGCCGAGGACGCGGCCTACGCCCGCCCGAGCCTGCTGCCCGGGCTGTTCGCCGCCGCGGTCCGCAACATCGGCCGGGGCCAGCCCGACCTGGCCCTGTTCGAGACGGGCCTGGTCTTCCGCCGCCGGCCCGGGGCGCCGAGTGAGGTCACGACCCCAACCGTCGAGCACCGGCCCTCCAGCCGTGAGCTGGCCGCGATCGACGCCGTCCTGCCCGACCAGCCGCGGCTGCTGGCCGGGGTGCTGACCGGGCGGCGCCGGCCGGCCGGCTGGTGGGGGCCGGGCGAGGCGGCGAGCTGGGCGGACGCGGTCGCGGCCGCGCGCACGGCGGCAGCGGCGGCCGGGCTCGACGGAGCGCTCGGCGTCGAGGCGGCGGCCGCGATGCCCTGGCACCCGGGCCGTTGCGCGGCGTTGCGGCTGGCCGGCCCGGTGATCGGGTACGCCGGCGAGCTGCACCCTCGGGTGGTGGCCGCCTACGGCCTGCCCGAGCGGGCCTGCGCGTTCGAGCTCGACCTCGACGCACTGGTGGCGGCGGGCGCCGCCCGGCCGCCGGTGGTTGCCGCGAGCCCGTCGACCTTCCCGCCGGCCGACCGGGACGTGGCCCTGCTCGTCGATGTCGAGGTACCCGCGGCCGACGTCGCCGGGGCCTTGCGCGCGGGCGCCGGGGAGCTGCTGGAGTCGCTGCGGCTGTTCGACGTCTACGAGGGCGCGCAGGCCGGGGCGGGCCGGCGCTCGCTGGCGTTCGGCCTGCGGCTGCGGGCCGCGGACCGCACGCTGACGGCGGAGGAGGCGAACGCCGCGCGCGACGCGGCCGTGGCCGAGGCCGGCCGGCTGACGGGGGCGGTCCTGCGCGGGTAGCGCGGGTAGCAAGCCGTCGCCCGGCCCGGGAGCGCGCGTACGTCCCCGGACCGCCACCGTCCGGTCGGTGGCGGTCCGGCCGCCGAACAACCAAATGCCATTGCATCTTCATGCGGGTGCGCGCATACTCATCCGTATGGGAATGACGGCGGCAATCGGAGGAGCCAGCGGCTACGCCGGAGGCGAACTGCTCCGGCTCCTGCTCGGCCATCCACAGCTGGAGATCGGCACACTGACGGCGGCGAGCTCGGTCGGGCGCGACGTGACCAGCGTGCACCCCCACCTGCTCGACCTGGCTGGCCGCCGATTCGAACCGACGTCGGCCCTAGCCGACGGTGAGCCGGACGTCGTCTTCCTGGCGCTGCCGCACGGCGAGTCGGCGGCCGTCGCGGCGACCCTGCCCGCGTCGACCACGGTCATCGACCTCGGTGCCGACCACCGGCTCACCGATCCAGCGGTCTGGACGCGCGTCTACGGCGGCGAGCACCCCGGTTCGTGGCCGCTCGGCCTGCCCGAGCTGCCCGGAGCGCGGGCGGCGCTGACCGCCGCCACCCGGGTGGCCGTCCCCGGCTGCTACGTGACGGCCTCGACGCTCGCGCTGGCCCCGCTGCTGGCGGCCGGGCTGATCGAACCGGACGTCGTCGTCGTCGCCGCGAGCGGCACCACCGGCGCCGGTCGCTCGCCGCTGCCGAACCTGATGGCCAGCGAGGTCATCGGGGACGTCACCGCGTACAAGGTGGGCAGCCATCGGCACCGGCCCGAGATCGCCCAGATCCTGACGGCCGCGGCCGGGAGGCCGGTGACGGTCTCGTTCACACCGGTTCTCGTTCCCATGCCGCGCGGGATCCTGTCGACCTGCTCGGCGAAGCTGGTCGCCGGTCCGGGCGGCCCGCCCGACACCGACACCCTCACCCACGCCCTGTCGGTCGCCTACGACTCCGAACCGTTCGTCCACGTCCTGGCGGAGGGCCGGTGGCCCCGCAGCGGGGCGACGCTGGGCTCGAACGCGGCCCACCTCGCGGTCACCGCCGACGCCGAGTCGGGCCGGGCCGTGGTCGTCTGCGCGATCGACAACCTGGTCAAGGGCGCGGCCGGGCAGGCCATCCAGTGCGCGAACCTGGCCCTCGGCCTGCCGGAGACCGCCGGCCTGACCGCGGTGGGGGTGGCTCCGTGAGCGTCACCACGCCCGCCGGCTTCCGGGCCGCCGGCGCCACGGCCGGCCTCAAGCCGTCCGGTTCCCCCGACGTGGCCGTCGTCGTCAACGACGGTCCCTCCGACACCGCGGCCGGAGTGTTCACCACCAACCGGGTACAGGCCGCGCCGGTCCAGTGGTCGAAGCAGGTGCTGGCCGACGGCCGGCTGCGCGCGGTCGTACTCAACTCGGGCGGCGCGAACGCCTGCACCGGCCCCGCCGGCTTCGCCGATACCCACGCCACCGCCGAGCACGCGGCCGGGCTGCTGTCGGTCGGCGCGGGGGAGGTCGCGGTCTGCTCGACCGGCCTGATCGGGACACGCCTGCCCATGAACCTGCTGCTCCCCGGCGTCTCAGCCGCGATCAAGGACCTGAGCGTGACCGGGGGCCCGGCCGCGGCCGAGGCGATCCGGACCACCGACACGGTGGCCAAGGAGGCAGTCGCCCGCGCGGGCGGTGTGACCGTGGGTGGGATGGCCAAGGGCGCGGCGATGCTCGCGCCGGCGCTGGCCACCATGCTGGTCGTCATCACCACCGACGCCGTGCTGGAGCCGGCGGCCGCCGGCGCGGCCCTGCGGCGGGCCACCGACCTGACCTTCCAGCGGATCGACTCCGACGGCTGTCTGTCCACCAACGACTCGGTGCTGCTGCTGGCCAGTGGCGCCTCCGGCATCACCCCGTCCCGGGAAACCCTCACCGGCCTGCTCACCGACACCTGCGCCGAGCTGTCCCAGCGGATGCTGGCTGACGCCGAGGGCTCGACCAAGACGATCTCGATCACGGTCGGGGGCGCGGCCAGCGAGACCGAGGCGGTGGACGTCGGCCGGGCGATCGCCCGGACCAATCTGCTCAAGTGCGCGCTCAACGGCAACGACCCGAACTGGGGCCGGGTGCTGGCGGCCATCGGCACCACCAGCGCCGCCTTCGAACCCGACCAGATCGACGTCGCGATGAACGGCGTCTGGGTCTGCCGCGCAGGCGCGCCCGGTGAGCCGCGGGAGAACTGCGACCTGTCCGGCCGCGCGATCGCGATCGAGGTCAACCTGCGGGCCGGCCCGGCCCAGGCGACGGTGTGGACCAACGACCTGTCCGAAGCCTACGTCTATGAGAACTCGGCGTACTCGACATGAGCACGACCTCGCGGGCGATCGCGCCGGGCACCGCGCGGGCCAGCTCCGCCCACGCCAAGACCACAGTGCTCGTCGAGGCGCTGCCGTGGCTGTCGCGTTTCCACGGCGCGACCGTCGTCATCAAGTACGGCGGGAACGCGATGACCTCGCCGGAGCTGCGGGCCGCCTTCGCCGAGGACGTCGTGTTCCTGCGCTACGCCGGCATCCGGGTCGTCGTTGTCCACGGGGGCGGCCCGCAGATCACCGCTCATCTCGACCGGCTCGGCGTCGAGTCGGTGTTCACCGGCGGCCTGCGCGTCACCACCCCCGAGACGATGGAGATCGTCCGGATGGTCCTGGTCGGCCAGGTCAACCGGGACGTCGTCGGGCTGATCAACGACCACGGCCCGTTCGCCGTCGGCCTGTCGGGCGAGGACGCGAACCTGTTCACCGCGCACCGCCGCCCGGCCGTCGTCGATGGCGAGGAGATCGACATCGGCCTGGTCGGCGACGTCGAGGAGGTGGCGCCCGCACCGGTCGAGGCGCTGCTCGACACGGGCAAGGTGCCGGTGATCGCCTCGGTCGCTCGCGGCGTGGACCGTGACGTCTACAACGTCAACGCCGACACGGCGGCCGCCGCGCTGGCGGTCGCGCTGGGCGCGGCGAAGCTCGTCGTCCTGACCGACGTCGAAGGCCTCTACGCCGACTGGCCGAACAGCGAGGAGGTGGTCAGCGAGCTGACCGTCTCCGAGCTCGACAGTCTGCTGCCCACCCTGAGCGCGGGCATGATCCCGAAGATGGAGGCCTGCCGGCGGGCTGTGCGCGGCGGCGTGCCCCGGGCGCACGTGCTCGACGGCAGGGTGCCGCACGCGCTGCTGCTCGAGGTCTTCACCGACGCCGGTATCGGCACGCTGATCACCCCGGACGAGCCCGGCGACCCGAGGACGGAGGCGGCACCGTGACCGACACCGTGACTGACACCGGCACCGTGACCGACGCGGCCACCAGGACCGCCACCGAGACGGACGCTTTGCTGGCCCGGCGCGACGCGGTCGTGATGGGGACCTACGGCCGTCCCGTGCTCTCCCTGGTCCGGGGCAGCGGGACGCGGGTGTGGGACGCCGACGGCCGGGAGTACCTGGACCTCGTGGCCGGCATCGCCGTGAGCGCGCTGGGCCACTGCCACCCGGCCGTGGCCGAGGCGGTGTCCGCGCAGCTGGGTCGGATCGGCCACGTCTCGAACCTGTACCTGAACGAACCTCAGGTCGAGCTGGCCGAACGGCTGATCGGACTGCTCGGCCTGGACGGGCGGATCTTCTTCGCCAACTCGGGCGCCGAGGCCAACGAGTGCGCGCTGAAGATCGCCCGTCGGACCGGCCGTGCCGAGATCATCGCGGCCGAGGGGTCGTTCCACGGGCGGACGCTCGGCGCACTGTCCATCACGGGGCAGCCGAGCAAGCGGGCACCGTTCGAACCGCTGCTGCCCGGGGTGACCTTCGTTCCCTACGGCGACGCCGAGGCCCTGCGGGCGGCGGCCAGCGAGCGGACGGCCGCCGTCTTCCTTGAGCCGACGCTCGGTGAGGCCGGAGTGGTCCCGCCCCCGGCCGGCTACCTGGCCGCGGCCCGGGAGATCTGCGACGCCACCGGCGCCCTGCTGGTCCTGGACGAGGTGCAGAGCGGGATCGGCCGGGCCGGCGCCTGGTTCCTCCATCAGGCCGAGGGAGTGCGGCCCGACGTCGTGACGCTGGCCAAGGGCCTGGGCGGCGGCATGCCGATCGGCGCGTGCGTCGGCATCGGGCCGGCCGGCCACCTGCTGCGCCCCGGTGACCACGGCTCGACCTTCGGCGGCGGCCCGGTGGTCTGCGCGGCCGCGCTCGCCGTGCTAGACACCATCGAGCGGGAGGATCTGATCGTCTCGGCCGCCACCGTGGGCGACCTGCTCGCCGACGGGATCCGCGCCGCCGGTCTGCCGGCGGTGACCGGGGTACGCGGCCGGGGCCTGTGGTACGCGATCACGTTCGGGGACGCCCGCGCGGCGGCGTTCGAGGCGGCCGCCCGCGCGGCGGGATTTCTGGTCAACACAGTCGGGCCCGACACCGTCAGGCTGGCGCCTCCGCTGGTGTTCACGGCCGCGGACGCCCAGGCGTTCCTGGCGGCCCTGCCCGGAATCGCCGCGGCCGCCCAGGCCGCCCACGAGCACTCTAAGGTCAGCGCATGACGGTCCGACACTTCCTTCTGGACACCGACCTGACACCGGCCGAGCAGGCCTCGATCCTCGACGCCGCCGACCAGGAGAAGGCCGCCCGTCCCGATCGGCGCGGCCGCGTGCGCCCCGGACCGTTGACCGGTCTGTCGGTCGGACTGCTGTTCGAGAAGCCCTCGACCCGGACCAGGGTCTCCTTCGAGGTCGCGGTGGCCGAGCTCGGTGGGCACCCGGTAGTCCTCGACGGCGGCGCGACGCAGATTGGCCGCGGGGAGACCCTCGCCGACACCGCTCGCGTGCTCAGCCGCTACGTCGACGCGATCGTCGTCCGCACGTTCGGCCAGGACCGGCTGGAGCGGCTGGCCGAGGCGGCGTCGGTGCCCGTCGTCAACGCGCTGACCGACTACGCCCATCCCTGCCAGGCCCTGGCCGACCTGCAGACGATCCGGGCAGCCAGGGGCCGGCTGGCCGGGATCACGCTGGCCTACCTGGGCGACGGCAACAACGTGGCCCACTCGCTGCTGCTGGCCGGGGCGATGGCCGGCCTGCGGGTCCACATCGCGACCCCGCCGGGTTACGAGCCGTTTGAGCAGGTCGTTCGGCACGCCAACGAGATCGGGGCGGCGAGCGGCGGCGAAGCCCTCGTCATGCACGACGCGCTGGAGGCGGCGACCGACGCCGACATCCTGTACACGGACGTCTGGGCGTCGATGGGACAGGAGGACCAGCAGTCCCACCGTGAGCTGGTCTTCCAGCCCTACCGGCTGGACGAGAAGGTGCTGGCCGCGGCCCAGCCCGACGCGGTGGTGATGCACTGCCTGCCAGCCCATCGGGATCAGGAGATCTCCGCCGGCGTCATCGACGGGCCCCGCTCGGTCGTGTTCGACCAGGCGGAGAACCGGCTGCACACCTCGAAGGCGATCCTGGCCTTCCTGACCGGGGCGGCGAACCCGGGCGCGGCCGGCCCGGTCATCTCGGACGGCGCGGCCGGTCCAGCCGCCGGGAGCGCGCGGTGACGGCGGGGGCGGCCGGGGCGGCCGGGGCGGCAGGCATGGCCGGCGCCGCGCCCGGGCAGGCGGCGCCGTTGACCAAGCATGCCCGGCAGGCCCGACTGGCCGAGCTGATAACTCACCGCCAGGTCCGCTCGCAGACGGAGCTGGCCCGCATGCTCGCCGAAGAGGGGATCGGCGTCACCCAGGCCACGCTCTCTCGCGACTTGGAGGACCTCGGGGCGACGAAGGTACGCGGCTCGGCCGGAGCGCTGGTGTACGCCGTCGGGCCGGGCGCCGCGCCGGGCGAGGCCGTCCGTATCCCGCTGGAGCGGCTGTGTGAGGAGCTGCTGGTCTCGGCCGAGGCGAACGGCGACCTCGTCGTGCTGCGCACTCCGCCCGGCGCGGCCCAGCTGTTCGCCTCGGCCCTCGACCGGGCCCGCCTGCCCGAGGTGATGGGAACCGTCGCCGGCGACGACACGGTCCTGGTTATCTGCCGGGCAGCCGACGCGATCGAGGGGTACAGCGACGGTGTCGTCAACCTGGCCTCCGGCCAGGTCGGTCCCGTTCTCGCCACCCGGTTACTGAGACTGGCCGACCCGGTGGGCCGCCGGCAGCGGTAGGCGAGGTCGTGGGCCGCCAGGTGGCCCATGTTCTTCCATGTGGACGACCCTCCATGTGGACGACCGGTGTGGGTGGCCCGGTCAGGACCGCGGTTCGCGGTCGATGCGTGTACGACGACATGCAGGACGACAACCAGAGAAAGGTTCGACGGTGACGAAACGAGTCGTGCTCGCGTACTCCGGCGGGTTGGACACCTCTGTGGCGATCGGGTGGATCGGTGCCGAGACCGGGGCCGAGGTCGTCGCGCTGGCCGTCGACGTCGGTCAGGGCGGGGAGGACCTGGAGGCCATCCGCCAGCGGGCCCTGACCTGCGGCGCGGTCGAGGCGGTCGTGGCCGACGCCCGCGAGGAGTTCGCGGAGTCCTTCGTCGCGCCCGCCATCAAGGCGAACGCGCTCTACATGGACCGTTACCCGCTGGTCTCGTCGCTGTCGCGGCCGGTGATCGTCTCGAGGCTCGTCGCCGCCGCCCGGGAGTTCGGCGCGGACGCGATCGCCCACGGCTGTACCGGCAAGGGCAACGACCAGGTCCGCTTCGAGGTCGGCGTGATGGCGCTGGCGCCCGAGCTGACCGTCCTGGCTCCGGTGCGCGACTCGGGGATGACCCGGGACAAGGCGATCGCGTTCGCGGCCGACCGCGGGCTCCCGATCGACGTGTCGGCCCGCTCGCCGTACTCGATCGACCAGAACCTGTGGGGACGGACCGCCGAGTGCGGCATCCTCGAGGACCCGTGGGCCGCGCCGCCCGAGGACGTCTTCGACTACACCTCCGACCCGCTCGCGGCGACGGGCTCGGACGAGGTGGTGATCGGCTTCACCGACGGTCTGCCGGTCGCGCTCGACGGGCGCCCGCTCGGGCTGGCCGAGCTGATCGCGGAGCTCAACACCCGGGCTGGCGCCCAGGGCGTCGGGCGGATCGACATGATCGAGGACCGTCTCGTCGGCATCAAGAGCCGGGAGATCTACGAGTGCCCGGCCGCGATCACCCTGCTGACCGCGCACCGTGACCTGGAGGACCTCACCCTCGAGCGTGACGTCGCCCGGTTCAAGCGCGGCGTCGACCAGCGCTGGGGTGAGCTTGTCTACGACGGGCTGTGGTACTCGCCGTTGCGCTCCGCCCTGGATGCCTTTGTCGACTCCGCGAGCGCGCGGGTCAGTGGCGAGGTCCGGGTGCGCCTGGCCAGCGGCGTCGCCCAGGTGGTGGGCCGCCGGGCGTCGTCCAGCCTGTACGACCACGCGCTGGCCACCTACGACGTCGGCGACACCTTCGACCAGCGCGACGCGCGCGGGTTCATCGACCTGTGGGGCCTGCCCAGCAAGGTCTGGGCCCAGCGGGAGCGGCGGCTCGGCGACCCGGCCTCGTCGCCATGAGCCCGTTGCCGACCGGCGTCAGCCCGGGCGCGGCGCCGGACGGCGCCGCGCCGCTGCGGCTGTGGGGCGGCCGGTTCGCCGACGGACCGGCCGACGCGATGGCCGCCCTGTCCGCGAGCGTGCACTTCGACTGGCGGCTCGCTCCCTACGATCTGCGGGCCTCGGCCGCGCACGCCCGGGTCCTGCGCCGGGCCGGCCTGCTCGACGACGGAGAGCTTTCGGCGATGCTGGCCGCGCTGGTCGCGGTGGGAGAGGACGTGGCCGCGGGCCGGTTCGTCGCCACGGTCGCCGACGAGGACGTCCACACGGCGCTCGAGCGCGCGCTTGTCGAGCGGCTCGGCCCACTCGGCGGCAAACTGCGGGCCGGCCGCAGCCGCAACGACCAGATCGCCACCGACCTGCGCCTCTACCTGCGCGACGCGGCCCGGGCGGTGGCCGGCGCGGTGCTCGACCTCGCCGACGCGCTCACCGGGCTGGCCGCCGAGCACGTCGATACCCCGGCACCGGGGATGACCCATCTCCAGCACGCGCAGCCCATCTCCTTCGCGCACCAGCTGCTGGCCCACGTCCACGCCCTGCGGCGGGACCTGGACCGGCTGCGGGACTGGGACGACCGCGCGGCGGTCTGCGCGCTGGGCGCCGGCGCCCTGGCCGGCTCGTCCCTGCCGCTCGACCCGCTCGGCGTCGCCGAGGAGCTGGGGTTCGCCGCGGCCTTCGCCAACTCGATCGACGCGGTGTCCGACCGCGACTTCGCCGCCGAGTTCCTGTTCGCGGCGGCGCTGATCGGCGTCCATCTCTCTCGGCTGGGGGAGGAGGTGGTGCTGTGGACGAGCCGCGAGTTCGCCTGGGTCGAGCTGGACGACGCGTTCGCCACCGGATCGTCGATCATGCCGCAGAAGAAGAACCCGGACGTCGCCGAGCTGGCCCGGGGCAAGTCGGGCCGCCTCATCGGGTCGCTGACCGGCCTGCTGACCGTCATCAAGGCGCTGCCGCTGGCCTACGACCGCGACCTGCAGGAGGACAAGGAACCGGTCTTCGACGCCGTCGACACGTTGCTGCTGGTGCTGCCGGCGATGTCCGGGGCGGTCGCGACCATGACGGTCAACCGGGCGGTGCTGGCCGCGGCCGCGCCCCAGGGTTTCGCTCTGGCCACCGACGTCGCCGAGTACCTGGTGCGGGAGGGGGTGCCGTTCCGGGAGGCGCATGAGGCGGTGGGACGGCTCGTCGCCTTCTGCGCGGCCGGCGGCCTGGAGCTGGGCGACGTCTCCGATGCCGACCTGGCCGGGATCCACAGCAGGCTGACGCCCGACGTCCGGGCCGTTCTGACGGTGGAAGGGGCCCTGCGAGCCCGGTCCGCGCCGGGTGGGACGGCACCGGCGCGAGTGCGGGAGCAGCTGTCGGTGGTTCGGGCCGGCCTGGCCGACGATCGGGCCTGGGCTGGGCGCTCCGACCGGTAGAGCGGGTGGCCGGCGCCCGCGATGGCCGGTTGCCGTTCGGGTCGGAGATCGGGCCTGGTCGGGGGCCCCCTTGGCGCGCTACTGGGCGCCTGTCCCGACCGCCGCCCGGAGCAGGGCAAGAGATCTATCGTCCCATATCAGAACGGGTGACCGTCAGATCGCGACGATGATGTGACGTGGATCACAGATCAAACTGGCCCGCGGGTTTGACTAGGCGCTTCCGGCACCCGTAATGTTCTTCTTGCCGGCGCGGAGCCGGGAGACACCAGGGTCGGAATCGGGTCCGGTGGCCCCGCCCCCGGCCTGATAGCCTCAAGCTCATCAGTAAGTTGCCTTCAGCAACATCGATCGGCTTCCGCCGGGACGGTGTCGCTTCGGAGGAAACGAACCGTAGTATATGCCCGGTAGGGGTCGCGAGATCCTGACCGGAAAGCGTCTGCTCTTTGAGAACTCAACAGCGTGCCGAAAGTCAGTGCCATATAACCTCCGTCTGTGGCAGGTTCTGGATTCTGGTTTCAGGGTTTGGGATGTGCCGCACGGATTGTAATTTCT